>Ga0193726_1001368_pt1 | contig 19490 bp, 18 predicted proteins | sample H2c1metaG_FD_144928 | JGI IMG/M metagenome (GOLD analysis project Ga0193726, IMG submission 144928) | Soil microbial communities from a riparian zone of the East river system, Colorado, United States - H2c1 | ecosystem: Environmental > Terrestrial > Soil > Riparian zone | place: USA: East River... | reverse complement strand
GGGCAGTACCACGGTGCTAGAACTGGCAGAATGCCTGCACAATCGCAATCGTCTTACGGTAGTGACCAATTCCCCGACGATTGTATGCCAGTTGCAGCATTGCGCCGGGGTCACCGTCCTGTGCACGGGCGGCGATCTGCAAAGGGACACCTTCTATTTCTCCGGAGAATGGGCGCGGCGCGCCCTTTCTGAAATCAGGTTGGACAAAGCGGTCTTGGGCGTGAGTGCAATCGATCCCGGCTATGGAATCTCCACCGCCAATCATGCCGAGGCACAGATCAAGAAAATGATCGTCAAAGCGGCGAAGACTCGTATTGCTCTCGCCGACCACAGCAAATTCGGCAAGCAGTCCTTTGCTTATGTCGGTCCGGTCACGGACGTCGACACGCTGATCACCGACTCCGGAACCAGTTCGGAATACGTCCATGAATTGCGCGAAGCCGGGCTTGAAGTCATCGTCGCCGAAGGCCAGCCGGCGCACGCTGTAGTGCCCAGGATTCGATCACATACAAACAAAAAACATTGACAATCGCTCACACCCGGACTAGTTTAGGTTCGGTATTGCTTGGGTTTTTTCCTGTCTTGGGGGGAGAGTTTTGAGCGATTGTGGGAAAAAAATAAGACTGTCCAGAGTTCTGGGGGGAGGCGGCCACCGCGCACTGGTAGTGGCTTTCGATCATGCTCTGGTTCTTGGCCCGATTCCCGGGACCGAAGACTCGCTGGCGCAGATGCGTCGTTTTGCCGAGGCCAAGGTCGATGCCTTGCTACTCAATCTTGGCTTGATCCGGCAATTCGCCGATGCTCGTCTGCCCGGATATCTGCCCTCGGTCATAGCTCGCATCGATTGGACCAGCGTGTGGTCCGCGGTCGGGGACGGCGAATGCGATCTCCGCAGTTGCCTCCTGGCTCGTCCCGAACACGCATTGCGTCACGGCGCCGATGCCGTGCTGACGTACATGGTCGTGGGCACGGGAGACGCAGACTTCGAGAGCAAGGAGATCGCACGCACCGCCGAGGTCGCGCGCGAGTGCGAGCAAATCGGAATTCCCTTGATCGTCGAGTCGCTGGCGCGAGGGAAAAATGTCGCCACTCCCGGAGATCCAAAATGGCTTCATCGCCATATCCGCATGGCCGCTGAGCTCGGAGCGGATGCGATCAAGACCGATTACAGTGGAGACCCGGAATCGATGCGCGCAGTGGTGGACGGTTGTCCTATTCCCATCCTCGTGCTCGGCGGAAGCCGCCAGGCTTCCGACGCCGACGCGCTCGAGGTCGTACGCGGAGCGGTCGACGCCGGAGCGGCGGGAGTCTTCTTCGGGCGCAATGTCTTTCAGGCCTCGAACATGCAGTCCTTTCTGCAACAAGCACGCGCCGTTCTTGACGGCGTCGAGGTTTCGCAGTCCAGGAGATAGAGCCACCATGTCCCGCAGCAGGCGAAAAACCGCCGTACAGAGCGTGAGCGATGTTGTGGACGGCCGCGGTGGCTACCGCGTCAGAACCGAATGGGGACAGGTTTCTGTTCTGTCCGGTGGCGGCCACATCTGCGAATTGAAACTCCATAGCATCCCCGGAGTGAATCCATTGTGGCGTCCGCCATGGACAACCATCGATCCCGATCGCTACCTGCCCAGCAAGCACCGGCGCAGGTACGGCCCGCCCCCCGACGGGAAATTGCTTTCCGGCATCGCCGGACACAGCCTGAGCTTCGACCATTTTGGACCTCCCTCGAAGGAAGAAACAGCGGCCGGGCTCTCCACCCACGGGGAGGCCCCGTCGTTGCGATGGAAGTTGCTGCACAAATCTGATTCCCGCCGCCCAACTCTGCGCTACGGCCGAACACTGCCGCAAGCGCAAATCGATTTCCGCAGAACCATTTCAGTCGACCCCGCCCATCCCGTCATTTACTGCGAAGAACAGGCGACAAATCTCAGCGTCTACGATCGACCAATCTCCTGGAATGAGCATGTTACGTTTGGGCCGCCATTCCTGGAATGCGGGACCACGATCTTTGACATGCCGGCGACGCGTTCGCGGGTGAATCCTTCGGTCTACAGCGAAAGGATGTTCCTGAAGCCCGATGCTGAATTCCTCTGGCCCAACGCCCCCACGAAACAAGGTGCAACCGCAGACTTGCGCAAAACGCCCGATCAACGGTTCGGACACTACACCGCTCAACTGCTGGATCCGGAGCGGGAGATCGCCTTCATCAGCGCCTGCAATCCATCGCAGCGATTCCTGGTCGTGTATGCGTTTCGGAGAGCGGAATTTCCCTGGGTTGGGAACTGGGAGGAGCGGAACAATCGCACCGAAGCCCCTTGGAAGGCGCGAACCTTCTGTCGAGGAATTGAGTTCAGCACCACTCCATTCGCGATTCCACGCCGCGATACCATCGACCAAGGCTTGCTTTTTGGGGAGCGCACTTATTGCTGGCTTCCCGCCAAGGCAAGCCGCAGGGTTCGCTTTCTGATCTTGCTGTTTAGAACTCCGGAGGGATTCGCGGGAGTCAGAGACGTTAGGGTCGGCAAACAGAGCGTTCAAGTCGTGGAGTCGGCGGCAAATGCGCGCGTACTGACAGTCTCGGCGGAGAGTTTTCTCTAATTGAATTTTCAATCCTCAGCAAGTCCGTACGGCGAGATTGTCAGCCTCGAAGGAGTGATCCAGGTCTCATGAGTCTGCTGGCCGTTGATATTGGATCAAGCGCGTGCAAAGCGGTTCTGTTCGCAGTCGGCGGGGAGATTCTGTCGCAGCACACCTCCGCGTACACTCCCGAGTTCCCCCGCCCCTGTTTTGCCGAAATGGATCCGGAGAAATTCTGGCACGCCGTTTGCGCCTGCTGCCGGGCAGTTGTCCGAGAGATAATTGAGCCAGTACAGGCGCTGTGCCTCAGTTCCCACGGTGAGACCTTCGTCGCCCTCGATGGCAACGGAGGTCTTTTGAGCCCGGCCATTCTCAATCAAGACAGCCGCGCTTCCCTCGAAGCCGCCTGGCTCGAACAGAAGATCGGCCGCAAGCGCCTGTTTCAGATCACCGGACTGGTGGCGCATCCCATGTATTCAATCCCGAAGATGATGTGGCTACGCCGGCATCGGCCGGAGATGTTCGGCTCGGCAACTCGATTTGTCACACTGGTCGGCTACATTTTGCAGCGCATGGAACTTCCGCCCCACGCCGACTATTCCCTGGCGGGCCGTTTTTTGGCTTTTGATATACACAAACGCGCATGGTCCGAGGAAATTCTGGATGCAGCCGGGATTAAGAAGGATTGTTTGCCGCTGCCCGTCCCCGCCGGAACCATCGCGGGCAAGCTGGATTCGAGGGCGGCAAGCGAGCTCGGCCTTCCTCCCGGAACTCTGGTCGTAATCGGAGGCCACGATCAGCCTTGCGGTGCGCTCGGAGTAGGAGTAATCGGCTGCGGCCGGGTATCAGATTCCATCGGAACCTACGAGTGCATTCTTGCTGGTTCCGACGCTCCGGTTCTTACCGACGCGGCACTGGCGGCGTCGCTGAATTCCTACTGCCACGTCGTGCCCGACAAATTTGTCACCATCGCGTACTTCCCTTCCGGCATCATGCTCAAGTGGCTTCATGACTTGCTGTATAGCGATGGATCGGGTCAAGGCGCCGCGCCAACAACTGCCGACAATATCGAAGCCGATCACCTTGCTTTTCTGGAAGCGCACGCTCCGGAAGGTCCCACCGGCCTGCGCATCACTCCCCACCTGATTGGGACTTGCAATCCGGAATTCAATCCTCACGCGCGCGGCGTGATCGCTGGACTGAATCCCGGCAGCAGTCGCAGCCAGCTCTATAAGGGCATCCTGGAAGGGCTGGCCTGTGAGCTAGCGCTGGTGACCGAGGCGTTGGCGGAAAGCGCCGGAGATTTTCAGGACATTTACGTAACCGGCGGGGGTTCGCGTTCCGCACTGGGCCTAAGACTGCGCGCAGCGCTTACCGGCCGGCGCTTGCACGTGATGGGATCGGCAGAAGCGGTTTGCCTGGGCACGGCGATTGTGGCCGGCGTCGCCGCCGGGGCATACCAGGATGTTGCTGAAGCGGTCGCGCAGGTAATCCATGAAGTAGCCAGCGTTTCCCCTAGCCAGGAGGTCGCCGGCCTCTACGCTGAACAAGTAAAGCAGTACCGCGCGTTTCGTACAGACATGATCACACACTTCGATTTTGCCACCCACAAGGAGAAGCCTTGATTCAGCCCACAATCGGATTCATCGTCTATGGTGTTCACAAAGATGGCCTCAAAGACCCGATGGGAATGCCTTTCATCGATGATGCAATCGTCAAACGGTCAAAAGAAGCGCTCGTCGAAGCCGGCCTGAAGGTGGTCGAGCACGCGGTTGTCGTGGCCACAAAAGAAGAAGCCCGGTCCGCCATAAAGGAAATGAAGTCAAACGAGCAGATTGACATGATCGTGCTCTTCTCCGGAACCTGGGTCTGGGCCGCGCATCTGGTGGGCGCAATTCGCGAGTACGCCGCGAGTGGTAAAGCCGTGCTGCTATGGACCCATCCTGGTTCACAGGGCTGGCGGCCCGTGGGCGGTTTCGTCATGCACGGTGGTCTGCTCGAAATTGGAGTTTCCCACAGATTTGTCTATGGCGAGGCGGAGGACTCGGCTACGGTCTCGAAGATAGTCAGCTACGCGCGCGCGGCTCATCTCAAGAGCCTGCTGAACATGTCCACGCTGGGAGCCTTTGGCGGCAGGGGCATGGGTCAGACCTGCGGCGTGGCAGATCCTTCGCAGTGGATGCGAATGTTTGGCGTGGACATTGATTCCCGCGACACGACTGAGCTGATCCGTGCCGCGGGGAAGGTTTCCCCGAAAGAAATCTCCGACCTTCAGCCCCGGTTGCAAAAACTCTTCGGAACCGCGCCTGAAACGAACGTCGTCAATGAACGATCGATCCGTCTTTATATTGCGCTCCGGAAGATCGTTGAGAAGGAAAAGTTCGATTTCTACACGATTCAGTCTTTTCCGGGCCTGGGCGACGACTATTCCGCCACTTGCTTTGCGCAAAGCATGATGCTCGAAGATGGCTACGGAACCTCAACCTTGGGCGACTTCAACACCGCGCTTACTGTCTGGCTGCTAACCAGGCTGAGCAAGGAACCCGTGTACTACGGCGACTTACAGCACGTCGACAAGAAGAAGAAGGAAATCAAGATCATCGGTGATGGCGCTTGTCCGCCCTCTCTCGCCAGCAAGCTAGGTCCCGCGGGTTTCTCCGAACATGGCATTCCGACCGAAGGCGAAGCGGGCGGTCTTTCGGTCCGACTGATCTGCAAAGTGGGCGAGGGTGTGCTGGCGCGCGTCGGCCGAATCAACGGGGAATTTCAAATGGTGATCACCCGCGGCAGCATCTTCGAGCCCCCTCAAAAACAAGTGGAGCAACGGCTCAGCGAGTGCGGCATCCCCTTCTGGCCGCATGGCTTCGTGACTGTTGATTGCGACATTGAGAAGATGCTCGACAGTTGGACCAACGAATACGCGTGCCTAGGGTATGGCGGCGATTTGTTTCCCACATTGGTCGATTTTTGCGAATTGACCGGAATCAAGCCCGTTCTACCATAAATCCCCTTTTGGGGAGGGCGTGGGAGGCTTCAGTTCATGGCTCGCCCTGCCGGTTTGATGCTGGGGTTCCATCCCGCATGGAACAAAGCTATCCCATCCAGTCGAGCACGCGTCGCATCGTGGTCGGTGCCGTCGAGATCCTGCCCGGAGGCAGGGGAGGAGCGATTGCGCAGGCGAGACCATGATCTTCAAACCAGGCGAGAAAGCGGGACTGCGCCGCGTCAGCGAGCCGCGATTGATTGATCCATGTATAGTAGGCGCCCATGTCCGCGTCGATCAGAGATCCGGCCTTGTCCTGCGGCTGCACGAGGGGATCGCGCGCAAGCAGCTGCTCCATCGGCGCGTCGGATTGGCGCGTTGCAAATCTTGCGAAGAGCGTAAGTGGCTGGGCGCGATGCAGGCATTCACGCGAAGCCCATTGCACGAACGTCGTGCTGTAGATCTGGCATCCGGCTCCCTGAGTGAGTATGTTCACCTCAAAATTGCGCAAGGCTGCGTCGGCCGGAGTTCCCTTGAGATTCAGGTCCTCCGGACCCAGGCCCGCGATATAGGAACTTACCGCTTCTACCCCGACAGCTCCGCCGCGGCTCGCCCGCTTGGTGAACTGATTCAGCAAAGCGAACTCCTGCTTGGCGGCGGATGCGAGTCTGTTGTACGACATCATCGTCAGCCCTGGGACCGCAGCGGCCTCGGGATGGGGTTCGCCGCCATCGATATACCAATGGCCGTATTCCAAGGGGTGTTGCTGGGCACGCCGGCGCACTTGGTCCAGCAGCAGGTCGAGCCCTCCTGCGGGATCAATCTGGGTGAAGAGCGTGCCTCGCGGCATTAAACGGCGGAACAGGGGCCGCTCGATTGGCTGCGAACCTCGCCCGACAACAACGATCGTCCAGCGTGGTACGGCAGGCGGCTTGGGGGGGGATGCCTTTTGCAGACGCTGTTGATACTCCTGTGCGGTCTGGTGATAGTTGTCGATCTGATTCTCGGACCACAGGTACGCGGTCAACTGTTCGCTGAATCGTTGCGGGTGATCGAGCCAATCGGTCGCCGTCAGTTCATTCGACAATGGAATCGCGGAAAAAGCGGACATCAAGGCATCGAACGAAGCCGCATCCAGGTGATCCAAGAATTCGAACTGAAGCAAGAGCTGTTCCCGCTCCGCGGGGAAACTCCAGTCGTACCGGATTACCTGGCGGAGCACGAGGGACAGCAAGATCAGCGGCATGCGTTTTAGCACGCTCAAGTTCGCCTCCGCTAGCGATCGCGCTTGCGGTGGATACTTTGCAAAGCTTTCGACGCGCAGGTCGCGCGGATGCATTAAAGCACCTCAACAACAGGCTTGCCCTTCGCCGATGGTGTTGCAAAGTTCATCATTGCCCCCAAGGTCGCCACCAGATCCAGGGAATCGAGCGGCCTGTCTACGGTCCGGCTCTGGCGGATGTGTGGTCCCAAGGCCATCATCCAGGTGGTACGTGAAAGCGGATCTCCAGTCCGATGGTGTTGAAACCCGTTGCCAGAGGCACTGAAGTCTGAGTCGCGGCCAAAATCAGGAAGGATCAGAAGCGTTGTGCGGCCCTTGTACTCGGGATCGTTCTCGATCATCTGCCATATCTCCGCGCAAAGACGGTCGGTCCGCCGGATGCCCTCGAGGTAAAGGGAATATGCGCCCGAATGGGCGATATCCATATCGTGCAACGTGATCCAGAGCAGGCTGGGCGCGAACTGACGCATCAACTGCCTCATCACGTAGACTGAAAGCTCGTCCGCGCTCGATAGCGTCTTGGCATGATGGGTGAATTCGTCTACCGAGAGATGCAACATCTCAATCAGTCCGGAAAGCTGCACGTTGCTCTGCACTGCAGGTGGCGTAAACAGCGGGTCCTCGTAGTTGTCCTGCAACAGGAAATCGAGACCGGCAGAACTGGTTGAGGTCTTGGTCAGTGCCGATGCCAGCAGATGTTTCGGTAGAATGACCTGCGCCCCGAAACCGGGCGCGAACTGCGTCCCGTCACTCTGCCCGATACGGTTGAATCCGTTGCTGGGTGCGATCACCCAGGTGTCCGTCGCCGGGCGGCCCAGTCCTTTTCGGAAATATTCGAACACGGTGGGATTTTTCGGCGCAACATCGGCAAAGTTGTCGAACTGCTCATAGACGCCGGTTGCTAGAGTGGCCGTCGCCACGTAGTGACCGAGAATTCCGTGATTCACGACCTGGGTGCAGAACGTCGCCTGCGGAATCAGTTCATTCATCAAATGCGGGATATTTTCCTGACCCTCGGGAGCAAAGGTCTCTTCATCGCGGGCTCCGCCGCCAAAGGTGACCACGACTGTCTTTTGCTCTCTCGGCAGGGCGGCCGCCCGCAGCGGAGCAAACCCGAATAGTCGGCTGGCGGTTCCGACCGCAGCGGCTGAACGCAGGAAGCTGCGCCGGGTCATGGCCCGCTGCTGCGCGAGCTGTTGCAGGCACCCCGTACGAGTGGAAACAGAATAGGAACCGAACATTCCTCTCCTTCCGCGACAACCACACCCGACCACATCCGCAGTTGTACCCTATGGAGATCGATTCACTTCGACCGAACGATACAGCTCCGGCAGGTTCGATCTGGCTCTTGTCCTGAACTGGTTGTCGGCACGTCCCCAAGCTGCGTGCAACGTGTATACGTTTGCACAAGGCGATTGTGCAATTCAAGAGTTAAAATGCAAGATCACAAGGGAGGAAGTCCGAGCCGGGGTCAGCGGAACAATCGCATCTGCAGGGCCTCAGGCTTACCCGCTCCTGCCCTCTTTCAAGGTCGTCGTGGTGCTACTGGAAGAACTCTGCCGTCCTCGATCAGCTTGCGAACCCGCGCAACTGTTTCTGGCCGGACGGCTAAGAACGCCCAAATCTGTTGGAGAGGCCTGACGCATGCCACTGAAAACCACGCCAACGCCCAAGTCCATCGACCAGACAATTCGACGGAATTTGCAGCGACTTCGCAAGCCCGGTGTGTTGACGGTGCGGCCGGGGTTCGAAATCGCGAAGCACCAACTAACCGGGAAGCCCGCCATCGTCGTCACGGTCCACACCAAGAAAACCGGCCTGTCGAAAAATGAATTGCTGCCGAATGTCATTGGGAAGATCCCGGTTGACGTGCGCGAAGCGACGGGGTATCAGCGTCTATGCGCGCATGATCCGGCCGCAGCTGAACTGGCGCAGACCTACGGGCGCCCCGAGGACAAGCAGCCCGTCTGGCCGCTCGAGCGAGAGATGCCGAGCGGCAAATTGCTCGAGGATCCGCGAAGCTCGATTCAGCGGGCTCTGGCGCGCACCAAAGCCGTGCAGCCGGCGACGGAACGTGCGCTGGCAGCCCACCTAAAAAAGCTGGCGCTCAACTACGTGCCGGCTGCCAACGCGTCGCTAGATCCAATCTCGATGACCACTACGATCACTGCCCATGTGAGTCCCGATGCGGGACTGGTCACCCTGCAAGATTTCCTCGGGCGCACCCAGAGATCCCTGGTCATCGGGATGTACGATTTCACGTCGGGCCGAATCCTCAACACATTCGAAAAAGTTGTCTCCGGAACAAAAACGCTGCAAATGGTGCTCGACAACCCGGCGCCAAACCCGACGCGCGATCAGACGGACACCCAAACCGTGGAAGAACTCGACAAAACCATCGGCAATCGCGCCAAGATCGTGCGGGCTCTGGTCCGCTCCGATGCGCTGGTTTCGGCGTGGATGTTTCCGTTCGCCTACCATATTAAGGTTATCGTCCGTGATAACGGCGCAATCTGGCTGTCGAGTGGAAACTTAAACAACAGCAACCAGCCGGATCTGGCGGCGCCGCCGCACACGGAAGACCGCGACTGGCACGTCATTATTGAAAACAATCAGCTCGCCGAGCTGTTCGCCGCCTTCCTCAATCAAGATTTCGCCTCTGCTGCCGAGCACCAGCTTGCCCAGCCGGCGGAGATAGCAGCGACGGTCTCCGACGCCAGGGCCAAACTGGCGGCCGAGACCAATCCTCCTTCCCCACCTCCGGTTAAAGCCACGACGGCAAGTCTCGTTGCCGCCAAGGTCTTTAGCAATATCGGGGTCAAGATCACTCCCCTGCTTACGCCGGACAAATTGCAGAGTGATCCGACCAAAGGCCAGTACCTGAACAATATGCTTGCCCTCATCACGAGCGCTCAACACACGCTCTACGTCCAACTGCAGTACATTGAGTCCTCGAACGGAACCGGGGACGATTACGATACGCTGCTCAAGGCTATCGCCGCGCGGATCGCTGCGGGAGTGGACGTGAGACTGATTGAGAGCCTTGAATACGGCGAGAAATGGGCCGAGAAGATGAAGGCCTCGGGTGTCGATCTCACCGCCAATATTTCCCTGCAGCCTAACGTCCACAACAAGGGGTTCGTAGTCGATTCGAGGACCGTCGTTGTCAGCAGCCAGAACTTCTCCCCCGCAGGCATCCGGGAAAATCGCGATGCCGGCGTCACGATCGAGAGTACGGAAATCGTCAACTACTTCACACCGATTTTCCTCTCGGACTGGAATCAAAGAGCCAAACCGTTTGCTCCAAAAGCAACCGCTGCGTTAAAGAAGCGGCGCTCGCGGGCCGGGAACGCTACTGGGAAACGACCGGTCGGAGCTTCCCCTAAGCGGACGAAAAATGGGCCGGCACGACGGAGGAAGTGAACCGATTAAGGCCGGAAAGTTGGCGTACCGTCCGTATGTGCAAACCGTTGTAGAAACCCCGTCTTACCTCGCGCCAGCAAGCTCTTCAGCGCGGGGGAGCGTGAAGACAATGTGACAAGCGTTGCCGCTGACCCGGAATGCGGCGCTGTTAAGGCCGGAACCGGGGGATTTCGGAAGATTCGCGTCGGACGTGACGGAATGGGTAAGAGAGGCGGCCCGCGCATTGTCTACATATGGCGCGATGACAAACTTGGCGGGTACCAGACTCTTCGCGGTTCGCTACTGTACGCAGTTGTAGGACTTTAGTTCGGCTTCGCGTTTTCGCAACCCTTCAAGTCATTTGATCCGTAAGGTCGAAATTCCTGCCCATGGTGTGACTAGCCACCTGGACGGAGAGACCGAATGGTTACCTCGGTAACCATTCCATCTTGCGGTTTGTATCGCAGCATTTTTTCTGGTCCCTATATTTTTCAGGAGTTTCATTCCCCTTCTTCTCAGAGCACAGGGAGCTAGAACCCTGGCCGCAACGCCTCGCAGGAGAATTTGCAGTTGATGTTCTTGAAATCATTCGATCCGGCGCGGGAATCGGGTACCCGGCCAAACAAAGACCGAACATCAGGTCGAAGCCGCGAACCTGAGCGCGGACAGACCATCGTCATTGTGGCCGTTGCTCTTGTCGTGGTGCTGGGTATGGCAGCCTTGGCGATTGACCTCACCATCTTGAACGTGGCCCAGAGCCAGACCCAGAAAGCGGTAGACGCTGCGGCCCTGGCTGGAGCGAAATCATTCGTCAGTTCCGGCTTCACGTCAGGACAACTGGGGGATCCGACTTCCGGAGCCGCGCAGACGACTGTCTGCAACGGTAGCTCCGGTCTTGCCGATACCCAGGCGCGGGCTGCGGCCAACCAGAACAAGATTGTTTCATCGCCGGCCGCGAACTTCACCACCACATGCAGTCTCGGGGTGCCGGGAAATCCTCAAATCAGCGTGACCGGCCGTACTGAGCTGCCCGTATTCTTCGGCCGCATCTGGGGAAGCGGTCGCATCCAGGTATCGGCTACCGCCAAAGCGGAAGCTTACAACCCCTCGGGGGAAGACGTGCCCATTGCCGTGGGGTCGGTCAAGCCGTGGCTAGTGACCAACTGCGACTACACCCACCAAAACCCGGCGCTGTTGAATCCTAACTGCCCGCTCCAGTTGAACGCCGACGGAATCAAGGTGGGCGCCGATTACTTCCTCGATCCCCATAACAACTATGCCATCGCCAATAACGGCTCATTCATTGGCAAACCGTTTCGATTGCAGCAGCTGCTCGTGCTCGGTACGGCTCTGCCCACCGGTATTTTGAACAGCTACTATCCGCTGAACATCCCGATTAATACCGCCTCGGCGTCGTGCCCTTCTACGTCGGCGGCATCGTGCAGCCGAGTGGATGCCAGTGCGCCCGGCTATTACGAAACTGTGGCCTGCGCCAATTCGGTTCGTTTGCGCTGCGGCCCAGCGCAAGCCCAAGGAATCTCACTCGATACCGGAGGCGGTCCCTTGAGTAAATTATTGCCGACTCCACCCAATTCGGATGAGGCGGCGATGTGCCTGGTGCACGCCGGCGGGATTGGCACAAATCAGGGCCAGGACACCTTCAACTCACCTGGTCCGGGACTTCCGGAAACCATCGATGGGGGGTTCAACAATCCCAACCCGGCATTGCGCACAGCAGTCAACATCAGCCGAAGCGACTCCATCGTGACTGTGCCTCTGTGGGACGGAAATCCAGACCCTCTATATTGCCTGCTCGCCTCCTGCCCAGACGCCATTGTCGGCTTCATGCAGCTGGGGATTACACAGGTGCTCGGCCCTAACGATATCGAAGCCGTGATTTTGAACTTTTCGGGATGCGGATCAGCCGCAGCAGGAGGCTCCCCCGTGGCGGGCGGCGGTGTCGCGCCAATTCCCGTGCGTTTGGTGCAGTGATTCGCGCAGGGTGGTTGCATTACACGGAACTTATGCAAACGGTGGAACCAATCCGACGGAAGTGTCGAGCGACCTGCGGCGGCGCAGATGGTTCTCAGATCGCTGAACTGGCTGTTTCCCTGCCACTGATGATCGTGATGCTGGTGGGTATCATGGATTTTGGGCAGGCATTCAATCTCAAGCACAAGCTGGAGACGGCGAGCCGCGAAGCCGTCCGATATGCCTCAAACCAGAGCAGTGCTGATTTGACCAATCCGGTGCCACCCACGGTAACTGCGGTGCGCGACTTGATTCACAACTACCTACAAGCTGCGCAAATTGATGACTGCGGCCTGGCGTCGGCAGTGCCCTCGAGCGCAGACCTGGTTTGGACCTACAGGACCACAGCCAACTGCCCTGGAACATTCACCGTAATCATTGACCGCGGAAGCACATATCTGACTCCCGGCGGGACTCCCGTGACTGTCGAAGCCACCCACGTCACCATTAGCTATCCATTTCAGTGGCGCTTCAATCGCGTCATCAAACTGGTAGCGCCCAGCGCGAATTATGCGAACAGTGTGCAGATCAACGCCGATGCCATGATGCAGAACCTTGACTGATGACCATGCAGAGAAAAGTTCGAAATCGACCACACTCGCAACCAAAACAGAAGGGCGGCAACGCCTGTTTTGGGAGGACGACAATTCATCGCCAGCAGCAACGCGGCGCGGAAATCCTGGAAGCGGCCCTGGTCCTGCCAATTCTATTCTTCGTGGCCTTCGCCATAATCTGGCTAGGTTTGGCTTTCAATGTGGCTTCCTCAATCCATCGCGCCGCACGTCAGGCGGTACGAAGCAGCGTCAGTCATTCGTGCGCGCTCTGCGGCAATGCGCTCGTCGCGGACTCTCAAATTGTCGGCAATGTCACCTCCACTCTAGAGGCAGCCCACTTACGGGTCGCGAAAGTCATGCCCTATTCTCCCTCTTTTGCGTGCCAGGTAACTCCAGTTCCGAGTTGCGCGACCACACAAAATGTGGAGATTTGCCGGGGAGTACCCCTGAGTTGTGGAGGAGCTGCGTGCCAGTCTCCGCCGGCGCAATGCGGAGCGGTCCCGGAATTGGGGACGAGGGTAAGTTTCGCTTATGAATTTGATTCTCCCGTCCCGATCGGTGCGTTTCGCTCGATCACGATTCGAGCCAGCGCCCAGACTCCGGGGGAGGATTGACAAAGTTGAGGTCGGATATGAGATTGGGCAAGCCAACAGGAGTGCAAAAATGCTAGGGAAACGAGACCGGTTCACGCTTAACAGCGGGCAAAAGGAAGGGGCCGGAACGAGCTGGCAATGCGACGAACCGATGAGCCAATTTCGGACACAAATCACGCTGTACTTTCCCGGCGAGCCCGGGAAGTACGAAAAGTTCGACAACGTGCGGGAATTCACGCTCGGAAGCGAGCAGCGCATTCACTTTATCTCCGAGTCCGGAAAGAACGTCAGCACCAGCCTTCCATTTCTTCTGGAACGGGAGTCGCGGAAGTGAACCTCGGAGAGAAAGAGACACCTGGGAACAAGCCTCGCAATATGAGCCACCTAAAGATCATCTGGAATCCGGCTATCAAGCAGTGGTTTTGCAGCAAGTGCGGACAGACGTCGGATCATGTTTCCGAGCAGCAGGCCCGCACAGAACTGGATCGATGCGAATGCCAGATTCCATATGTGGAAGTTTCCGCAAGAGCGCCCGTGATAGAAATCTCCAGCTCATGAGAAACCACCCCGACGCACAGGCAGAGCCTTACAAATTGCCTCCGGAGGCGAGCCGGATCGGCATCTTCGATCTGTTCGACCAAGTTGCGTAAACGATCGAACGCGCCCGCGGCCAGGCTGTCGTCGGATGTGGTTGCGAAGCGATTGATGCAATTGGCATTTGTGGTCTGGCCCGGCTCGCTGATCATTTGGTAGTTCGATCCTTACTGCGCCTGAGTTGAGTTTCTTGTTTTTCAAGTTTTTCCGCTGCGAACAGCCCGAGCTTTTTAGCCGATCCGTAGAGTTGTAGCATCTCCTTTTCCGAAAGTGCCGACATGAGCGCCTCCAGATCCTTTGCATGCCTCTCGAAGCAGGCTGCGGCCAGTCGCCTGCCTTGTGGTGTGAGTTCCACGACCCGCGCGCGTCGATCGTCTGGGCTCGCCTTACGTACAACCAGCCCAAGTCTTTCGAGACGGTCGACGGCGGCGGTCATCGAGCCGCTGGCCAGCCCCACTTTCTCCTGAATTTGCGAGATCCTGAGCGGCCCCTTGTGCAGGAGGGCTTCGAGCGCCGCGAAATCGCTGAGACCCAGTCCCGCCTGAGCGATACTCTGTTCCGCCAGGAGGCTCAGCGCGCGATAGCTCCTCATCATCACCAGCCAGAGTCGAGGTGCGGTGATGCGATCGCTCTTTTTCATCAGGTTTTCCCCATCAGGCAGCTTTGGTTTTGGCATTGATGCGATCGTTCGCACCTGAAGACAACAGGCGATCAACCGAAGCTGCTCCCGCGCCGCGAATCATGAGCAAGGTGGTGGCTGCCAGCACGAGGAGGTGGTACTCATAGCCTTCTCCCTTCTGGGTTCCCGTCCAGTTCATAAAGAAGCCGAATTGATGATGAACCATGGTAACGGCCACGATCATGTTGGAGAGGATTCCAAAGGCGGCAACGCGAGTGAGCAGTCCGAAGATAAGACCCAATCCGCCGAAGAATTCCGCCGCAATCGCCAGAAACGCAAATAGCGCCGGTATGTGCATGACTGCGGTGAAGAAGCCCATGGTGGCGGTAAATCCGTATCCTCCGAACCACCCCAGCATTTTCTGAGCACCGTGGGCGAAGAAGATCACTCCGAGCACCAATCGAAGAATCGTGGTTGCAATGTCGCCGTCGGTGGCGACCAGTTTACGAATCATGAAAATTACCTCCGTGTCCGCTGCCCCAGTTGAGACAGACAGTCAATTAAGATGATTATCCTTATATAAGGATTCTTTTTATCAGGGTAAATTTCGCGCGACTCCTCACTTATGTCGTTTCGTCTGAGATTCGGATGCCAATGATCGAGCAGCGCGACTCGCGAAATCAACGGCAAATAGTCACAAACAACTGATCTTGGATCGCCGATCAGGCGGATACGGAAGTTCCCCGAGTCAGAGTGTTTCGCCCAATCGCCGGATGCCCTCTCGGATCTCTTTCTCGTTCATGCGCGAATATCCGAGCATGAGCCCTGTCCGCGAAGGTGGTGTCAGGAAAAATTGGGATATCCCGTAAACGCCAACTCCCCGTGACGCTGCCTGGCTGATTGCGGCGTCTTCCGAAACCCGCTTCCTCGGCCACAGCACAACGTGAGCACCGGAGCCATGCCCGGTCACTTCGACACGTTCGCCCAAGTACCTGTGAATTGCATGGAGGAGCGTCTCGCGACGGGCAGAATTTCTGCGGCGCAGGCGACGCAGATGGCGTTCATACATTCCGGTACGTATGAACTCTGCAAGACTTTGCTGCTCAAGAGTAGCGGAGTGCAAATCGCTCAGCCACTTGGCCGCCGTGACTGCCGCAGCCAGCGACTTGGGTACGATCAGGTAACCGATGCGGAGCGCCGGAAAAACGGTACGTGAGAATGTCCCGACGTAAACGATCCGTCCTTCCGTATCCAGCCCTTGCAGGGACTCCAGTGGCCGTCCTTCATAGTGGAACTCACCATCGTAGTCATCCTCGACGATCACCGCGTTCTTGCGTCTGGCCCATTCGAGGAGCGCAAGACGGCGGTCGAGTGGGAGAATCGCGCCGGTTGGAAACTGGTGCGATGGTGTCACGAAGACCATCCTGGCATGCTCCGGCAGCCTAGCCGGATTCAATCCGTCGCGATCAACGGGCACCGGGTGCAACTGCGCTCCGGCGGCACGAAGCACTTCTCTTGTTCCGGGATATTGCGGATCCTCGATGGCGACGTGGTCGCCGCGTTCAACGAGCACCCGCACCACGAGATCCAGTCCTTGCTGGGAACCGTTGACGACAACGACTTCGGCGGGATCGCATACCACCGCACGAGATCGCCGCAGGTGATCACAGATGGCTTCGCGCAAGACGAGGCTGCCCACGGCGGGGGCGTAGTCAAACTCGCGAACGGAAGCCTCTCGTGCATGCCGCAGCAGAATGCGCCGCCATGCCTCGAAGGGGAAAACCGCCATGTCCGTTCGGCCATACGTGAAATCATAGCGAAGCGGCGCCGGTTGCCGGCTGGGGAAATCCACGCCTCCGGCCGCGTCGGCCGCTGCAGACCCGTAGCGCGACAGCAGAAGCTTGGCCGATTCGTCGGTTCTACGGGGCCGGCTGCGGGTCAAGCTCTCCGATACGTAGGTACCGGACCCGCCTCGGCCCACCGCGAATCCTTCCGCCAACAGCTGATCATAGGCCAGAAGTACGACCGTCCGGGAAATGTCTAGCTGCTCGGCGAGATCGCGTGTCGCCGGGAGCCGGACGCCCGCGGGGAATGCGCCGGAGAGGATGGCTTGCCGCAAGCCCAGGTAGACCTGGCGGAATAGAGGCTTGCCCTTCTTTGAAAGTGGTATCGCTAGTTCCATGAAAAGTGGTTCTAGCAAAATACCACAGTCTGCGTCATCTTCGAACCTGCAATGACAAATCTGCGCCCCCGCTCAATGAATCACGGCAAGCAGCGGACTCAGGCTGGGGCTGTAGCGGCGAATCCCACATCGGGAGGAGACCATGAACCCGATTCGGCGTATTGGGACCTATTTTCTGCTGTGCAGGCTTGCAGCATCAGGCATTGCAGGTGCTCGAATCACTGCACTAAGCGAACAACCGTTGTCCGCGGGTTGAGTACCGCTCGACACCAGATGCGCGGGCTCCCCCGCAACTCACACCGATGCTAACAATTCGCGCAGCCACCGTCACCGACGCCCTCCTGATCAGAACGCTGATCTCGGAACTTGCCGACTTTGAAAACCAGCCGAACCAAGTCCAGACAACCGCGGCTGACATCGCGCACGACGGCTTCGGTGCGAATCCCCAGTTTCGCGCCCTGATCGCCGAATGGAACGAACGGCCCGCTGGTTTTGCGGTCTTCTTCAGCTACTACTCGACATGGCGAGGTGCCGGGCTGTATCTCGAGGATCTGTTTGTCCGTCCTGCTTTTCGCGGGCGGGGAATCGGCAAAGCCCTTCTTGTCGGCGTGGCCCGTGCCGCCAAGCAGGAAACGCGCGGCTTTGTTCGCTGGGCGGTGTTGAACTGGAACGAACCCGCCATCGAGATGTACAAAGCGCTGGGCGCCGATTTTCTAGACGACTGGCGCGGCGTTCTTCTGGCGGGAGACGGCCTGCGGAAATTGTCGGAGCGAGATTCCTGACGCAAAATCCGCAATCATCCACTGCGGCCTCCGGCCGGTCGAAGGCGGCGCCGGATCTCGCCTGCAGTCGGCGCTGCGGGTGGAGCGAATGCCTCTGGCTGTCGAGAAGCCCGCTTCGGCCTTCCTTGAAAGTGGTATCTCTGCTTTCGTGGAAAGTGGCTCTATGCAAATACCACGAGTCGCGTCATTCTTGCCCTGTCGCGAGCAATCGGCATCCGGCCTGGATGGATCACGGACGAGCGTTGTGAGAGTGGTTCGAATGAACAGATCAATCAGAATGTTGAGGAGACGATGAACCCACTTCGGAGTATGGGAACCTACCTTTTATTATTGTGCTCGCTTAGCTATGTTTCGCACTCTGTTCCGGCATTTTCACAAACGGCCCCAGTCGAACCGGCGGCGGGAGCGCAGCCGGCTGGCACGAAGCGCGATGGACAACATGATTTTGATTTCAACTTTGGCACTTGGAAAACCCGCATATCACGCCTCCAACATCCGCTGACGGGCTCGGCGACCTGGATCGAGATGGAGGGCACGGTCGTCGTTCGCAAAGTTTGGGATGGCCGCGCTCAGCTGGAGGAGATTGAAGCGGATGGCTCAACCGGTCACTTTGAAGGTCTGACCTTGTTTCTATACAACCCGGCGTCCCACCAGTGGAGCCTAAACTTTGCCAACGGCGATGACGGTACGATTAGCCAACCCTCCATCGGTGAATTCAGGAATGGACGTGGCGAGTTTTTCGATCAGGAGGCATTCAAGGGCAGGACCATCCTGGTTCGAATTGTGTGGTCGGACATCACAGCTGACTCACATCGTTTTGAACAGGCATTCTCCGACGATGGAGGCAAGACCTGGGAAACAAACTTTATCGCAATGTTGACCCGAAAAATACAAGCCGCGCCGGAAACCTCCGCACCACCCTCCGGCGCTCCTGACGGCCAGCATGATTTTGACTTCAACCTTGGCACCTGGAGAGAACACTCGTCGCGCCTGCAGCATCCCTTGACTGGCTCTACGGCCTGGATCGAAATGGCCGGCACCTCGGTTTTCCGCAAAATATGGAATGGTCGCGGTCAGATTGTGGAACTCGAATCCGATGGTTCCGCCGGTCAGCTCGAACTCCTGTCCTTGCGTCTCTACAACCCGCAAGCCCGTCAGTGGAACCTTAGTTTTGCTACCCGCAGGGTTGGTGTTCTGGGCATGCCACCAACGATTGGTGATTCTAAGAACGGCCGCGGAGAATTTTACGATCAGGAGCTGTTCGACGGCAGAGCCATCTGGGTTCGGTTTACGGTGTTCCCCATCACTCCGGATTCGGCTCAATCCGAACAGGCGTTCTCGGGTGACGGGGGCAAGACCTGGGAAACAAACTGGATCAACAAATACGCAAGAGTGAAAGATGAATCCAATGGGGCGCACTAAACCGACCGCATGGCAAAAAGAAAAGGCACCACAGGAGGCATCACTCATGTTTAGAGCAGCTTTGCGAGGAATCTCATTCTGCCTGCTGCTGGCTTCCGCGGCGGGTGACATCCAGGCACAATCGTTGGTTCTCGATCTGCCCTCTCCGAGTCAACGGGCGCAGATCTCGCAGAGGGTTGGGATCACCGATATCACAATCAGCTATCATCGTCCGCTGGTGAAAGATCGCAAGATCTGGGATGTTCTGGTTCCCTACGGCAAGGTTTGGCGCGCGGGGGCGAATGAAAACACAACCATCGCGTTCAGCGATCCGGTCCTGATCGAAGGCAAGCCCCTCGACAAAGGAACTTACGGATTGCACATGATCCCGAATGCCAAGGAGTGGATGATTGTGTTTTCGAAGAACTCCACATCCTGGGGATCGTTCACCTACGATCAGGAGGAAGACGCCCTGCGAGTGGCCGTGAAG
>Ga0193726_1001367_pt1 | contig 19500 bp, 16 predicted proteins | sample H2c1metaG_FD_144928 | JGI IMG/M metagenome (GOLD analysis project Ga0193726, IMG submission 144928) | Soil microbial communities from a riparian zone of the East river system, Colorado, United States - H2c1 | ecosystem: Environmental > Terrestrial > Soil > Riparian zone | place: USA: East River... | reverse complement strand
GCTGCTGGCCACCGACCGCCACATTCGCACCGCCATCGGCCGGGACTACGCCGACGTGCCTCCCACCAAAGGAATCTTTCGTGGCAAAACGGCGAGCGAGTTGTCGGTCGCGGTGCGGGTGGCTGCGTCGGAAACAACCCCCGAACTCGACCAGGGACTGCCCGTTCCCGAAGACTGGTCGATTCTGGTCGAAAAGGCCCAGGAGCCGCCCCCGCCCGCTCCCAAACTTCAGCAGGCACAACAGCAGCAGCAGTAGTCGAAGCCCGCGCCGGAGGCGGCTCGCTGGGCGCGCGATGAAGACTTTTGCATCCTGCAGGCTTTTCCCTCATCTAGAGTAAGCACGGCAGCCTGTAGAATGTGCGTTGACTTCGCATGAACTTGAGCGTCCAACACTGTTCTAAGGAGATCCTCCGTTGAAGTCGCAGTGTCTGCCCTTCGAGCAAATCCCGCACACCACGAAGCTCTTCACGGATTTCCTTTCTTATTCTCCCTCAGTTCGGCCGTTTTATCCGCGCCCTCCACAATATTTCGGCGAATGGTTTGCTGACGAAGCCTCCCAGATGAACTATGATCCCGCGCGCCGGGAGCGCGTGGCTGCCATCCTCGAGCGCCAGAATCGAGTCTGGGGAGCATCCCCGAAGGCTCTCGACAATATCGACCGCTTCCGCAAAGGAGCGGCAGCGGTGGTCACCGGGCAGCAGGTGGGATTATTTGGCGGCCCGGTATTTGCGATCTACAAAGCTCTGACCGCGGTGAAACTGGCCGATCAAGCGACCGCCGCCGGAGTGGAATCTGTGCCGGTGTTCTGGCTGGCCACCCACGATCACGACCTGGCGGAAGTGAATCACGTCTCCCTGCCTGGTTCCGACGGGTCGCTGCAAACCCTCACCACGGCGACTCGCGGGGTACCGGACGCACCGGTGGGAACGGTGCATTTCGGGCCGGAAATCGACGCCGTCGTCGAGGCCGCCTCCGCCCTGCTTGCTCCGGAAACCTCGCATCTGCTCCGCGAATCTTACCAACAGGGCGAAACCTTGGGCAGCGCCTACGCGCGCTTTTTCGCCCGCCTGTGCGCGGATTGGGGAGTGGTTCTGCTCGACGCATCCGACTCGGAATTCCACCAGATTGCGGCACCGCTGTTCCACGCTGCCATCGAACAAGCATCCTCGCTCAACGAGGCTCTGCTGGCGCGCGGCAGGGAATTGGAATCGGCCGGCTACCATCAACAGGTAAAGGTCACGTCGTCATCGACGTTGTTGTTTGCCGTGCAGAACGGCGTCCGCATTCCGGTGCATCGCCGCGCGGGATCCGCCCCCCAGACTTCGGAATTCCTGATCGGCGAGGAAAAAATCTCGCAGGAAGATCTGCTGCAGCGCATCGATTCCCTCCCGCAGGATTTCAATCCGAATGTCTTACTGCGCCCCGTGGTGCAGGACTATCTGCTGCCCACGCTTGCCTACATCGGCGGCGCGGCCGAAGTGGCCTATTTCGCTCAGACTTCGGTGGTTTACCGGGCGCTCGCGGGGCGAATTACTCCAATTCTTCCACGCTTATCAGCCACAATCTTAGAGCCTAAACATCAGGGATTACTTGAACGTTACCAGCTGACCCTGCCGGCAGTTTTTGAGGGCGCGTCCGCGCTCAGCGAGCGTTTAGCTTCACGCAGCCTATCGCAAGAGGTCCAGGAAGCATTCGATCAGGCGGCGGCGGAGCTGGAGAAGTCCCTGGCAGGAATACGCGACTCGCTCGGCCGTCTCGATCAGACCTTGATCGACGCCGCCAACAATGCCGGCTCGAAAATGCAGCATCAACTCGACCAATTGCGCGCCCGCGCCGCCCGCGCCGAATTGCGCCACAGCGAAGTTCTGGGGCGCCATGCAGAATTTTTGAGCAACGCCCTCTATCCCAACCGGACCCTGCAGGAACGCGAGATTGCGGGAATTTATTTCATCTCCCGGCACGGGGCCGAATTCCTGCGGACCGTCTATGACGCGATCAATTCCGGCTGCCTGGATCACCAAGTCATTTCACTGTAATCCCGATTGGAAATGCCCACTCATGCTGAGCGCCGCCCATGTTCAAAGGGAACGTGCACCTAGCCGAATGGGCCCTGACTGCCGGCCGAACGCGAACTAGGCGTTCAGCTTCGCTTCCAGTTCATCCAACGACTCCACCCGCGGCCATTCCCTGGTTTGATACGCCCCGCAGACATCCATCAGGACGCTTCGCATCCCCGCAGCAGTGGCACCGAGATAGTCCACCGAATAAATATCCCCCACATAGAGACTCTGCTCCGGCCGGGACCCCATCGCGTGCAGTGCAGCCGCGAAAATAGCGGGATGCGGCTTCTCCTGGCCCACAATTCCGGAGTCGACGATCGTCTCAAAGCAGTCCGCGATTCCGCAACCTTCGAGCACCTGCGCGATCCTGCCGTCGGCATTCGAAATCACTCCCAGGCGGTACTTGTGGCCCAGCGAGTGCAGGGCTTCGCGAGTTCCGGGACGAATCATGCACCAATTAGCCGAAATGCGTGTCGCACCGACCAGTTGTTCGCGAAGAAGATCGTCGTCAATGGCGAAAGACTCCAGGAGACGAGAATAGAAGATATGCCAAAAACCGTGATCCACGGCGCTTCCGCTCTCGGAAATGGCATCGAATTCATGCTTGGTTTCGCGTTCGATGGCGCGGAGTTGCTCCTGCCCGGGTGTGATCTTTCGCTGGTGCAGTCCCTCCAGCATCTTGTTCCAATCGGGAAACAGCAGCGTGTTGCCAACATCAAAGAAAATCGCCTGCAAAGCATCGGCCATGGTTGGATCTCAGGATCTTCAGTGTACCGCGTCCGGTTGCTCTCCCTCCGGAGGTACACCGGCGCGAACAGTCGCTGACTTTGCGCGTGGAAACAGGTAATATTTGCCTTCGACTCGGTGCTGCGGTTACGGCGCTAGGTTCGCCTGCCCATGACTCTGGTTTTTAAAACCGCGTTGTCCTGCATGAAACTGTCCCTGGCCGGCGTCCGTGGGATGGCCTCGCTCTCCCTATTGCTGGCTTTCGTCTTTGAGCAATCCGACAAGCGGGAGGGTCTTTACAATATTCTCTGGGCCCTGGTTTTCGGATTTGCGACCCTGAATATCCTGGGTTTGTTGACCAGGCGCTCGGAAAGTGGCCGTAACCGCCTCAGTTTCGGCGAGATCACGGCCATCCTGGTGGTGGTGATTTCCGTGCTACTTCTGGGGATGGAAATGCTGAATTTGCTCAAGATCTTCCCCATAAAGCTCGGCCCGCACTCGGTTGGCATTATGCGGTATGATCTCCCCTGATGGCCAACGATACACTTTTCGAAGTAACCTGCCCGTGTTGCAGCGCGGTCCTGAAGGTGGATTCGGAAAGCCGCGCCGTAATTGCCCACACCGCCGCAGTCAAGCCCAAGATGTTCACTGACATGGAAGCTGCCGCCCGCGCCATGAAAGAGCAGGACAGCCGTCGCGATTCCATCTTTCGCCAGTCGGTCGAGAATCAAAAGCACGCCTCGGAGCTCCTGGAAAAGAAGTTTCAGGAAGCAGTGAAGAAAGCAAAAGAATCCCCCGATACCGGCAAGCCCATCCGCGATTTCGACCTCGATTAGTCCCGCATGGCAGCGCCGGCCGCCGCAGCCGGGGGATGCGAGCGCGGATCACGTCAAAGTTGCGGGTCATCCTTAGAGAGAGTATTCCCTCTACGCCATGCGACCCTTAAAATTGCGTATGGAATCTGGCTTTCCATTACTGCTCGGGCATCGCGGCGCCCGCTCTACCCGGTCCGTTCCTGAAAATACCTTTGCCTCTTTCGATCTGGCGCTCGAACACGGCTGCGATGGCTTTGAATTTGACGTTCGTCTTACCGCCGACCAGCAAGCGGTCATTTGTCATGATCCCAGACATCGGCGCGTTTCCATTGCGCGAGCCGAGAGCCTGCAGTTGGCGGATTTGCCGCAGCTCGACAGCGTCCTCCGCCGCTATGGCCAGCGCGCTTTTCTAGACATCGAACTGAAGGTCAAAGGACTGGAGAGCATCGTCCTCGCTGCCCTGCGTGATCACCGGCCGGAACGAGGCTATGTGGTTTCCTCGTTTCTGCCCGAGGTGATCCTGGAATTAAAAAGCCGAAGCGCAGAGGTTCCCACCGGAATCATCTGCGACAAACCACGCCAGCTCAAGGCCTGGCGCACACTCCCGATCGATTTCCTCATACTTGAAAAGAGTCTGTTCGAGCCTGGTCTCGTCGGCGAGATTCACGGCCGCGGAGGAAAGCTCCTGGTGTGGACGGTGAATGACACGAAATCGATGTGCTCGCTCTCCCAACGGGGAGTGGATGGAATTATCTCCGACGATACGCGAGACCTGGTGCGGACCCTCAGAGCTGCCCGCGGAACCAGAGCGGGTTCCGGCCCGGAATAACGTCTCTACCGCGTCCCGGGGATCCGAACTCACCCAGCCTTGGCTTAAAGGGCAACGGAACGTCGGGCCGCGCAAATCCAGCGGGAAGATAGGTCGCATCGCGCATTCCGGTGATGCCCGTTTAATAGCGACCGCCAACCCGGCAGTACCAGCGGGCGGCGAGGTCCGAGAGCCTTCCGGCCGGCAACCGGACCCCAACCTGCGAGTAGTAATCTCGTCAGGATTCGCGTCAGTCCGCCGCAGCCAGCAACGCGGCTTCCATGCGCGGAGGCTTGCGCAGAAAGGCTTCGCGCTCGGTTTCGAAAGCATCGAGCTCGGCCGCCGCCTGGGGGTCATTCCATCCCATGACAGCCCGAATCCGGCCAGTCGCTTCGCGGCTGCAAGCCGGTGACCAGCAAGGACCGAGCGCCACCGGAACGCGCCGCAACAGAACATCCCCCAGCGTGACCGCGCATTCGTTAGAAAATGCGTCGACCACTTCCGCCACAATGTGCAAGGAGTGAGGACACAAGGGCGCCCGCAGCTCCGCGCTGCTCAGCGCCATACGGGCAATGTTGAGCGCGCGCTTTCCGTGCCACTCCACGATCCCACGCGCCGACTCTTCACTGATGCTGCCGGCCTCGGCGATATCGAGCACCCACTTATCCAGCAGAGGATCGAGATGGTCCTCGGAAACCAAGCCCGCAGATGCCGCGGGCGATGCGGAAGCCGATTTCTGGCGCCCGCCGATCTTTGCCACGCATTCGCTCGCCAATTGCGCCGCGGTGGTAAGCTTACCGCCAATCACGGAGATCATTTGCGCAGCGCCGTCCGCCGCGTGATCGTGCAGATAGTGTTTGCGGCTCACCGCCGAAGCGTTCTGCTTCGGCGAAAAGGGAAGCGGCCGCACCCCGGCAAATGTGTAGCGAATATCGGCGCGCGAAATCTTCGCCCGTGGAAAAAGGCTGAGCAGGGAATGAAGAAGATATTGGATCTCTTCCGCTGAGGGCTGGGCCTTCGCCGGGTCTCCGTTGTCGGCGGCTTCCGTGGTTCCGACAAGAACTTGTTCATTCCACGGGATCACAAAAATTGGACGGCCATCGGTGGCTTCGCTATAGACCGCGGCATCCGGAGCGCCGGCAAATCGCGCCAACACGAGGTGGGATCCGCGAACCCCGCCAACCATGGGACTTTTGGTGTCGATCCGCGAGCGCTGGCATACCCGATCGGCCCATGGCCCGGTTGCATTGATGATCCATGTGCCGTGGACGCTGATTTCTTTCTTGCTGAGTTGATCCCGCAGAAGCACGCCCTGCGCCCGTCCATGACGGACATCCACCGCCAGGACCTGCATATGATTTCGCACCACCGCGCCGGCTTCGATGGCTTCCACCAGCCACTCCGCCACCAGGCGCTCGGGAAATTCACACTGCGCGTCTTCGAAATTGAAAATCGACCACCGCCGCCCCGAATCCAGCACCCTCTCGAGCTTACCCTGGTCCGCCGCAGTCGCGGCCGCGAGGGCTTTGCCGCCCATGCGACGATAAAGCCAAAGCCCGGTGCGGATGCTGAACGCACTCCGCTGGCTCTTGTGATCGAGGGCCAGCAAAAATTGCAGCGGGTTTACCAGATGCGGATATTGCCGCAGCAGGCGCTTCCGCTCCCGCAACGACTCGCGCACCAGACCGAGCTCACCATGCTCCAGATATCTCAATCCACCATGGATGATTCGGGTGGAGCGGCTGGTCGTACCCGAGGCAAAATCCTGCTGCTCGACCAGCAGAGTGCGCCGGCCCGCGCGGGCGCATTCTCGGGCGATGGCGACTCCGTTGATCCCCCCGCCAATTACGATAACCTGGAAGTGCTGCTCTTCCAGCGGGGTCCGCATTGTGACCGGCGTGTTCATCAAGTTGAGTTCGATGGGTCCGGGTAACTCTGCCTTCTGGTTACGGGAGCGAATGCCGCATCGCATTCCTCATCGAAACCTCCCCAAAGATACCCGTCTAAAGCGTCAAGTTTCGCCCCTCCTTTGTCTTTTGAGATAGATAACCTTGGTTCACCCCCCCATCCAGCGGTCGGGGCGCCGGGTTAGCTGGTCTTCGGGGTTTGCCCCGGCGATGTTTGTCCCGCCGAGCCGCCGGGCCAGCCCGAAGCCCGAGCAAAGACGGACTATAATCTTCAGACAGGCCTTAACCCGAATGCTACCATTCAATTCCGGCCCCCGGACCGCATGATGTCCATCCTCTGGCTTCGAGTCGCGCTCGGCTGCTACGCCGTGGGGTTGCTCTATACCCTGGTGGCGCTCACCCGCACCCGCGAGGTCCTCAACCGCATCGCCCTGCACTCGGCGTACCTGGGCATGATCTTCCATCTGGTTTCGCTGACGGAAAGCGCGCTCGGTTCCGGGCAGACAGCCCTGGCTTCCGGGCAAAATGTGGAATCGGTGCTCGGTTTTCTGATCATGGTCGTGTTCATGATGGTTTTTCTCATTTATCACACGACTTCACCAGGAATCGTGGTCTTTCCCCTGGTTTTCCTCCTGGCCCTGGTGGCCGCGACCGGGCAGCAACCGCTGCTGTCGCACCAGGTGCATCGGGGATGGCTGTTCACCCACATCGCATTGATTCTAGCGGGATACGCAGCCCTGGTTCTCAGCTTCGGGGCCAGCCTGCTCTATCTGATTCAGGAACGCTCGCTCAAGTCCAAAAAATCGGGGGGGATTCTTTCACGCCTGCCCGCACTCGAAGTGATTGACGAGATTGGCTTTCGCTCGCTTCTGCTGGGGTTTCCCTTCATGACGCTGGGCCTGATCGTCGGGACGGTGCTGGCCCAGGCGAGATTCGGGCACGTGAACTTTTTCGATCCCAGAATATTTTTGTCCATCATGATGTGGGCGGTGTACTTGCTGCTGCTCTACACGCGTTGGAGCGCGGGCTGGCGTGGACGCCGCGCCGCCTATCTGGCGTCGGGAGCTTTCCTGGCGGCGGTGGTTGCATGGGCCGCCAACACGATCCATAGGTTTGCGTAGGTAGAGAGAGAAATAAGAAACAGAAGATCGCCATGAACTTTCAGCTCATCGGGGTGAATCACAATACCGCGCCGGTCGAACTCCGTGAGCGCCTCAACATTCCCGGGTCGCGCATGGCCGAAGCCCTGCAGCGTCTGGTGGGACATCCCGGTGTGGACGAGGGTTTGATCCTCTGCACCTGCAATCGCGTGGAAATCCTGGCGCAGACCAGGAACGGCAGCAGCGATCTGCGAAGCTTTTTGCAGGCTTTCTTCGAGATGAGAGTTCCGGAACTGCAGCCCCATCTCTACGAGTACCACGAACGCGATGCGATCCGGCACCTTTTCCGCGTGACCAGCAGTTTGGACTCGATGGTCGTAGGCGAACCACAGATTCTCGGTCAGGTAAAAGAGGCCTACGCCACCGCCCGCGCCGTGGGTGCGGTGCATTCTCAGCTGGATCAACTGCTCACCCGCGCCTTTGCGGTCGCCAAACGGGTACGGACCGAGACCGCCGTGGGATCATCGTCGGTTTCGGTTGCATCGGTCGCGGTCGAGTTGGCCAAGAAGATCTTCGGTTCACTGAACGGCAAGCACGTGTACCTGGTGGGGGCAGGAAAAATGAGCGAACTCGCCGCTCGGCACTTGATGGCGCACGGTGCGGCCTCCATTTTCGTGGCGAATCGTACTTATGAGCGCGCCGCCAGGCTGGCGGAAAAGTTTGGCGGACAAGCCATCCATTTTGGAGAACTGTATGAAACCGCCGACCGCGCCGACATCGTAATCACCTCGACTGGCTCTCGGCGCGCGATCTTCCGGCGAGAACACGGAGAACTTTTCCTGAGCCGGCGGAAAAACCGTCCCATGTTTTTTATCGACATCGCCGTGCCCCGCGACGTTGATTCGCAGATGAACAAGCTCGACGGCATCTTCGTATACGACATTGACGATCTTCAACAGGCCGTGGCCGCCAACACTTCCGACCGCAGGAAAGAGGCCGCGCGCGCCGAGCATATCGTCGACGACGAAGTCGATCGATTTCAGGCCCGACTCCAAACCCGCGACGTGGTTCCTACCATCGTCTCTCTGCAGGACCACCTGGAAAACATCCGCCAGGCCGAAATTGACCGGGTCCGCGGGCGCTTGGGCGCGCTTTCGCCGGAGCAGGAACTGGCCATTGAGACTCTCACCCGCGGGATCGTCAGCAAGATCATGCATACCCCCATCAGTACCCTGAAGACAGCGGCGCGGGAAAGTGAGGCGACTCCCATGATCGATGTGGTGCGGCGGATTTTTAATCTGCGGGACAAAGAGAAACGGAGCGCAGCACCGGCCGAGGAATCCGCAGAAGAATCCGAGGACCCGAGCTAGTGGCCCGGCTCCGCATCGGTTCCCGGGGATCGCAACTGGCGCTCTGGCAAGCCAACCACATCAGCGGGCGGTTGCGCGAGCGCGGTCATGAAGTGGAGATCGAGGTCATCTCCACCACCGGCGACAGGATCCTCGATGTCGCTCTCGCGAAAGTCGGTACCAAAGGCATGTTCACCAAAGAGCTTGAACAAGCCCTGGCCGACGGCCGCGTCGATCTCGCCGTTCACAGTCTGAAAGACCTGCCCACCACCCTATCTCCCGGATTCGAGATCGCGGCCATTCCCAAGCGGGAAGACCCGCGCGATGTGTTTTGTTCCGGTAAATATGAAAGCATTGAGCGATTGCCCCAGCGGGCACGGGTTGGTACCAGCAGCCTGCGCCGCGAGGCCCAGTTGAGAGCACTGCGCCCCGACTTGGATATTGTTCCTCTGCGCGGCAACGTGGACACCCGGCTGCGGAAGCTCGAAGCCGGCGAGTATCACGCAGTCATCCTGGCTGCGGCGGGACTGAACCGCCTGGGAAAAGCACAATGGATCGGCCAGATTATTTCTCCGGACGTGATCTGCCCGGCGGCGGGGCAGGGTGCCTTGGCGATCGAAATCCGTGCCGTCGATTCAGTCACGCGCCGGCATCTTGGCTTTTTGGACGACACCGCCGCCCGTGCCGCGACGGCATGCGAACGCGCCCTGCTCAATGCCATGGGCGGGGGCTGTCAGGTTCCCATCGGAGCGCTGGCCGAAATTCACGACGGCAGACTGCGCTTGCAGGGCGTGGTTGCTCGTCCCGACGGAACCAGAGTGTTGCGCGAGTCGGCTGAAGGCGATGATCCGGTTCGGCTGGGAAAGTCAGTTGGGGAGATTTTGATGAGGAGCGGTGGAGATGCGATTCTCGAAGAAGTGTATCGCCACGGCATTGCCTTGCAGGAAGAGCCGTAAGCTCAAAATTCGATTCGGCTCCAGGCTTTCCTAGGGTGTCGGATCGTTTTCTGGATGGTTCCATGGTTTATCTTTGATGAGACACGGCGGAAATCAACGGGCGGGGTCCCTGGCGGGCCTACGCGTACTCGTCGGACGCGCTCGCCATCAAGCGGGGGTTTTGTCTACCGGGTTGCGCAAGCTGGGTGCAGAAGTAATCGAAATTCCTTTCATAGAAATTCGCAAGCCACCCTCCTACCAACCGCTTGATGCAACCCTCAAGCGCTTAGAGGAATACGACTGGCTGATCATGACCAGCGTCAACGGTGTCGACGCTCTGTGGAGGCGGGCCAAGAAACTCAGGCTGGGGAAAAAACCGTTCCGGCATTTGCAGATCGCCGCCATCGGCCCGGCAACCAGCAAAGCAATTGAAAAGCACGGTCTCCGGGTCAGCGTAGTTCCAAAACAATACGTGGCGGAGTCGGTCGTCGAGAGCCTGCGCAATCAGATCAGAGGCAAGCGTGTGCTCCTGGCGCGAGCCAGAATCGCCCGCGACGTAATCCCGCGCGAACTCCGCGCGCTGGGAGCGCAAGTCGATGTGGTCGATGCTTACCAAACAGCAGTTCCGAAATCGTCCCGCTCTCGATTGCGATCCCGCCTCAAGGATCCAAAGGCCCGCCCCGATGTCATTACCTTCACCAGTTCCTCGATGGTGAAGAATTTCGTGGCCCTTCTGGGGGAAAACTTGCTGATGGAAAACCTGGTGGGAAAAAACCTGAATGCGGCACCCTCGCGGCGCCCCCGCACGCCCGCGTCCTCCATCCTCGAAGGCATTCGGTTGGTTTCAATCGGGCCAATCACTTCTTCAACCCTGCGCGAACTTAATCTTCGCGTCGATATCGAGGCCAAAGAGTATACGATCCCCGGACTCATCCAAGCCGTCGCTGAGGCTTTCTTGTCCCCGGCAAAACCCTCGTCTCGCGCTGATCGTAAGATCTGATTTCGCCCCCCGGTCTCCTATGGACGACCGGAGGGCTCAAACCGGGGAAGCATTCAGGTTGCGTTCGGCGAAACCGGCCGCTCATTGCCCCTCCACGAAACTCGGCTTGAGTTGCTGAGCGGCGACCCGGCGCGCTTCCCTCGTCCATGGATCTCAAAAGGCTGGTGCAGGGAACTCGTGGGCAAATGTTGTCGACAACATTTGCCCACTTGATGGAGTTCCTTCGGAGTCTCTCAACCGAAAGTGATGTGGCCCTGGTCTATGCCGAATGGCGTGTCTCTAGGAACATCCCGACTCGAGCGCCACATCGGTCTCTGCGCCACGCCAGGGCTGCGAGATTCTTGAACCAAAGGTTGCTACTCGGTCAGCGAACACCCGCAGTTGGCCGGGGGCACATGCGCTTTCAAAAAGTCAGAAACCCGCTTATACGCATCCATCTGATTTTCCACCCGGGCAAAGCCGTGACCCTCATTCTCATAAATCTTCAAATCCACCACGCCACCGCGCTTCTTGACGGCATCCACAACCTGCTGCGCCTCTTCCTTGGGACAGCGGGGATCGTTCCCGCCAGCCAGTAGCAACAATGGCGCTTTGATCTGATCGACGAAAAAGATCGGCGACCGGTCATGATAGAGGTCTTTGCTTTTTTCCGGATCGCCCATGGTGGCGAGATCGGTTTGCCGCAACACTGGATCTTCGTGCTCGATCTCGGTAAACCAATTGACGAAGGGCACGATCGGAACCGCAGCCGCCCACACTTCCGGCGCTTTGGTGACGCCCATCATCGTCATGTAGCCACCATAGCTCGCACCCATCAACACGATCTTCTGGGGATCAACGTAGCCGGTCTGTTTGAGGAAATCTGCCGCGCCGATCACGTCCTGCAAATCGCCCCCGCCCATGTCGAACAGATTGGCTTGCTTGAATTCTTTGCTGTATCCGGTGGAACCACGATAGTTGGGCGCAATGACCATGTATCCCTGATTCACGATGTGCTGAATAAACCGGTTGAACGAATTCGTGGTCTGCGAAGACGGACCGCCATGAACATAAACGATGGCGGCATTCTGCCGGTTGCGCACCATGTTGTAAGTCACATACACCCAGGCCGAAATCGTCCAGCGCCCGTCTTTGCTGGGATAGTGCACCAGAAACGGCTCGACCATATCCTCGGCGTGCATCCCGGCGACCAGCGAATTGGTGATCTGGCGCGGCTTGCCGCCGGTCATGGGGTAGACCCAAACATCGTTCGGCGCATTGGCGCCGTTGTGATAGCACAGCAGTCGCGATCCGTCGGCGCTGAATGCCGAATGATCGCCGCCCATCGTGTTCACGCCTTTCGGCAGCGGCAGGGAAGACGTCTTCCCGGAAACCAGGTCGTGTAAGTAGATATCGCGGTTGCCATCGACGTTCGCCGTCCAAACCAAGTGCTTGCCGTCGGGCGAATAGTTGCCACCACTGATTCGCCATTTGTCCTGCGTCAGCCAGGTAGTCTTCCGGCTGGTAATCTCCAGCAGCCCGACATTGTCGTACCCGTTGGCGGCATTCGAAGTAATGAGGAGTTTCTTGCCGTCAGGCGAGAAATCATCGATGTTGTAAACCTGTTCGCCATCGTGCGGTGTGACCAGAGTGCTCTTGCCGGTCGCAACCTCGGCGACAAAGATATTCGAATCCGTTCCCTTGGCCTGTTCCTGGGTATAGGCGATCCAGTTCCCATCCCGCGACCAGACGGGATGATCATTCAACTGGTCGACGGGCGTGCCCCCGGTCAGATGCCGGGTCTCACGCAACACCGTGTCGTACACGTCGATCTCAACCACCGAAGACGCTTTTGGCCTCACCGTGTATGCCAGGTAGCGTCCATCGGGAGACCAAGCCGGGTTGTCCTCTGCAATTTCCCGGGTGTGGGTGAGGTTTGTAACCTGCCCGGTCTTCGGAGACACCAAAAAAATGTCCCACATTTCATCGCCGTCGTGGTCGGAAATGTAGGCGATCCATTTGCCATTGGGCGACCAGGCTGGTTGCGTCTGCCGCTGATCGCTGATGGTCAACTGCGTCGGCCATCCGCCTTCAGCGGCCACCAGCCAGAGATTGTTGCGACCGCTGATGTTCGCGATGAAGGCGATGGTCTTGCCATCCGGGGACCAAGACGTGTCTCCGACCGAACGGGTCATGTAAAGCTTTTCAATCGAGAGGCTCTGCTGGTTCTGCTCCACTTGGGCGTTGATTTTGCTCACGATCTGCTTGGGATCGGTGATGGCCTGCGGCACCGGCAGAGTCTGGCCCAACGCGGGATCATTCATGACTGTGTTGGCCACCACCATCAGAGTGAATAGAAAACATGCGCGCATCAAGAATCCTTCGAACCGGCAGGGAAGGAAAAGTGTAGCAGAGCAAAGCCACGAGTACGCGGGATCATGCCAGCTCCGCGACTATCGCAATTCCAGCGCCGATGGTTGCGGCGATACCTGGAAGGGACCCGTGGACAGAGGCCCCAAAAGTGGGCTGGCGGCGCCTACGCTGTAAATAGAAATCGACGACGCACCGGAATTGGTCACGTACACCCACACTCCATCGGGATGCACCTTTGCCGAGGTGGGACTCGCACCGGTGGAAACGCTCGGCGGGGAAAGCACGGTCAGGCTGCCGGTATTTGTAGACCATTTGAACATGGAGATTTCATTCGACCCCTGGTCGACCACGTAAACGCCGTTGTACACCGGATTCACGGCGATATAAACCGGGTTCACTCCCGCCGGATAAGGGGAGTCAGAAAGTTGCGTGAGTTGACCCGTGGGAGTCAGACAGTTGGCCGAAACCACATCGCATATCGAAAACCCGCTGACGTTGTTTGATCCGGAATTCGCGACGTAAAGAAAGTGCGGCTGAGTGGTCTGGCTGTTGACCTGAACGGTGCGCGAGATCGCAACCCCGGTGGGGTTGGTGCCGGCTTGATAAATGAACGGAGACAGCGGAGAGAGTGCTCCGGTACTGTCATATTGGAAAGCGGAAACAGTGTTCGTCAGTTGATTGGCCACGTACAAGTAGCTGCCGGCCGGGGTGGCCGCAATGGATGTGGGGCCCGGTCTCATCGACGGGTTGTTCGGATCCACGTCGGAAAATGGCGATCCGGCAAGTTCAGTCAGGCTGGTGCCGTTCACGGACAAAACCGAAATATTGTCGGAGCCCTGATTCGCCACAAACAAAATCTTTCCCGACGGATCGAGCGCCATGCTGGCGGGAGTGATCGCGCCATTCAACGCAGTGTTGCTGCCCGCGGCGAGAGTGCCGTTCGAATTCACCGAGTAGCTCGAAATATCGTACTTGCCGCTGGTGTCCGGGGATTTCGAAGCCAGGAAAATGGTCGAGCCATCCGGCGTCATCGCCAGGGCGCCGGGGGCTAGTCCGCCGTCGATGCTGTCGCTGTCCTCAGTGGGGTTGCCGGTCGCCAAATTCAAGGTGAACGCCGAGATGGTGTTATTCCCCTGGGCCGCAACCCAAAGAAAACCAGAGCCGGAAGCCGGAGACGCAGAGGTTGGAGGCTTATTGGAGCAGCTCGTCAGAACCAGCAGTGATCCTGCGAGCAAACTGGCAACAAATCGGCACTTCATCCGCATTCTTTCTCCCTGAGTTCCATTTCTCGAGGTCATTTCCGCTTGAACACAACCCGGCTGGACCTGATCATAGCGTAAATAATTACCCCCATTTGTGTATCAGGAATGCGCGGGAAGAGCAAACGTTGCAACTGGTTGGAACCAATCCAAAGCGGGAAAGTTGCCTGCCTCTTGCATACTTTAGCAGAGTAGGCGTCTCAGCGGCGGTCGCTGTTGAGCGCCGCAGGCGCGTCCCGGATCACGATTGGCTCGGGCACCACGGCGGGAGCCAAAGGAAGGCGAATCTCCACCATCAAACCGCCTTGCGGCCGGTTGACGGCCCTCACCGTGCCGCCATGCAAACGTACGGCGCGGTCGGTGATCGCCAGGCCCAATCCCACTCCGCCCGTCCCCCGGCCGCGGGCGTCGTCGATCCGGTAAAACGGTCGAAACAGTTTCTTCAGTGCATCTTCAGGAACGCCCGGACCAGAATCTGTGACCCGCACCACCGCCTCGGGACCAGTCGGGCCATGACCTTGCTCCAGGCGAACCTGCACGTCGGTGCCTTCTGCGGTGTAGCGGGTGGCGTTGCGCACCACGTTCTCGATGGCGCTGTGAAGCAGACTTCCATCTCCCAGGACGGAGCACTCATCGGCGATTGCGCAATCCACCACGCAGTTTCGATACTGGGCCTCAAAAGCCGCATCTTTCGCGATCTCGCTCACGATCTCGCTCAGCCGCACCGGACTTCGCCGCAGTTCAGTTCCACTCTCCAGGCGCGCAATGGTCAGCAGTCTTCCGATCAGCTGATTCAGCCGATTGGCCTCGAGATCGATCCGTTCCAGGGCCGAGTGCGCTTCTGCGCCCGAGCGCTGCCGGGCCAATTCCAGGGCCACGTTCAACCTCGCCAGCGGAGACCGCAGTTCATGCGAAATGTCGTTCAGCAGATGAGATTGGGCGTTGACCAGATTCTCCAGGCGTTCAGCCATGCGGTCGAAGTCCCGTAACAAGTTGGACATCTCATCATGACTGCGGAAATTCGACACGCCGGCCCGCGCCGTCAAGTCTCCCTCGGCCAGACGCTGGGTGGCGGCACGCAAGCGCATGACCGGCGAGGTCAGGTAGCGGGCCAGAATGAAACAGACCAGACCCGAAGAAAGAACCGCGATCAGAATGGCCAGCGTCGGGATGCTATGCGGGCCGAACAGAATATGTTCTGGCGGTAGCTCGCTTACCAGAACATAGTTCTGCCCATCGGAGGACTTCATGGTGGTACGCAGAAACTGCCCCGGTCCCAGACGTCCCCAAAAACTGTCAATGGTATGGACCCTGCCGCGGAACACACCGTCGATCCACTCGGGCGGCTTGCGCCCGGTCAACTCGTGTCCCTGTGCGTCAAACAGGTAGCCGCGGATTTGTTGGGCGTCGTGCACGGTGCGAAAATAGCGCCGCGCTTCTTCCTGACCGCCGGATTGATAAGCCTGGAGGGCGTCGCTCAATATCTTGGGTTGGAGCGCTTCCGCGTTCGCGCTTTCACGCGGAGGACGCAGCGCCAGGGTCGTGAGAACCGCCAGCACCACGAACAGGGCCAAGGCGAGCCAGTAGGAGACAAAGATCTTGAAAAAAATGCTTCTCACTTGGCGCCGCTCCTGACGGGCTCCCGCTCGAGGGTGAAGATGTAACCCACCCCGCGGACGGTCTTGATATGGTCGGTGCCATTTTCGGCGTCGCCAAGTTTTTTCCTGATCTTGCTCACGTGCATGTCAATGCTGCGATCGAAGGGAGAGAACTTGCGGCTGAGCACGGTATCCACAAGATTCTCGCGGGTGACCACGCGTCCCGCCTCGCGCAACAGGGCTTGCAGCAGATTGAATTCGACCGAAGTCAATTCAATCTCTGCCCCTTTTTGACGGACCGTCCTGGTCGCCGGATCCAGTTCGATGTCTCCCACCCGCACCACCTCGGGGACGGGCTCTCCGGAGCCTTCGCCCCCGGATTTTGTCCGCCGCAAAACCGCCCGGATCCGCGCCACCAGCTCGCGAGGATTGAAAGGCTTGGGAAGATAATCGTCGGCTCCGATCTCCAGTCCTACGATGCGATCTACATCCTGCCCACGCGCGGTGAGAAGCAGCACGGGTATTCGCGAAGTGCTGCGCAGGCGGCGCAGTACATCAAAACCGTTGATGCCCGGCAACATGACGTCCAGCACCAGCAGCAGATGCTCTCCGCTGAGGCCGCGTTCGAGACCGCGCTTGCCGTCGTGAACGCACTCCACCTCAAAGCCCTCGGGCTCGAGATACTCACCCACCAAACCACAAAGCTCTACGTCGTCATCGATGACCAGAATTTTATCCACGGAAATTGCCCCGTAAAAACTCACTTTCAGTTCTACACCCGTACCCCGTAAATGCAGGTAAAGAATCGTCAAATAAAGGGTCCAGGCCCTTTACAAAACTTTACTTCGTTTGACCGACTCTTTACTACTTTTTTATCGGCGAAGTGTTCTTATCAGGGAAAGCAATTTGCAGCCTGTCGAAAGCACGGGCAGAAACCAAGATGTTCGAGGAGGAAGACGTGAACTCAGCGAAACTCAACTTACTGGCTGCGGTATGCACGGTGGCACTGTTAGCAACGGCCGCGGTGGCGCAGGAAGGCCCGCGTGGTCCCCGGGGTGGTTTTGGCGGTGCGGGGATGGAGCTTCGCGGCTTGGATTTGAGCGATGCGCAAAAGGCCCAGGTCAAACAGATCATGACCGCGGAAAGGCCCACTCTGAAACCGCTGATGCAGCAGGAGATGCAGAACCGTCAACAAATGACGGCCCTGGTTCGCGGGGGCAGTTTTGAGGAAGCCAAGGCAATGCCCATTGCGGCGCAGGAGGCTCAGGTCCATTCCCAGATCGCGGTCGAACGAGCCAAGATCGAGGCGCAGATTTATCAGCTGCTGACCCCGGAACAGAAGTCCAAACTGGCGGAGCGCGAGGCCAGACGCGGCCAGTGGGCCCAACAGCACGCGCCAGCGGCGGAGCCTCCGGATGCCCCGAATCAGTAATCAGGGTAAGGGACGGGCGGGGAAGGCGAGTCGAGCTTTCCCCGCGGGCGTTCCCTCTGCGCTGCCACAGAAAATCAATCGGGAAAGGCGGGCAGGACCATGGCAACTTTAACAACGCTGCCGACGGAGTTCGTAAGTTTGGTGGCAACGGAGATGGTTCGCGGCGTCGAAGCCGCGGTTGAAACCTGGCTGGCCCAGGTGGAACTGGCCTTGACCGACCGGCATCTGACATCGCTCGGACGGCTCAACGCGGTTCATGAAGTCTTGGAGAATTACAAGCGATGCACCGGAAAAGTGCAACTCAAATCCACTCGAATCTGAAATTCCTCGAGGCTCCCATGGATGCTGAAACTGTTTATTCCGTTTTGATCGGTTGTGGCAGGTTTTTCTTGACCGGCTGGGCGTTGATGCTTCTTTTGGCTTCGGTCGTTGTGTTCCGGCGCGATTTGTCCTAGAAGCCGCGAATTGGCGGTCCCGCGAGCGGTCCCAATCGCTGCTCCACCATTTATCAGGCATTTGCAGACCCGGATCTGCCCGGCTCCTGCGGCGAATCCAGCTAGAGTAGAATCTCATCTACTAGAGCACATGCTGCCCAAAAGCCTTCGTCCGCTATTTCCCTATCTCAAGAAGTACCAGCGCAACTATTGGATTGGTACGGTTTGTCTGATCGTCACCAATGGCATCTGGATCTTGTTTCCTCAGGTCATCCGCCGGGCAGTTGACGATCTGGGAAGCGGTGTGTACCGGCACACGCTGCCGGCCTACGGCCTGATGCTGCTCGCCATCGCCGGCGCCAAGGGGATTTTTCAGTATCTGACGCGCTCGATTCTGATCGGGGTCTCGCGCGAAATCGAATTTGATCTTCGCAACGATTTATTCCGGCATCTGGAAACCCTCTCGTCCTCTTTTTATCAGCGCACCCGCACCGGCGACATCATGGCCCGCGCGACCAACGACCTGAACGCGGTGCGGATGCTGCTGGGACCGGGCATCATGTATTCTGCCAACACCATCGTGTTCACGGTGGGAGCGTTGATTTTCATGCGCTCGATCAGCTTCAAACTGACCCTTTACGCCTTCCTGCCGCTGCCGATCGTCAGCGTCGCCATTCAATACTTCGGACGCCGCATTCACGAGCGCTTCGAGAGAATCCAGGCGATGTTCTCCGAGATATCGGCCCGCGTTCAGGAGAATTTCTCGGGTGCACGGGTCATCCGCGCGTATGTGCAGGAAGAAGCGGAAGTGGCTGAATTCGAAACCGCAAACCAGGAATACATAGCCCGCAGCCTGAAACTGGTGCGGCTGATGGGCATGCTCTGGCCGACTCTGGAAACCATGCTCGGCCTGGCGATTGTCCTGGTTTTGTGGATCGGCGGACGGCAAGTGATTCTTGGCCGCATGACCCCGGGCGATTTCGTCGCCTTCAACACTTACATGGTGCAACTGACGTTCCCGGTCATCGCGCTGGGATGGGTGATCAATATTTTCCAGCGCGGCACGGCGTCGATGTTGAGGATCAACGAGCTCCTGGTGGAGAAGCCGGAAATCGCCGATGGGGATCGGACCATGCCGGCCGGTGCCAGCCCGCAGATTCGGGGCGAGATTGAATTTCGCAACCTCAACTTCGCCTACGAGGGGACCATGGTTTTGCACGACATCAATCTGAAGATTCCCGAGGGCAGCAGCCTGGCGATCGTCGGTCCAACGGGTTCAGGGAAAACAACCCTCGTCGATTTGATTCCCCGGGTTTACGACGCCCCGCCCGGCACGGTGTTCATCGATCGCCGGCCGGTGCGTGACTATCCGCTCGAAACCCTTCGGCGGAACGTTGGCTTTGTGCCGCAGGAAACGTTTTTGTTCAGCGACACCATCCGCGAAAATATTGCCTTTGGCGTCACCAGCGCCAGCGACGAAGCAATCCGCGCCGCCGCCCAAGCCGCCAGCATTGCGGAGGACATCGAGGGCTTTCCCGAGCAATATAAAACGATGGTCGGAGAGCGCGGAATCACGCTGTCCGGCGGCCAAAAGCAGCGCACCGCGATTGCCCGCGCCATCATCCGCAATCCGCGAATTCTGGTGCTCGATGATGCCCTTTCGAGCGTAGACACGCAGACCGAAGACAAAATCCTGAACCACCTGCGTACCATCATGCGCGGACG
>Ga0193726_1001366_pt1 | contig 19501 bp, 20 predicted proteins | sample H2c1metaG_FD_144928 | JGI IMG/M metagenome (GOLD analysis project Ga0193726, IMG submission 144928) | Soil microbial communities from a riparian zone of the East river system, Colorado, United States - H2c1 | ecosystem: Environmental > Terrestrial > Soil > Riparian zone | place: USA: East River... | reverse complement strand
GCATCAGAGGCCGGACAGATGGCAGCATCCGACTACGTGCCAATCTCCTTCAAAAACCGCTTGCATCTGGCGGGGCGTCCACAGATGAGTACACGCCCTAGTATGATCAAGGCCAGGGGCAAGCTAACTTCGAGGAGCATTTTCATGCACGTCTTCCTCGTGCTGGTGACATTCGTGATCGGCTTCGCCCTCCCCGTCCACGCCGCGGACGACGTGGCCGCTGGACAGAGCGTCATCCGCTCCCAGGTTGAAGCCTTGGGGCGCGACGATGCGGCGGCGGCCTACTCCTATGCGGCACCCGCGATTCAAGACGTCTTCCCGCAAGCCGACATCTTCATGGACATGGTGCGTCAGAGCTACGCGCCGGTGTATCGCCACAAGAGTTTTGAATTCGGCGAAGCACGGGCCTCGGACGGCAAGATCGCCCAGCGCGTTCACATCATCGACGCCGAAGGCGTGCCGTGGGAGGCACTCTATACGCTGGAGCTGGAGCCCGACGGCAGCATCAAGATCAGTGGCTGTGTTCTGCTGAAGGCGGGCCAGCCGGTGTGAGAGCCTACCCGGTGGTGCTGCGCTTGCTCGCCGTTTTCAATTTGCCATCAAGAAAATCGACGAAAGCGCGAACCCGGGGAATGTTCTGCCTGCCGGGCGGCATCAACGCACTCAGTGGCGTCGGGTCGTCATCGTGGCAGGTTGCAAGAAGTGGAACAAGTTGTTTGGCGGATAGTGCGGCCTCGCCCAGGAAATCGCCAAGACGAATAATGCCGATTCCAGCGACAGCAAGATCGAGCAGCATGTCAGCGCTGTCCGAACTTACCGATCCCTTTACCGGCAACAGGACCCGCTCACCGTCTACATACATTGGCCACCCCGCGAGACGTGAGAAACCGCGGAGCTGCAGGCAGTTGTGAGATAACAAGTCACGGGCGTGCCTCGGTCTCCCGTGACGCCTGAGGTAGGCCGGACTTGCCGCGATGATGCGCCGAACTTCACCGAGACGATGAGAGACAAGCGAAGTATCGTGCAACGGGCCTACGCGTATGGCGACGTCAATTTGTTCCGCAACAACATCGACGCGGCGGTCGATGACTGAAAGCTCGATCGTAATGTCCGGGTATCTCTTCTGAAACTCAGGCAATAGAGGTGCGAGGCGGTGTTTGGCGAAGGCCGTGCCGGTATTGACGCGAATGTGCCCCCGCGGCTGTCCGCGGCCGGCCGTTACTTCAACCTCGGCTGCTTCGATTGCAGCCAGTATTTCGCGACCACGGATGGAATAGGTCTCGCCTTCCTGGCTAAGCACAAGCCGGCGCGTGGTTCGCTGCAGCAACTTCACACCAAGACGATCTTCAAGTCGTGACACGATTTTTGAAACCGCCGAGGGCGAAAGGCCGGCTTCCTTGGCAACAGCGGCAAAGCTGCCGAGGTCTACGACCCGGATGAAGACGGCGATGTCGTGCGAAGGGTTCATCGCTCTCCATTCGTGACCAAAAGTACGTATTGAATGCCGAAAATCGATATTTATCGAATTTTATGGATGGAATATCGGCTGATCCGACATTTCGGTCAACTGGAGGAGCACGCCAATGCCGTTGGTACGGATCTCAATCCCTGCGCATCTGGCCGTCGAAAAGGCGCGGGCGCTGGCCGATGCGGTGCATGGCGCATTGGTATCGACCTGCAATATACCTGCAAACGAACTCTTTCAGCTCATATCGCGGTTCTCGGACACGAACATGCTGATTGATCCGACATTCCCGGATGTCGAGCGCTCCGCTGACGCCTCGATCGTGGAGATCACCTTGTTGACAGGACGGAACGACGACAGGAAACGCTCGCTTTACAAAGCGATCGCTGCAGGTGCCGTTGCGGCCGGTTTCCGTTCCGACGATGTGATGGTGGCGCTGATCGAAAACGGCCCGATCGACTGGTCGCTCGGGCGCGGTGAAGCCTATGACAAGCACGGGTCCGGGTAGTGCGGCATCTGCATCGCGTCGTCGATGGGCGCGTCGTAATCTCCGATCGCGAGACAAATTTGATCCGACATGTTTCACCGGATCGTCGCAACGCTTCAACTGTCAACTTCAGGAGCGTCGCAGGGCTGCCTCACGCCATCGCCAGCCGCTGCCGCGCGCGGATCAACAGCGCCACCATGATGGTCACGTTCACCGCATTCCACGCCAGGCCGTTCAGGAACGCCGCGCCGTAAGAGCCGGTCGTGTCGAAGATCACGCCGGACACCCAGCCACCGAACGACATGCCGACCACCGAAGCCAGCGCGGCGATGCTGGGCAATCCCAAAGAAGAAAAATCTGAGAGAGATGCGGCGGTCGTTGCTGTCAATCGCTGTCGGTCTCCTCAAGAGCCCTTTATTTACTCGCTATGGTTGTTCAACTATAGTGCGAGTTCTCCCCACCAAGCCAAGCAGCGGGATCGCTGCGAGCGCCGACCAACCAATAAAATTGTACAGGGAAGGATGCACCATGGCGAACGAGGAACTGCACAGTATTAAAGATCGACCCGCCGATGAAGTTGCCAAGACGTTGGATGAATATCCAAGTGATCTTCACAACGATCCCGATGACATGCCGTCTGCGAGCGTTGCGGAGGAAGCGGCCGCGGCAACCGAATGGCGGGTAGCGAAAAGTTTGCTCAAGCTGCGGGATCAGATAAACGCGAAATTTCCCGGACGAAAAAAAGATAGCGACGGCACAATTGGTGATACCGCTCACTGTCCCGGTAGCTCGGACCACTGTCCGAATATCAGCGATGGCGGCGTCGGAGTCGTCACCGGCATGGACATTACTCATGATCCGGCGCACGGACTGGTCGCGGGGGAGGTCGCCGATGAACTCCGGTTGAGCCACGATCCGCGCATCAAATACATCATCTCGAATCGCCGGATCGCCAATTTTCAGGCACTGGACGGACAGCCCGCGTTTGCCTGGCGCCCGTACACAGGCCAAAACCCGCACGACAAGCACTTTCATATTTCCGTTAAGCCGGGAAAGACCGGCCCCGACGGTTACGACAACACGTCTAATTGGGCGGCCATCTAGCTCCGGCGATGACCGAAGAATACAAGGGAATTTGCGAGGCGCCGGCCGGCGCCTTCATCGATAGCACCCACTTCGCCGTGGCAAGCGACGAGACCAACAGGCTACAGATCTGCGGCGCGGGAGGCGTTGTACGCGCTGGAGCTTGAGCCCGACCACGCACTTCGGACACATCTTAAAAGTCAAGCCAGAGGCTTGGCCCTCGTGTGCAAAGCATTCAGACTGGGCCGCGTAACCGCCCTCATGCCATCGCCAGCCGCCACCGCGCGCGGATCAACAGCGCCACCATGATCGTCACGTTCACCGCATTCCACGCCAGGCCGTTCAGGAACGCCGCGCCGTATGAGCCGGTCGCATCGAAAATCACGCCGGACACCCAGCCGCCGAACGACATGCCGACCACGGAGGCCAGAATCACGATGCCGACGCGGGTCGCGGCTTCGCTCGCCGGCATCGATTCACGGACGATGATGGCGTAGCTCGGCACGATGCCACCCTGAAACAACCCGAACATCGCGGAGATCAGATAGAGCGAGGTCAGGCCGTCGAAAAACAGATAAAACAACAGCGCAAAACCCTGCGCCACCGATCCGATCAGCAAGGTTCGGATACCGCCGATCCTGTCGGCGAGAAATCCCGAACCGATGCGGCTGACGACGCCGAACGCCATCATCAGCGACAGCATCTCGGCGCCGCGCGCCACGCCGTAGCCGAGATCGCCGCAATAGGCGACGATGTGGACCTGCGGCATCGCCATCGCCACGCAGCAGGAAACGCTGGCGATGCACAGCAGTGCCGTCAGCGTATTGGTTGAAAGCCGCAGGTCGATACGCGGCGGCGGCGCGTTCTCGTGATCTCGCGCCTTCGCACTGCCGATCTGGGCGCGAAGCACCAGCAGCACCAGCGTCATCGCCACCGCGCAGAAAACGCCGATGGCAATATGGGTGGTCCGCCAGCCGGCAAATTGCGTTCCCCAATTGACCAGCGGCGGCCAGATGGTGCCGCCGACATAATTGCCGCTGGCGACGATGGTCACCGCCAGCCCGCGATAGCGTTCGAACCAGTGCGAGGCTTCCGCCATCAGCGGCGCGAACGTCGCCGAGGTGCCCAACCCGATCAGGAAATGCACCGCAATGAACTGCCACAGCGTGGTTGAAAGTCCGGCGGCGACATAGGCCACGCCGAGCACGGCGATGCTCAGTCCGATGGCGAGCACGATGCCGAACCGATCGGTGATCTTGCCGGTAGCGACGCCGCCGAGGCCGAAGCCGAGCATGGTGAGCGTAAAGGCCAGCGACACCGCGCCGCGGGTCGCCCCGAACTCCGGCTGCACCACCGGCAGCACCACCACGACCGACCACATCCCGACGCTGCCGATCGAGCCGATCACCACGGCAAGCGCAAGCCTCACCCATGCCTGACCGGAATCCGGGGTGAAGGCGACCGCGCGTCGGGATGAATCGGAGGGGGCGTGCACAGGCGCAACTTCGTCGCCCGCAGCCTCCGGGTCAAGCAACATGGCGCGATATTGGGCATGCAGATGCGCCGGGGCGGAATCCTCCTCCTGGTCGCTGGTCATTGGCGTTCACCGGTTTTGAGGTCATTCGGCATCGTTTTGCACGCCGGCGCTGCGTAACGACAAACGATTCTATCTTCGCGATCGGCTCAGAAAATCTATCGCTTGGTGAGCGGTCGCCGCGATGGCGCGGCCCCCCAGGTGAACCGCACTCAGCAGGTGATCCCGTCATTCCGGGGCGCCGCGCAGCGGCGAACCCGGAATCCAGAGCTGATCACGGCGAGATTCCCCGATGTGCGCTGCACATCTGAGGTTCGCGCTGGCGCGCGCCCCGGAATGACAGGGAAAATCACCCCGTTAACGCTTTCCTAACCATAAACCGGGCAAAAATTGCCGAGTGGAGTTTGAGTGTCGTCAGCCGCGTAAAACGGGGGGACTACCCGTGGACGCCAGTGCGGTGCCTCACTTTCGAAACGGGGGTCCTTCGGCCGCCGCGCAGACGTTTGGCGCCCGCGACCGGCATACGCGGGGGGAAGCAGCAACGATGGTCGATATCACGGCAGGTCAAGGCGGGGCGACGGCAAGCGGATTTCCGAGTTTCAGCGAAATCGGCACCATCTTGAAGCGCGGCGATCTTGCGCTGGCGTTCGGCATCCTCACCATCCTGGTCGTGCTGATCCTTCCCCTGCCCTCGATCGTGCTCGATCTGTTCCTGGCGATCTCGATCACGCTGTCGATCCTGATCTTGATGACCTCGCTGTTCATCCAGGCGCCGCTGGAATTTTCGTCGTTCCCGACCATCCTCTTGATTTCGACCATGCTGCGGCTGTCGCTCAACCTCGCCTCCACCCGGCTGATCCTGTCGAAGGGCCATGAAGGCACCGCCGCCGCCGGCCATGTCATCGAGGCCTTCGGTAATTTCGTCATGGGCGGTAATTTCGTGATCGGAATTATCGTGTTCGCGATTCTCGTGATCGTGAATTTCGTCGTCATCACCAAGGGTTCGGGGCGCATCGCGGAAGTCGCGGCGCGTTTCCACCTCGACGCCATGCCGGGCAAGCAGATGGCGATCGACGCCGATCTAAGCGCCGGCCTGATCGACGAGAAGGTCGCCAAGGAGCGCCGCAAGGCGCTGGAAGACGAAAGCGGCTTCTTCGGTGCGATGGACGGTGCCTCGAAATTCGTGCGCGGCGACGCGGTCGCGGGCCTGCTCGTCGTGTTCATCAACGTCATCGGCGGCATCATTATCGGCGTGGCCCAGCAGGGCCTCGGTTTCGGCGAGGCCGCGCGCACCTACACGCTGTTGACCGTCGGCGACGGCCTGGTCACCCAGGTGCCGGCGCTGATCGTCTCCACCGCGGCGGGCTTGCTGGTCTCGAAAGCAGGCGTCAGCGGCGCCGCCGACAAGGCACTGATGAAACAGCTTTCCGGCTATCCGCAGGCGCTCGGCATGTCGGCCGGCGTGATGCTGGTGCTGGCGCTGCTGCCGGGCATTCCGATGATCCCCTTCCTCTTGCTGGGCAGCGGTGCGGCGGCGCTGGCGTTGTCGGCGCGCAAACGCAATCGCGCGGCCTCGGAGGCTGAAGCCATCGAGGCGGCGGCTCCGGCCGCGGCTGCGGCGGCAAGTGCTGCGGGGGAAGAGCCGATTGCAACCGCGCTGAAGATCGACGATCTCAAGATCGAACTCGGCTATGCGTTGCTGCCGCTGGTGAATGGCCCCGACGGCACCGACCGCCTGACCGAGCAGATCAAGGCGCTGCGCCGCTCGCTCGCGGTCGAGATGGGCTTTGTGATGCCGGCGGTGCGCATTCTCGACAACGTGCAGCTGGAAGCCAACACCTACGTCATCAAGATCAAGGAAGTGGATGCAGGCTCGGGCAAGATCTGGCCGAACCAGTTCATGGTCATGGACCCCGCCGGAAATCAGGTCGGGGTGCCCGGCATTCACACCATCGAGCCGACCTTCGGACTGCCGGCTACCTGGGTCGACGCCTCCTTGAAGGAGGAAGCCACACTGAAGGGTTATACGGTGGTCGACGCCGCGACCGTGCTCTCGACCCACCTCACCGAACTGCTCAAGAACAACATGTCGGACCTGCTGTCCTATGGCGAGGTGCAAAAACTCCTGAAGGATCTGCCGAAGGAGCAAGGCGAACTGGTCAAGGACATCGTGCCGAGCCAGGTCACGATGTCGGGCATCCAGCGCGTGCTGCAGCTGTTGCTGGCCGAGCGTATCTCGATCCGCGATCTGTCGACCATTCTCGAAGGCATCGCCGACGCACTGGCTTTTTCGCGCAACCCCTCGACGATGGTCGAACACGTTCGCGCGCGGCTGGCGCGGCAGATCTGCGCGCAGAATACCTCCCACAACGGCTACCTGCCGCTGATCGCGCTGTCGGCAAAATGGGAGCAGGCCTTCGCCGAATCGCTGATCGGCCAGGGCGACGAACGCAGCCTCGCCATGCAGCCTTCCAAGCTGTCCGAGTTCATGACCTCGGTACGCGACCGCTTCGAACAGGCCGCCCGCGAAGGCGAGGCCCCGGTACTGGTCACCTCGGCGGCGATCCGGCCCTTCGTCCGCTCGCTGGTGGAACGATTCAGGTCGCAAACCACGGTTCTGTCGCAGGCGGAAATTCATCCGCGGGCGCGGCTGAAGACGGTCGGAAGCGTCTGACAGCGGGCAAAATCGAAGCGCTGGCAACGGGACTTTTTCGCCACAGGCAAACGATTTATCGGCCGGCGATGATTCCTGCCCTTTTGCGGCATAAGATGGGCGAAAGTATTAAACTACTGTAATTATTAAACTATTTTGCATTTCGAATGTTCCGATGGCCAAGCCAATCGCGGCAGATCAAGTCTTTTCACTGCCTTGTGATCGCCTCTTTGGAAACAAACACCGAATTCCTACGTTCCCTGCCATGAGATGTTGAACCTGCCAGCGGACGAAACCGACCAATCCGCAAGAGGCAGTAGGACGGCAGGAGCCTTCGATGAACCACTCGATCTACAGCGCGGATCGCACGACGCACATCAAGATCGTGGTCGTCGCGCTCGTTGCTGGCATCGCGGTGGCGGGCTTCGGCATCTCGGCCCGCACCAATTCGGACGAAGGATATAGCCAGACCGCGCGCGTCATGAAGGCCGGCAAGGCCGTGACGATCACGAGTTCAGACACATCCACGGTCCGCTAACAAAGGATTTTTCGGAATTCACGCGGCCTCTTTAGCAGCCCCCCAAAGTCGCCACGTGAGTATGTAGAAGACCCAAACTACCCCAAGTCGACTACCGAAAACGCCCGCTCCCCACGGGCGTTTTCACTTTGTGCGCCTGCGACTTCGGCACGCGCAAATCTCCAGACATGAATCAGATTCTAGAGCAGGATCCGGAAAAGTGGGCACCGATTTTCCGAAAAGATCATGCTCAAACAAAAAGATAGAGCGGGATGACGATTCGAAGAAAAGTCATCCCGCTCTATCGCGCGGGCGAAGGCGCTGCCGGCGGAACGGCCTCGATCAGCTTGCCGGTAAACACGGGCGCCGAGTGCGGGTTGCCATCAGGCGATCCGCCGGCCTGCTCGACCGTCACCGCATAGGTTGCGGTGTTGATGGTGTCGTTATCGTAAGACGAAAGCACCGGACGCGCGGTGAAGTCGCCGCCACCAATCACGCCCAGCGAGCGCGGTCGCTGCAGCTTGTCGGAGATCAGCCAGAGCTCGAAGCTCTTGCCGGGCTCGGGAGCCGCGCCCACCTTGCGAACGGTAAAATTCTTGGTTGCCCCGTCGACCGTGAGAATGAACGCCGGCGACCCGCCGTCCTTCTGCAACACGGCGACGTATTGCGCGGACGGCGTCGCCGACACGGCTGATGTCTTGACCTCAACCACCTGCACGCGCGGTTTCGGACGAACGCCATCGGGAAGTAAATCCGGCTGATAGACCCCGACCGCGATCATCGCGACCAGTGCTGCCGCGATCGCCGTGGTGAAGCTCGCAACATTGCGCCAGCGCCGGGCCTGGGCGGACAATCGGATGACGTTGGAGGTGTCCACCACCTCGGCAGGCTCCTTGACCTCAGGCACAACAACCGGCGGCGATTGGGGCAGCACCAGCGGCGCCTGCGGTTCGGAGTGTCCTACCGCTTCTTTGATCTTGTCCCAGACCTCGGCGCGCGGCTCGACCGACCCGACCATCTGGTTCAAGACACTGAGCTTGTCCTGCCACGCATCGACAATCGCCGCGAAGTCCTTGTCAACGGACATCATGGTCTCGACCTGCGCCCGCTCACCGGCATCGAGGGTGCCGAGTGCATATTCCGCGGCGAGCGCGATATGGTCTTCGCTATAGGGCATCATCTAAAGTCCAAGACACTCCCGGATATCCAACATGCTGCGGCGCAGCCAGGTCTTCACGGTATTCACCGGCGTCTCGAACTTCGCCGCCAGTTGCTCGCGACTCCAGCCGTTGTAATAGGCCAGCAGCACGAGCTTTTGTCGATCCGGCTCCAGGCGGCCAACACACTCCAGCAACCGCTTCAATTCTTCAGTCATCTCGCGGCGCGCCAGCGGATCTGGGGTGTCGGCAGCCACTTCCATGGCCGCCGGCTCTTCTTCGATCGAGAGTTCGGTGCGTTTGCGCACGACGTCGATGGCACGGTTTCGGGCGATCGAGGCCATCCACGTGATCGGTGACGACAGGCCGGGATTGAATTGCCCGGCACTGTTCCAGATCTTGACGTAAGCCTCCTGAATCACCTCCTCCGCAAGGTCCTGTCGCCTCAAGATACGAAGCACCACGCCAAAGAGTTTCGCGCGCGTGGCGGCGTAAAGGCGCTCAAAAGCGGCCTCATCCCCCTTCGCAACCGCGGCAATCAGCCAGACCAGCTCTGCTGGCGTCAGCATTCAGTATCCTCAAGAAATCGCGATGCCCCCATCGCTTTTGTACATACCGGAGCGGCAAACCAGACCTGTCGTATCATACCTTGCGCCAGACCGGGTCACCAAGCCAGTGATGGCCGGGCTGTGGATTGATCCCGGCCCTCGGCAGCCCCCCTCGATGGTTCTCGTCCAGGGACCATTCCAGCGGCGCCAGGGCCGTCGCTACCCGCTCGCATGAAGCCGCATCACGCATTAACGCCGCGATCGGCGAGCAGGCGTTCCGAGGTGGCGACGAGAACGCAGGTGGCGAGCGCATCGACCGCCGCACGGACCTCGTCCGCCGGCGGGAACGAGGGCGCGATACGGATATTGCGGTCGCGCGGATCGCGGCCATAGGGAAAGGTGCGGCCCGCCGGCACCATCTCGATGCCGGCTCCCTTGGCCAGCGCCACGACGCGCTGGGCGCAGGCGTCGAGCACGTCAAGGCTCACGAAATAGCCGCCGCGCGGCTGGGTCCAGGCCGCGACTCCGGTGCCGCCGAGCCGGGCCTTGAATACTTCCTGCACCGCCGCGAATTTCGGCTCGAGCAGACGGCGCTGCTGCTCCATATGCGCTGATATCCCGGCATCGTCACGCAGAACCAGCACATGGCGCAACTGGTTGAGCTTGTCCGGCCCGATGGTACGCGTCGACTGGCGCGAGACGAACCAGCGCATATTGGCGACCGATGCCGCGAGCATGCCGAGACCAGCCTGCGCGAAAGTGATCTTCGAGGTCGAGCCGAACACCAGCGCCCGGTCCGGGTTGCCGGCGGCGGCGCAAGCGTCAAGCACATTGTCGAGCCGGTCGGACCTGCCGGTCAGGTCATGAACCGCATAGGCATTATCCCAGAACAGCCGGAAGTCGCCGGCAGCGCCCATCCGCGCGAGCCTCGCGACTGTCTCGGACGAATAGGTTTCCCCGGTCGGGTTGCTGTATTTGGGCACGCACCACATGCCCTTGACCGCCGGGTCAGCGGCCAATCGCTCGACCTCGTCCATGTCAGGGCCGGCCCCGGTCAGCGGCACCGCGATCATCTCGATCCCGTATTGCTCGCAGATCTGGAAATGGCGGTCGTAACCAGGCGAGGGACACAGAAACCGGATCGGGCGGGGCTGATCGCGCCATGGCGCGGCGCCATCGCTCGCCCCGGTCAGCAGGGCATAGACCACCGCGTCGTGCATCAGCGCCAAACTGGAATTGTTGGCGACCAGTACCTGTGCGGGCGGCGCGCCGAGCATTGCCGCGAACAGCCGGCGGACCTCGATCAGTCCTTGCGGGCTGCCGTAATAGTTCCGGCAATCATTGCCGTCTTCGGTCCAGCACTGCTCCGGCGTGGCGACGGCCGTCAGCAAATGGTTGGCAAGCGCAACCTGCTCGGTCGCGGGCTTGCCGCGCGCCAGATTGAACGGCGTGGCGCGCGCCTTGATCGCTTCGTAGCGGGCCCGCTCGCGATCGCGAAATTCGCGCAACGCGTCGGTCGACAAGCGCATCAATTCGCGGGGTTCGGCGCTTGCCGCGCTATCAGACTGGGTCATCGCAACATCCTGTACGCATCGCTTGGGCGGCAGCCGCATCATAGCCTGTGTCAAACCGGTGCACCAAGCCGGGGATGGCCGGCCTGTGGACATTCAAACGAAAACCCGGGCCTCGCGGCCCGGGTTTTCGTTGATGCTGCAGGTGAAGCGGAAAGGCCTCAGGCGATGGCCCCGAGGCGGGCGCGCATCAGGCCGATACTGTCGAGATCGGCCTGTTCCCGGGCGTTTTCTTCGGCCCGCTCGCGTGCCTGGTCGCGCTCGTCCAGAAGCTCGACTTTCTTGAGCTCCTCGAACGCTTCGCCCAACAGGCTCTTGGCGTCCTCAAGCTGGATCCGCAATTCATCGGCGGAGCGGGTCAGATTTTCCCGGCGCTGGATCGCGGCTTTGGCATAGGTCGGATAGGCGAAGTGCGTGGGATCATTGATCCCGGCGCGCTCCTGTTCGGTATGGATTTCGCGCTCCAGATCGACCGACATGCGCTGGAAATCGGCGATCATGCCTTCAATCTGGGCAACTCTTCGGCGCTTTTCATCGACCTGAAACTTCTTCAGACGGATCAGCGTTTCGCGTGACTTCATCGACTCGTACTCCCCAGAAGTCCCGATTTGAACGCGGGACATGCCCGGCATCCCCCAGGGGCGCTACGGGCATCACTAACCATGCAGCCGGGATGATGGCCTGACAAAGTTAGCGTTCCGTTTCCAAACTGCCGAGGATCCGCTCAAGTTGCCGGTAACCGTCGTTCAAACCGGCCACTTCGTCCTTGGCCTGGCGCAGAAAGCCCTCCAGCGGTTCATGCAGCCGGATCGCCTCGTCGACCTCGGCGCTGGAACCCGCGCGATAGGCCCCGAGCCGGATCAGTTCCTCCATATCGGCATAGGTTGCCATCACCTGGCGCGCCCGGGTGATGGTCGGCAGATAGACCGGATCGGCCGATTTCGGCATGGTGCGGGAAACCGACTTGAGAATGTTAATCGCGGGAAAACGACCGCGCTCGGCGATCGATCGCTGCATCACGATGTGGCCGTCCAGAATGCCTCTGACCGCGTCCGCGATCGGCTCATTATGGTCGTCGCCATCCACCAGCACCGTAAAGATGCCGGTAATGGTGCCGACCCCGACCCCCGGACCGGCCCGCTCAAGCAGCTTCGGCAGTTCGGTGAACACGGTCGGCGTGTAGCCCTTGGCGGTCGGCGGCTCGCCTGCCGACAGTCCGATTTCGCGCTGCGCCATCGCGAAGCGGGTGACCGAATCCATCAGGCACAGCACATCCTTGTCTTCATCGCGGAAGAATTCGGCGATCGCCAACGTCAAATAGGCCGCCTGCCGCCGCATCAGGGCGGGCTCGTCCGAGGTGGCCACCACCACCACCGACCGCGCCAGCCCCTCGTCCCCGAGGTCGTCCTGCAGAAATTCCTGCACCTCCCGGCCGCGTTCGCCGACCAGGCCGATGACCGTGATATCGGCGTCCACATTGCGCGCCAGCATCGACAACAGCACCGACTTGCCGACGCCGGAGCCGGCGAAGATGCCGAGCCGCTGGCCGCGGCAACAGGTCAGAAAGGTATTGAGCGCGCGCACGCCGAGATCGAGCGGCGGACCGACCCGCCTGCGCGAATGTGCCGGCGGCGGCGAGTTGCGGTAGGGCATCGGCGAGGCGCCCTGCGGCAACGGCCCCTTGCCGTCGATCGGCTCGCCCATCGCATTGATGACTCGACCCAGCCATAATGCCGACGGCCGCACCTGACTTGCCGCGTTGGCGATGACCGCACGGCAGCCGCGCCTGACACCCTCGAGGCCGGCGAACGGCATCACCACGGCATTGTTCCCGGTGAAGCCGATGACCTCCGATGGGATGAATCTATTGCCGCTGGTCTCGATGACGATGCGGGCACCCACCGACATCGCGTGAATGGGGCCTGCGATCTCGACCATCAGGCCGCGCACGCCGATGACGCGGCCATATATATTGACGCCGTCGATGTCGGTGATCTGTTCGGCGAGTGCCTTCATTGCGAAAACCTTAAGTTTCCACGCGTTAGGGCCATTCCTTAACCTCGTGTTTACCCGCATCGTTAATCATTACGTCACTGTCTTTGGTGTGACTGAACGCGCTCGACCATCAATATGAAGGGCGAGTCATGAGAGTCGACTAGACCCGACTCTTAATGTGGAACCTGAACGAGGCTGGAAACCAAAAGCTGCTTCTGCGCAACATCTTAGGGCGATTCGTTAAAAATTGCACTGAAAGAGCTTGCGGACTGGAAACAGATTTTGTTAACCATATGTTGTCAGGATCCGAATCATCAGTTGTTCAAAGGCGTTTTGAGTGCCGCAAAGTAGTGCGGCCGACCTGACGCCCGGAGCGGCGACTAGAGGGGACTGGCATGCGCGTATTGCTGATAGAAGATGACAGCGCCGTCGCGCAGTCGATCGAACTGATGCTCAAATCCGAGAGTTTCAACGTCTATACGACGGACCTCGGAGAGGAGGGCGTCGATCTCGGAAAACTTTACGATTACGACATTATCCTCCTCGACCTGAATTTGCCCGACATGTCCGGTTACGACGTGCTCAAGCAGCTTCGGGTGTCCAAGATCAAGACACCGATTCTGATCCTCTCCGGCCTCGCCGGTATCGAGGACAAGGTCAAGGGTCTCGGCGTCGGCGCCGACGATTACATGACCAAGCCCTTCCACAAGGACGAACTGGTCGCCCGCATCCATGCCATCGTGCGCCGTTCCAAGGGCCACGCCCAGTCGGTCATCCAGACCGGCGATCTCGTGGTCAATCTCGACACCAAGACCGTCGAGGTCGGTGGCCAGCGCGTCCATCTGACCGGCAAGGAATACCAGATGCTGGAGCTGCTCTCGCTCCGCAAGGGTACCACCCTGACCAAGGAAATGTTCCTCAACCATCTCTACGGCGGCATGGATGAGCCCGAACTGAAGATCATCGACGTCTTCATCTGCAAGCTGCGCAAGAAGCTCGCCAACGCCTCCGAAGGCCGCAACTTCATCGAAACCGTGTGGGGCCGCGGCTATGTGCTGCGCGAGCCGCACGAGGTCGAAGAGCGGATTCCCGCCTGATCACGAGTTGACCCGAGAGCCTCGTCCGGCTCCCGCCTCCCCGACTGGACCCCGCCGCAAATGGCGGGGTTTTTGTTTGTGGATGGAACCGGCGCTTTGCGTGCGCCGACAGACGGATCGTGCAACCCTTGCGGTTGGACGACTCGGGGCGCCTTTTCAATGATCCTGCAATCACTGGCCGGACTGCCAGCGTTCCTGGTCTACTTTTGTACGGCCCTGGTCGCCGTGGTCGCCTACCTCTTCGTCTATACCCGGGTCACCCCGCACGATGAATTCCGGCTGATCCGCGACAACGTGCCTTCGGCCGCGATCGCGCTCGGCCTCAGCCTGCTCGGTTTCGTGCTGCCGGTGGTCAGCGCCATCGCCCACTCCGCGAATGTCGTGGATTGCCTGATCTGGAGCGCGATCGCGCTTATCGTCCAGATCGCGGTCTATTTTATCGTCAAGATCCCGGTGCCAAACCTGTCGGCGCGGATCGCGGCCGGCGAACTCGCGCCCGCGATCTGGCTCGGGCTTGCATCGCTCGCCGCCGGCGCGCTCAACGCCGCCTCGATGATCTATTGATCATGGCAGAGAAACCAGACCGGGAGTTCGGGACGCGAAGGCCGGTTGCGATCCAATCCTCCGCGCCGGTGAAGCGCTCCCACCATGTGGCCCTGCTTCTGATGGGCACCTTTGCCATCGGCGGTGGCGCCTATGCGCTGATGCCGAGCGAGAACTGCGAACCGAGCCGGCCGGGGATGGCGGCGCCGTCGGGACTGCAAACCGGAGCCGAATGCCCACCCCGCGGATCCTCATCCAGCAGCAGCCACGGCTCATCGGGCGGATCGTCGTCGCGCAGCAATTTCTTCAGCGGCGATTCATCGAGCCATTCCTCGTCAGGCACGTCGTCCGATTCCAGCTCAAGCGGCGTGACGCGCGGCGGATTCGGCTCGTTTGCGCACGCGTTCACGTCGCATTTTTCCGGCGGCGGCTGACGACGAAACCACCCGGCCCGCGTCCCCGCACGATCCTGTGAAGCGATTGGCTTTGGCTTGTGTGCAGAATGCAAGTCTGCCTCAATGCCGAGCCTTGAACGGCAAAGGCTTGAATGCCGAGGCTTGAATGGCGAGGCTTGAATGGCGAGGCTGGCCGAGACTGTTCGAGTGTGTGAGTGCAGGTGATCGCATGAAACGTTCCCGCCGTGTCATCTTGACCATGATGGGTACCGCGACAGTCGGCGCGGTGTCGATGGGCTTTGTGCCGCGTATCGATTGCGGTCCCGGACGCGTGCCATATCGAACGCGCGGCCCGGATGGACGCCTCATTCAGAGTTGCCCCGCGACATATGGCGGCTTTGGCGGTGGGCCGCATCGATTCCACGGCCATGGTCACGGCCATGGCCATGGTCATGGGCATGGCGGAGGCTAGCGCCTGATCCAGCGCCGCCTGTTCAGAGACGTTTATCTTTTGTTTGAGCGCGATCTCCGGGCAAAACGCCTCGCGCTTGCGTTACGGAAACCGGTTTCCGCTTTTCCGGATCATGCTCTACCATCGTTCCATGCAGCGAATTATTTGCCCTGAACGCAGCGACTGGCACACGACCGCCGAAGAAACCGGGTTTGATTTCCACACCATCGATGGCGAGCGCTATTGGGACGAGCGCGCCTATTATGCGTTCTCGCTGGAGGAGATCGAACATCGGATCGAGGCGCCATCGGCTGAGATCGACGCCATGTGCCTCGAACTCGTCGGCAACGCCGTCGACGATGACAATTATTTGCGCCGATTGAAGATACCGGAAGCATTCTGGCCACTGATCGCTACGAGCTGGCACCGCGACGAGAGCAGTCTCTACGGCCGGCTCGACCTCAGTTATGACGGACGCGGCCCTGCCAAACTGCTGGAATATAACGCGGATACACCGACTTCGATTTTCGAGGCGGCGGTGTTTCAATGGACCTGGCTCGAGCAGGCGATCGAGCGGCAGATCATTCCCGGACATGCCGACCAGTTCAATTCGATCCATGAGCGCCTGATCGACGCGTGGAAGAAAGTGGGCGCCGGAAGCCACGTTCATCTCGCCGGAACGACCGAAGAGACCGAGGATGCCGGCACGCTGGCCTATCTCGAGGACACCGCGCGGCAGGCCGGTCTTGCGACCACATTGATCGATATCGAGGACATCGGATTGCGCGACGACGGCAGCTTCGTCGATCTGGACGATCGTCCCATCGATCTCATGTTCAAGCTTTACCCCTGGGAATGGATGTTTCACGATGCGTTCGGCGCGAGACTCGCCGATGCGCCGACGCGCTGGATCGAGCCGCCGTGGAAAGCCATCCTCTCCAACAAAGGCATTCTTCCGTTGCTATGGGAGATGTTTCCTGGTCATCCCAATCTGCTGCCGGCGTATTTCGAGGACGATCCGAACGCAGCGCAGCTCGGCGCCTCCTTCGTGCGCAAGCCGCTCTATTCCCGCGAAGGAGCCAATATAGCGCTGGTCAGCGGCGGCGTTACCGTTGTCGAACAGGAGGGGCCGTATGGCGCCGAAGGTTTTATTCGCCAGGCCCTGGCGCCGCTGCCGAATTTTTCCGGCCAATACCCGGTGCTTGGCAGCTGGCTGATCGATCACACGCCGTGCGGGCTATCGATCCGCGAGGACGAAAACCCGATCACCGGCAATACGTCGCGGTTCTTGCCGCACGCGATCCTCTAAGCCTAGCGCGCCGCCGAAGCGACCACCTTCAACGCGGGCGGCATCATCGCGAGGAAGCCCGTGCGGGCCGTCCGGTCCAGGTTCGGACGGTAAAGCCCGCGCCGCTCCGGATAGGGCTTGAAGGCATCGGAGATTCCGACGACGGATTCAGCCGCGCCCAGCGCCAGGACGCCATCGGGCTCGATCATCCTGGCAAGGCGATCGAAGATGCCGACCTTGGTGTCCTGGTCGAAATAGATCAGGACGTTGCGGCAGAAGATCACGTCGAACGTTCCAAGATGAGAGAAGTCCTGCAGCAGATTCAGTTGCCGGTGCGCAACCATGGCGCGGATATCGGCATTGAGCTGCCACAGCTCGCCGATTTGCGTGAAATGCTTGACCAGCATCTGGATCGGCAATCCGCGCTGGACCTCGAACTGGCTGAAGATTCCAGCCCTGGATTTTTCAAGGACGGCTTGCGACAGGTCGGTCGCAACGATTTCAACCCGCCACCCCGCCAGCGCCGCAAATTCCTTCAGGCACATCGCGATCGAATACGGCTCCTGCCCGGTGGAGGAAGCCGCGCACCAGATGCGCAGGGAGCGGCGGTTGGCGCGCGCCCGCATCAGCTCGGGCAGTACCGTCTCGCGCAGATGATCGAACGGAATCTTGTCGCGAAAAAAGAAGGTTTCGTTGGTGGTCATTGCCTCGGCCACCTCCGCCGTCAGCGCCTCGGACCCGGTCTTCATTTTCGCAACGAGTTCGGCGATCCCGGCCAGGCCAACCCTTCGCGCCAGCGGGATCAATCGGCTTTCGACCAGATACTGCTTGTCGGAAGACAGGTCCAATCCGGAGCGCTCTTTCAGAAGCTTGCGCAAAAACTCATAGTCCAGCGGCGTCACGAACGATCTCCCGAAAACACCCGGACCAACTTCGACGCGATCTGATTGAGCGGCAGAATGGCGGCGCAAATGCCGGCATGCGCGGCTGCGCCCGGCATTCCCCAAACCACGCTCGAAGCTTCGTCCTGGGCGATCACGTTGCCGCCGGCCGCTACAATCTCCTTGCCGCCGCGCATTCCGTCCGAGCCCATGCCGGTCAGCACGACGGCCAGAACGCCGCCCTGCCAAACATCGATCGCGGAGGTGAACAACGGGTCGACGGCGGGTTTGCAGAAATTGATCGGCGGCCCATCGTCGAGGGCGATCACGACATCGGCGCCATGCCGCGCGACGCGCATATGACGGCCGCCCGGCGCGAGATAGATCTGGCCTGCCTTGACGATCTCCCCATCAATGGCTTCGCGCGCCGGCCGATGGCTTGAGCGCGCGAGATGCTCTGCAAGAATCGTCGTGAATGTGGGCGGCATATGTTGGGTGATAAGCACGGGGAAACGATCGATGACAGCCCCGAGTTCGGTGACCAGCGCCATCAGCGCCTGCGGACCGCCCGTCGATGAGCCGATTAAAAGCACGCGCGGCGCCTGCGTACCGAACGCGCGGCGTACAAGCGGTGGCTGTGCAACCGGTACCAGCGCCGGCCGAGGCGATGGATCACGCGGTCGACCCGGCACAGGTGCCAAAGGAGGACACGGTGAAGCCGGGGCTGCGCGGCGAACCTTGGCGCCGAGATGGCGAATTTTCTGAATGAGATCGTGGCGAAAGGTTTCAGCCGCGGCAGGTTCGCGGGTGCTCTCCGGCTTTGGAATATAGTCTGACGCACCCAGCGACAGCGCCTTGAAGCTGATCTCCGCGTTGCGGCGAGTCAGGGTCGAAGCCATGATGATGATGAGGTTGCGCTTCTTGGCCAGCAACAAGGGCAGCGCGGAAATGCCATCGAGCTCCGGCATTTCGATATCGAGCACGGCAACATCGGGATTGACCCGCTCAATCTGATTGACGGCGTCGAGCCCCGTGCGCAGCGACGCCGCGACGACCATGTCCGGTTCGGTTGAGACCCAGCGGGAGATCAGCCCTCTGATGACGGCAGAGTCGTCGACCACCATCACCCGCAACGGCTCTTGCCGTATCGAAGTCGGGGGTGGCGAGCTAATCAACGCAACAGTCATTATTCACCCGATTCGGCAAAAAGCGGCTTTATTGAAGCGATACGCCGAGGGCCGTGCAGCCGCCGGATCGAAAAATCAGAGAAGGCCGACCTCCTGGAACTTCGCCGTGACGATGTCCTTGTCGAAGGGCTTCATGATGTATTCGTTGGCGCCGGCATGAAGCGCGCGTGCGATGTGCGCGACGTCGTTTTCAGTGGTGCAGAACACCACCTTGGGCTGGTCTCCGCCGGGCATGCGGCGCAGATTGCCAAGGAATTCATAGCCGTCCATCACGGGCATGTTCCAGTCGAGCAGGATCGCCTCGGGCAATCCGCGCTTGCAGATCTCAAGCGCCTTCTCGCCGTCCTCGGCTTCGATGATCTGGAAATCCAGCCCTTCCAGGATACGTCTTGCCACCTTTCGGATGACGCTTGAGTCATCGACCACCAGACATGTTCTCATTTTAGCCTCTGCTTGTTCGGATCCCCGAAGGGACGTTGCATTGCAGCTTACGCTGTGCCTGTTACCAATCTTATGCCGCCATCATGTCAGGCACGATTTCGAGAACGCGATCGACATCGAGCACGACCATGAGCTGGCCGTCGAGGCGATGCACGCCGCCGGCGAGCTTGGCCATGCGGGGATCGAGGTTGACGGGATTTTCCTCGCG
>Ga0193726_1001365_pt1 | contig 19510 bp, 14 predicted proteins | sample H2c1metaG_FD_144928 | JGI IMG/M metagenome (GOLD analysis project Ga0193726, IMG submission 144928) | Soil microbial communities from a riparian zone of the East river system, Colorado, United States - H2c1 | ecosystem: Environmental > Terrestrial > Soil > Riparian zone | place: USA: East River... | reverse complement strand
CTCGCCACCTGCGTAGATGGTTGGGCGGGGACGCCGGAACGGCTTGGGCTCGAGAATCGTCTCCTCGACTTTGTAGTGGCTTCCGGAGTGGCTGAAGCGCGGCTCGTTCCACACACCATTCACGACGCGCAACCATTCGTCGGTGCGCGCGTATCGGTCGTCGTGCTCCTCGAAGTTGATGCCGTAGCGCCTCGCTTCGTCCTTCCACCACGACGAGACGACATTCAGCGCGAGACGTCCCCCCGAGATGTGATCGATGTTGGCAGCCTGCTTCGCAAAGATCGCCGGCTCGTGAAACGTCGGACGCACCGCCACCATCAGCTCAAGCTTCTCGGTCACCGCCGCGAGTGCCGCCGCCGTGGACCAGGCATCGAGCGAATCAGCGTCGATTCCCTTGATGTCATTCATGAACAGTTCGGCGATCAGCGTGATGTCGTACCCGATCTGCTCGCTGCGCTGCGCGAGGCGCTTTACGTAGTCCCACGACGCGGTCATGCCCTCGTCGGGGACGTTGCGCAGCCAGCCGCCGAAGACGGGGAGCCAGTATCCGTACCGCATCAGGCCCTCCCCACAGTTGAAGCCGCGGTCGACGCATCCGCTCCGACAGTTTCGGCCCCATCTGCCTGCGCTCTCACCGCACCCGCTTCCGCGCCGACGATCGAGGCTTTAGCAACGCGCTCGACGAGATAGTCGACCAGCCGCTCGAACGGATCGAATCCGATCACGTTGCGCGCGTCCGCGACGAAATTCGACAGCGCGTTGATGTCGTAGAAGTAGTGACGGCCGTCGCGATCGTCGACCAGATACTCGATTCCTCCGACGTCGAGCTCCACGCGGGCGGCGATTCTCTCCACCTCGCGAACGATCTCGCGCGGTGGCTTGAACTGCTCGACCCGCATGCCGTTTCTCTGGGCGTCAACCGCGCACGCGGCGCGCGACAGTTGCTGGCCATCCGTGGTCTGGCAGATGTCGGCCGGACAGAGATTGAAAGAGTCCTCGGCCGGATAAACGTTGATGGCGTAGAGAAACTTTCCGTCGAGCACCTCGACGCGCGTGATGTGTCCGTCCTGAAGCGGGGCCAGCTCCTGTACGAGCGCTACCTTGTCGAGACCGAGGTCGATAGTTCCCGCCTCCGCGGCCGCTGCCAGAGATTCCGCGGTATCAAAGCGGGTGATTCCGGCGCCGCTTCCGCCGATGTTGGCTTTGACGACCACGGGGAACCGAAGACCCTCGGCCGCTCGAGGTGCGAGCTCGGCGTTGTTGATGACTCGCGCCTTCGGATATGGAAGTCCCAGCTCGTCGAGTATGTCGAGCTGGAGCGCCTTGGATGTCTCCATCTCATACGGCTCGGATCCGTTCACGACCGGCACGCCGATCCGCTCCAGGTGCCGCAGCCAGCTCAGCGTATGAAACGTCACCTGTGCGTGGCCGCGCAGATACGCGGACGGACTCGCCCGGTTGAAGACCAGTGAATACGGAGACTGCGTCTCGGACGGATCGTAGGTGTGCGCCGCAGCGTCCACACGAACGTAGGGAACTCTCCGGCGATCGAGCTCGGCGAAAAGCGGCCTGAACCAGTCGGGGTGCTCGTAGTAGATCGCGATCGGTCCATCTGGTGTTGCTGGCATTCGTCCTCTCGGTGCCTGGGTCGAAAAAGAAATTTGCCGCTCGAAAAAAAACCGCGCCTCGTTGAGAGGCGCGGCCGTTGCTGATGGCTGCGTGAGCGTTTTCGCTCTTAGCTGTGCATGTTCGGGTTATGCGTGCGCGAAATGCTCAGCTCCTCTCGTTGCGAGGGTCTGTCCAACAACACATGAGCATTCGGTAAGAGCAACGCATATTCGATAACCTATCGCGTTCCTCGCAGTGGTCAAGGCTAGTAGCGCCAGCTCCGCGTGTCCGCACCCGCCGGTGCGGTCTTGAGCATGCGCTCCACCGCCCACGGCATCACCATCTGCACATAGCGAAGACGGGAGTAGGCGTTGGCCCGAGTGTGATCCCCGTTCCAGCAATGCTCGTCGCGATCGCCGTAGTCCACTACCGCGTCCGCGGGTGGATTCGCTGAACGAAGGAAATCGTGGACGAGGTAGACGGCGTCGTTGAGGTAGTAGTTGTCCATGTCGCCGACGTAGATCCGCAGCTTCCCGTTCAACTTGGGACCCAGCGTTTTCCAGTCGCGTCGCATGATGTAGGAGAGGTCGTAGTTCTCCCGCCAATACGCGGCAACGGAAGGATCGATCACTCCGGTGAGCTTGTTCCAGATCGGCTTGGGATATCCATCGGCCCCGACCGGTGAATACACCGATTCCCACACGTCCCACTGGTCACCCGACCGCGTGTGGGTGCCGAGTGCAAGCTCCCGATGATTTGCCTGCTCGACGGTGGCCGAGATGTGGCCCAGGTAGTCGCGATGTGCCGGTCGCGGAACGCGCTTGAACGGTCCGGAGTCGTAGTAGGCGTTCGAGTCCGAGTAAATGTCGATGACCGTGTAGGCGCGAAAGTCGATCGGATCGGGGCACGCTACCCACGCACCGTTGTACTCGTCCGGGTAGAACATCTGCACCGCGAGCGCTTCCCACCCGCCGGTTGATCCGCCGAAAGTGAAACGCGCCCAGCCCTGGCCGATGCCGCGAAAGCGACGCTCGATTTCCGGCAGAAGCTCGTACTGAATCGCGTCGCCGTAGGGGCCGTTGTTCGCGGAATTCACGGCGTAGGAGTCGTCGTAAAATGGCGTCGCGTGCTGGATCTCGACGAGCAGAGCGCGCGGGAATTCTTTGCTCGTCCAATCCTTATAGAACTGCCAGGCGTATTCCTGCTGGATGCGGTTGTAGCCCGCCAGGTGAAAGCGCTCGCTGTAGTCCGGCTTGAGCGTCGAATCGGGCGGGGTCTCGCGCCAATTGCCGACGCCCGAGGGAAAGTGTCCGTGATTGAGCATGAGCGGATAGCGAGCCGTCGGATGCTCGTCGAATCCCCAGGGGAGTAGCACCCACGCGGCGAGATCCGTGTCGCGGCCCCAGAATTTCGAGAGCCGCTCGCTCTTGATCTTCACGTACTTGACGTACTTGGTTTCCTGCTTGGCGTAGTCGGCGACCGGCGGAATTTCCTGATCGAGCGCGATCCGCACTACCTCGCCACGCGAGGGATCAAACACGAGCGAACGGGGCCGAGCGTAGAGATTGCCTGGCTTGCTGGCGTACTGCTGTCCTTCGCCCTTTTCGGGCGGAAGCTTCACGGTGTGGCCGTCGCCGCGGCGGAACGTCTCGTAGCGGTTGATCAGCGCCTGCACGCGGTACGTCCCGCGCGGTAGGTCCGCGATTGAGCGCAGCGGATATCCGAACGCGCTCGCGTCCACGACGCGCGTCTCCCCCGGCTTCCACCCATCCACGTCGACGCCGAAGACCTGCTGCGTGCCGGGCGCGTCGCTGATCTGAAAGCGCGGCTCGCTCGAGGTGTCGGTGGAAATGAACACGAGCAGCCGGCCATCCAGCGGAGCGCGGCTTCGCTCGGCGGGAAAGGTTACTTCAAACCGCAGGTTCGACGCGCGGCTCTGCGCGTGCGCGCTCGGAGCGGGAGCAAGCTCTGTCAGGACGAGAATCGGCCACAGGAAAGCCGGTGTCAAGCGAATGCGCATGTGGGCTCCATGGGGCTCTGAACGAGTGGATTTCGCCGGCTAAATGACGCGTATCTCCCGACCAGCACAAGGATGGCTTAGCATCCAGTCATGGATTCACGTGAAGCGCTCCGTCTGCCGACGCGGGACGTCGTGCGCGTTCTCGCCCTCATTTTCGGCTTCTACGTCGCGGTGCGGCTTCTCTGGATTGCGCACCCGGTGGTGTTCCTCTTTTTCCTCGGCGTCCTGTTTGGCTTGCCCCTCGCCCAGGGCGCCGATTGGTTCGAGAAGCGAAGAGTTCCACGCACTATCGGCGTGGTCGTAATCCTTACACTCTTTCTCGGCCTTCTCACTGCCGGCGCCGTCGGGCTGGCGCCGATTCTTCGCGCGCAATCGCGCGAGCTCCAGCAGCGCCTGCCCGAAGCGATGGACAAGATCGACGCCTGGCTTGGACACCGCGCCAACGGCGTGCTGGGAATCATGTTCAACCAGGAGAGCGAGGCTCCGCAGGTCGGGGTCGCAGGTCGATCAGCTGCGGGCGATTCAACGTTTGAACCCCCAGTCGTCACCGATTCGGCCGGCGCCGACACGCTCATCGCGGCGGCCCCGGGTAGCGTGGCTCACAGACCCACGACGCGCGCGGATACCGTGGCCGCCGGAGGCAATCTTCGGCGCGAGATCACGAAACAGTTTCGCGGTGCCCAGAACTCCTTTCTCCGCATGCTCACCTCGACGTTCACCGTGTCGGGCGCGTTCCTGCTGGTGCTCTTCATCGCCGCGTATATCGGTGTTGATCCGGCGCTTTATCATGGCGGACTCCTCGAGCTCTTTCCGTCCCGCCAGCGAGGCCGAGTGGCGCTGACGCTGTCGAGTCTTGCGACCACGCTCCGGCGGTGGCTGGTAACTCAGCTCATTGCGATGCTCGTGATCGGCGCCGTGACGACGGTTTTCCTGTGGATGATCAACGTGAAGGCGGCACTGCCTCTGGGAATCCTTGCCGGGGTTCTCAAGTTCATTCCAATCGTCGGATCGATCTTCGCGGCGATCCCGGCGATAGCGATGGCGTTTATCGACTCTCCCCACAAGGCACTGGTGGTCGCCGTCGGCTATTTCGTGATCCAGTTCGTCGAGAATCACCTCCTCGTACCCTTTCTCATGAAGCACGGAGTCAACATTCCGCCCGCGCTCACCCTTGGGATTCAGGCGCTGATGGCGCTCCTCTTCGGGTTCCTCGGCCTCCTCGTGGCGGTGCCGCTGCTCGCCGCGCTCCTCACTATATTCCGCGCGATCAATCCGATTGAAATGAGGGAAATTTCGGCGGAGGCCGACAAGGCCGTAGCCGCACAGGGCGGGCGAGGGTAAGAGCCACACAGGGCGATCGAGGGTATTAACAGTCGTCGGCGTGTTGGATCTGCCAGTGGCGACGTCGGATACGGGGCGTTTATAATCCAAGCGTAAGATTTGCCCTTAAATGCCAATGGATTGCCCCTCTGTGGTCACGCCTATTCCAACTCGGACCGAGCGATGAGAACGCCCGGACCATCAGGAGATTTCATGATTCGTTCTGCCAGTAGATTCTTGCTTGTCGCGTGTGTGGCGGTTCCATGCGTTGCGAGTGCGCAGGCACCCTGGCGCCAGGTGTATAAGGACTCCGATCTCACTGTGATCTTCGACACGGCCAGCGTTGCCCTGCAGTCGCCGGGAACGTGGAACACCGTGACCAGCTGGGATTACGCGAGGCCGCGTATCACCGAGCAAAAGAAGCAGTACACCCGCCTCGTCGAGCGCGCCTATGTGCGCTGCTCCCCAGTGAGATTGAAACGGGTCCGGAGCACGCTTTACGCGACCAACAACGTGCTGGTCCGCGACGAAGGAGAGGTCGATCCACGCGATCAGGCTCATATGGTCTGGGATCGTCCAAAACCCGGCACGCCGGGCAAGAACGCATTCGAGACGGTGTGCGGAATCCTCTCCAGAAAACGGTCCGGATCAGCTTCGGTTCCAGCCAAAACGACACCTCAAAAGGTCACCCCTGCCAAGCCTGCGACGAAGAAGTAGTCCCGTGCTTTAGCGAACAAAAAACGGGACCAGCTCAACAACAAGAGGGGCGCGGCTAAGTCCGTGCCCCTCTTGCGTTTACGATAGTCGTGTCCTCCAGTATTTCCGTGCCAAATCGCGTAGCTTATTGGGCCAGAAAAACGCCCATTATGGCCGGGTGTTTGCCTTATAGGACAGTGCGTAAATCAACAGGGGAGCTATCCAATGATGCGACTACTCGAATCGACGAAATCCAACAAGAAAGGACGGTCAGCAGGCGGGACCATCTTTAGCGTGATATTGCACTCGCTGATCATTTTCCTCGCAGTTTTTGCCACGGCCAGAGCCGGCTCCAAGCCGGACAAGGTGAAGGCGGAAAATGTCCGCTTTGTGGAAGTGAAGAAGAATGAGCCGCCTCCGCCGCCAAAGAAGGAGCTGCCACCTCCGCCGAAGGAAACGCCGAAGGTAAAGGCGCCGCCGAAGGTCGTTCAGGTACAGCTTCCCAAGGACGTTCCGGCAGCCCCACCGCAGGGGTTCAAGGTCGTCGCACCGGTCGTGAGCATTCCAACCAGCGTGCCGACTGTAGATCTCTCGGCGGCGCTGACGAACGAGAGTGACTTCAACGGCAAAGGCGTCGCTGGCGGAACGTCGAGCGGTGTGAAGGGCGGAACCGGCAACGAAGGCGACGCCGGCAAGGCCGCGGGCGCCGAAGACCATGGTCCATACATGGAGTTCCAGGTCGAGAAGCCGGTCCAGAAAATCGGCGGCGAGGCTCCAAACTATCCAGAGACGCTCAAGTCCGCGGGTGTCCAGGGCGAGGTCCTCGCGCAGTTCGTCGTCAACGAGAGCGGCCGCTACGAATCGGGCACTCTCAAGATCCTGAGCTCGAGTAACGCGCAGTTCACCGCCGCCGTCAAGGATGCGCTCCCCCGCATGAGGTTTTCGGCGGCGCAGATCGGGGGCAAGAAAGTTCAGCAGCTCGTACAGATGCCGTTCAAGTTCAACATCAAGCAGTAGTTCAACGACCCGATCTAGTGAAGCCGCGGGGGATTACCCCGCGGCTTTGCTTTGCCCCACAGCCCGGAATCAGCAGAGGGAGGGCGGTGTATGATCACCAAATCGAATTAGATTCAACCGCCACATGACCAATCGATGGCAACTCTTCGTCGGAGTCGTTGCGCTCTTCGCGCTGGCTCCGTCGATGCACGGCCAAAATCCAACGCAACCGGTGGCCCGGCCAAAGCCGCAGAAACCTCTCGAGGTTCCACCGGCGGTGGTCGTGCTGCAGATCGATACCTCGGCGGGCGACTCACTACGTACCATCATCCAGCGCGACTTCGATTTCGGCGATCGCATGCAGCCGCTCATCCTCGACAGCGCAACAATGGATGACATTTGGCGGCCTGGCCAGACGAACATCAACTTCGCGCCGCTCGCGCAGACGAGGGCGAATTTTGTCGTGAGGGCGAGGCCGACCGCGACGGGACTGCACGTCCAGGTTTACGACGTGCCGCGCGGCCGCCTGCGGCAGGAAGACTATTTCCGACTACCCAGGGTTCCGGGGTACCGCCTGCCATTCGTCCGCGATTCGCTCTCGACGCTGCTCGCCAGGAGAGCGCAGACGGCGATCAACGCCCTCGCGGCGGATTCGGCGACGAGAGACAGTCTCGCGCGCGTCGCGGCGAAGGTCGTACCAGGCAAGACGGCGGGCGCCCGCGCCACCCAGCGCCGCGCTGAAGCCGCACGCGACTCTCTCCTCCGCGAGCTCGATCGCCGCGATGCGGTCCTTCGCGCGGGCGCGGCGCGCGATACGGTCCGCACCGACTCGGTGTACGCGCGGTTCGCCCTCAGGGATTCCGTTGCGCGTGATTCGCTCGAGCGCGACCGCCGGCTCGGAATTCACGTCGTGGCCGACGAGATCGAGCGCTGGATCACAGGCACACGCGGGATCGCCGCTTCACGAATTGCGTTCGTCGACGGGAAAGAGCTCAAGATCGTGGACAGCGATGGCGCCAACGAGCGCACCATCCCCACCGTGGGCGCCGCACTTTCTCCATCGTGGCATCCGTCGGGGCGGTACCTCGTCTACGTGGATGCGGACGACGGTGGAACACGCATCGCCCAGGTCGACCTGCGTACGATGAGGCCGAGGCTTCTCGCGACGTCAACTCGCGGCCTCAACATCACGCCTGTGTACACCAAGGATGGAAAGAACATCGTCTGGGCCGCCGCCGGCGGAGATGATCCTGCCGAGCTCGTTGTGGCGAGCGCAGCCGGTGACGATTCGGTGCCGAAGCCGTTCGTTGGACGCACCGGATTCGAGACGACCTCGCCTAGCTTCAGCCCAGACGGGAAGCAGCTCGTGTTCATGTCGCCGCGTCCGCTCACCCCGCAGCTCTACTCCGTGAATGTCAACGGTACGGGTCTGCGATTGCTTACTCCGGTGGTAGCCGGAAAGCGCAGCTATCGAACGGGGGCGGATTGGTCACCCGCCGGTGACGAGATCGCGTTCCAACAGCAGAACGGCGATTTCCAGGTGTGGACGATCCGCGTGAAGGATCGCTTGATGACGCAGCTCACAAACGACGGAGAGAACGAGGATCCGGCGTGGGCTCCCGACGGGCGCCACCTTTCGATCACGCGGCGGCTCGGCGCCATCGGAGATCCGAGGAGCATCTGGGTGATCGATGAGCGCACGGGACGGTTGCGTCAGCTAACGCTCACGGGCGATGCGCGGTTGTCAGACTGGTCGCCGCCGCTGCGACCCGTTTACTAGCTGCGAGCTCGGAGTCCGCTGCGACTGGTATCTCTGTACGTGGTCGGCGAGGGTGTCCTCTGCGGCTCCGGGCTCTCGCTCGTTGGGAGTCCGAGCGATCGTTGCGGAACTGAGCATCAGTCGCTTCGAAGCGACGTAAGCGCACCGATTGTCGCTCCTGGGTCGTCGCCTGCGAGGACACCCTCACCTCCCTGCATAGATCTGTAACTGCAGCGGTGCTTCGCGCCGCAGGGATGGGCGGGCGTGACGGCCGGGCGGCCAGATCATGCGAATCGCTCAAATCGTTCGTAACTGTGAGCAGGCGCTCCAGAATGCGGGCGGGTGGCGCGTAACGCTCCCCGATAGCCGCTCGTATATAGTTAGGATGGAGCAGCCAATACCCAGATATCGAGAGGACGCATGAGCACAGGCGCGGCACCGCGCGCGAGTTCAACGCGCTACGACGCGACTACGTCGACGGTCGCTCCAGCTCTGCCGATGAGGGAGCGACTGATTTCGCTCGACGTTTTTCGCGGCCTCACCATCGCGGGCATGCTGCTGGTGAACGATCCCGGCACCTGGAGCGCGATATTTCCGCCGCTCGAGCACGCCGAGTGGAACGGCTGGACGCCGACGGATCTGATCTTTCCGTTCTTCCTCTTCATCGTCGGCATCACGACGTATCTCTCGATGTCGGCGCGTCGGGCGCGCGGGGACGACGATTCCACTCTCGTCAAACAGATCCTTCGCCGCGGAATCATCATCTACCTGCTCGGTTTCGCGATGGCGATGTTCCCGTTCTATCAGTGGGGAACGATCGATTCGCTTCCCAACGCCTCGGCGTGGGACAGGATCATCTTCCGCATCGAGCACGTCCGCATTCTCGGCGTGCTGCCGAGGATCGGGATCGTGTACATCTGCGCGGGGCTGCTGACGCTCAGGACGACGCTCAAGCAGCAGATCATCATCATCGGCACGCTGTTGCTCGGCTACTGGTTTGCGATGACGCTGATCCCGGTCCCGGGTGAGAACGAGATCGGAGCGCTCCTGCTGCACACCAAGGACAGGAATCTCGCGGCGTATCTGGACCGGCTGATCCTGGGGACGAATCACACCTGGGTCGGGAGCGTGACGTTCGACCCCGAGGGTCCGCTGTCAACGATCCCGGCGATCGGGACGGCGATGCTGGGTGTGATCGCCGGGCGCTGGATCGCGTTGAAGGAGAAGCCCCTGCTCGAGCGCAGCAGCGGACTCTTCGCCGCCGGCTCGATCGCGATGGTGCTGGGGCTGATGTGGAACTGGTCGTTCCCGATCAACAAGAGTCTGTGGACCAGCTCGTACGTGATGTTCACGGCGGGAATGGCGTGCGTTGCGATCGCGACGATCATGTGGATCGTCGACTACTGCAACGTGAAGTGGTGGACGAAGCCGTTCGTGGTGTTCGGCGTGAACCCGATCGTTGCCTTTGTTGGTTCCGGCGTCATGGCGAGGCTGATCTACACACTCTGGCATGTGAACTACAACGGACGTTCGACTTCGATCCAGGACGCGACTTATCAGGCGCTGTTCTTGTCTTGGCTTCCCCCGCGCGTTGCATCGCTTGGATTCGCCATTGTCTTCGTATTGCTTTGGTATGGGATTCTGCTTGTTCTCTATCGCAAGAAGATCATACTCAAAGTCTGAGATCGCTTCGCTTCGAGTTGCATCTCTGTACGTGGTCGGCGAGGGTGTCCTCTCCGGCCGCACGTTCGCTTGGTCGGAGCCGCTAACTACGCTCCCTCGCTCCGCTTGGTCGCGGGTCTCCTCCTCGCGCTCACTGTAGCGCGGCCTACGAGGCCACCCTCACCTCCCTATAGAGGTCTGTAACTGCAGCGGCGCTTCGCGCCGCGAGTGGCTCCGCGCACTGACCGCGGAGTCAGGACGCCTACCCCCCCTCTCTTACGCACACGCCGAGCTTCGCTCGGCGCGCTCCCGCGCGTGCGCGAAAGTTCCCCACGCGCGAAAAGTCTGCGCGAGGAGATGGGATGTCACGACCAAAGGCGCGACGTTGATCGCTGGCATCACTTTGCAGCCAGTAGAGAAGTCGGAGGGGGTCCTCGTAGCGGCTTCAAACGAGCGCGAGGAGGAGACCCGCGACCGAGCAGAGCGAGGGAGCGTAGTTAGGGGCTCCGACCAAGCGAGTGTAGCCGTGAAGAGGAACCCCCTCCGACTGACCCGCGAAGATGCAAAGCTGGCAGCTAGAGATCAGCGACCAGCTTTTGCCGTGACAGCCTTCGGACGCGCGGTTTCTTTCTCGGCGAGCGAGCTCGTCGCGACCATTTCCGATTCGATCGGCACACCAGCCCGGCGCACCACGTAGGCCTCCATTGCGAAATACTCTGGAAGGCCGAGCCGGTCGACGCGCTGCGCGGTGTTGCGGTTCCGCTCCTCGACGCGCTGCCAGAACTCGCGGTCGTCCTGACCGGGGAAGGGCGCGCGATCCTTCTGACTCTGGTGCTTGAAGATCGCCATCTTCTTGGCTCTCAGCTCGTCTTCCGAGAGCGGGACCAGCACATCGGCCTCGGCGATCTCCCACTCCTGCCACGCGCCGCGGTAGTACCACATCTCTGGCGGCGAGCCTGAGTACTGGGCGAGCGCGCCTTGGATGGCCTCGAGACACATCCTGTGCGTGCCGTGCGGATCGGAGAGATCGCCGGCGACGAACACCAACTCCGGCTGCTGTTCCTCGAGCAGATCGAGAACAATGCGGACGTCCTCCGGGCCGATCGGATCCTTTCTGACCTTGCCCGTCTGATAGAACGGCAGGTTGAGGAAGCGCGCCTGCTCACGCTTCATTCCGAACGTCTCAATGCCGGAGACCGCTTCGGCTTCGCGGATCGCGCGCTTCATCACCTGCACGGGAAACGCGTCGGTCTCTCCGACTTTTTTCGAGTCGAGGAATTCTTCCACCTCCTCGATCAGCGCGCCCGCCCTTGAATCGTTGATGTCGAAGTCGTTGCCGAACCGTCGCAGAAAATCCGCGTAGCGGCGCACTTCGTGGTCGAACACCGCGATGTTGCCCGACGTCTGGTAAGCGACGAGAATCTCGTTCCTGTTCTGGTGGAGCTTGTTGAGCATTCCGCCCATCGAGATGACATCGTCGTCGGGGTGCGGAGAAAACACGACCACGCGCTTCCCGGTCGGGAGCTTGCTCCGCCCACGGATCTTGGCGATCAGAGCGTTGAAGACGGCGCCGTTCAAGGGGCCAGCCTTTCCGTAGCGTGAGAGAAGCGGACTCAGATGGTGCTCGCGGTAGTCGTTCTCGTCGAGCTCGAGCACCGACTTGCTTGTCGTCTCGCTCAGCCAGATGACGGCGTCGAGCTCTCTCTCGCGCGTCCATTTTACTTCGCCGAGCACCCACGGCGTGCGAAAGCGCGTGAGGTCGGCGGCCGCGGCGAAGTCTACGTAAAACACCGCGTTCTCGTGCTGTTGCAGGTAGGTCGCGGCGACATCGGGGTCCGGTTCTCCCTCTACAGCGCGGAGAATGATGGCGGCCTTGTGCTCGCCCGTAGCCACGAGCGCGACCTCCTTCGCTTCCATAATCGTTGCGACACCCATGGTAATCGCTTCGGTGGGCACGTTGTCTTCGCCGAAGAAATCGGCGGCGGCATCACGGCGCGTCACGGTGTCGAGTGAGATGCGGCGAGTGCGCGAGTCCGAGCCCGAGCCGGGCTCGTTGAAGCCGATGTGCCCGGTCTTTCCGATGCCGAGGATCTGGAGGTCGATTCCGCCGGCCTTTTTGATCGCGGCCTCGTACGCCTCGCACTCGTCGTCCACATCGTCGCGTGGAACGTCGCCGCGCGGGATGTGAATGTTCTCGGGACGCACGTTGATGTGGTTGAAGAGATTCTCCCGCATGAACCGGACATAGCTGTGGATGCTCTCCGGTTTCATCGGGTAGTACTCGTCGAGGTTGAAGGTCACGACGTCGGAGAAGTCGAGGCCCTCCTCGCGGTGCATCTTGATCAGCTCGCGATAGATCCCGATCGGCGTGCTGCCGGTGGCAAGTCCGAGGACCGCATGTCCGCCTTCACGCCGCCGTTCCTTGATTATCTCGGCGATACGCGTGGCGATGGTGCGGGCGATTTCGTCGTACTCGACGACGACGAGGGGGACTCGTTCTCTGGAGGTTGCCATCAGAGGGGAAAGAGAGGCACCCCTTAAATTACGACACGCGCCCCCGTTTCTCCTAGTACACGTGGCTGTGGATCACTGCCATCCACCAACGAAAGCTGGGGGCTGGTAGCTTGCAGCTGGTCGCTCGTGGCTTTTCCGGAGGCCTATGGGGATCGCAGAGTAGAAGTTATCGAGCCTCCCAATTCACAATCCGCGCGCCAAGCACTGCCTGTTGAACCGCGTCAGCAACATCCCGCCGCAACTGCACGTGGCGGGTATTGTTCCGCGTCGGATTCACGCGGTTGGTCAGGACAACCACGAACAGATCCTTCTCGGGATCGATCCAGATCGACGTGCCTGTGAATCCGGTGTGGCCAAAGCTCCAGGGTGAGAAGAACTGTCCCGCGCTCGAGCCGCCTTCGGGCGAATCCCACCCCAGCGCGCGCGTTGATTCCTTGCCCTGACGCGCCGTCCAGCGCGCGATCGTCGCCGGCTTGACGATGCGAACTCCGTTCGCGCCCTCGCCGCCGTTCAGAATCATCATCGAGAAGAGCGCGAGATCCTTGGCCGTCGAAAAGAGGCCAGCGTGTCCGGCAACTCCGCCGATCGCCCAGGCGTTCTCGTCGTGCACGGTTCCCCACAACAGGCCGCCACGCGCGTCGTCGACCTGTGTCGGCGCGATGCGCGGGCGCAGCGAGAGCGGGGGCTGGAACTGCGTGTCGATCATGCCAAGCGGCCCGAATATTTTTTCGCGGGCGAGGACATCGAGGGTCTTCCCCGTGATTCTCTCCATCACCAGCTGCAGAATGATCATGTCCCAGTCGCTGTAGATCATGTTGGTGCCGGGCGTGTACTCGAGCGGGCGGGCGTTGATCTGATACAGATACTGGTCGCGCCCGCGCGCGGTGCCGTAGATGTTCGCTCCCGCCTCGAGCCCGCCGCTATGGGTGAGGATCTGCTTCACCGTGATCTGCGCCTTCTCCGGCGAATTGAACTCGGGAAGGTACGACACCACCGTGCGGCTGATGTCCAGCTGACCGTTTTCCTCGAGAATCATCGCCAGCGTGGTTGTGGCGATAACCTTGGTGAGCGACGCAAGGTCGTAGAGCGTATTCGTGTCGGCCTTTGGGGACCCCGGCTGATTCCAGTCGATGTAGCCGTAGCCTTTCATGTACGCGATGTGTCCGTTGCGTCCGACGGCGATCGTTACCCCGGGAGCGACGGCCTCTTCGATCGCGACCTTGACGATCTTGTCGAGCTTGCCCGCGACCGCAGTGTCGAGTCCGGAATTGTTGAGACCGACCTCGGGCGGGATGTACTTGATCGGCGGCGGTGCGGCGACGGCGACGCGGGCCGGAGGGGGCGGGGCGCATGCAACCAGCCAGGCGGTCGCAAAAACTACAAAGAAAGTCGATGACTTCATGAGGACGACGGTAGGGTGCAGTAAAGCGGCCCCGGTGTGGCGCGGGGGCCGCTGATGTTCACCAAGAAAGACGATTGTACCAGCGCCGCACAACCTCTCGGGCGCAATTTCTTCCGGGGCCGACGGTTAGCGCCCCGGTGCGCGGATGCAGTTCCTGATGAGGTCCCCGGCGGCGACGGAATCCGCGCGCGTTGTGAGTATCGGGCAAGGCGGGGGAACGGCGCTCGTCAGCGAGCGATGCCCGTTCGCCGCGACCGACCGAACCGCGGCCCAGCCGTCGTCGAGCTGATCGGGGAGGAGAAACGACGTGGTGTCTCCCGCCTGGTAGATCTTTTCATAAGTCGGCGCAAAGGTGCGGCGGAAGAGAACCTCATAGGACGCGGCGCCCGGAACCGGGCGCCACGTGATCATCCATTTCTGTCCGCCCGACGCCTGATCGCGACGCGCGAGCGCGGCCGGCGGAGCGGGTGCGTTGGCGAGCGTCCCAACGACAGATGCGTTCAGCTTCGCAATGTTCGCGACGTAACCGAAGTTCACGTGGATGAAATCGTCCGTCGGCAAATGCTGCCTCTTGTAGTTCTCGAGGCGTTCCGTAAAGCGAAGCCCCGGGTCTCCAAGGCTCACGTATGGGCTGTGGTCACCGCCGCGAGAGATGCGATCAAGTCTGAACACTGGAAGAATCTGGAAGGCCTGATTGTAGATCGTGCCGGTCGCCCACGCATAGCGAGCCAGCTCTCTGCTCGGCCCGTTGTCGGGTTCGGCGCCGAATATCCGGGCGCTGGTCGAGTCGACCTCTCCATCGTCGGCGACCACGTTGCCGACAATGTCATCAGTGAAGGCCGACACGATCTTGTAGCCGGCCGCGTGCAGTCGCTGCGCGAGGTGCGTCGAGCCGTAGAGACCCTGCTCTTCCGCCGCGTACGCCACGAAGATTACGGAAGACTCGAGGCCCCGCGGGAAATGCTTCGAGAATACGCGCGCGAGCTCCATGACTGCCGACGTGCCCGATCCGTCGTCGTCGGCGCCAGGGGCGTCCTGCGTCGCCTCGAATCTCGCCAGAGTCCCAAGATCGGTGCGGGCGCAGACACAGGAATCGTAGTGGCCGCCCATCACCAGAACTCTGCTCGTGTCGCGCCCAGGGAGCCACGCCACGACGTTGACGACGTTCACCACTGGACGGTCGGGGTGGCCGCGCATCTCGACCATAGCCGGATCGTACTCGACGCGCAGGCAACCCCCGCACGCCCGGCTGTACCCCTGCAGCTTGGCGAACAGATAGCGCCGCGCGCCGCCGATTCCCCGGGTGTTGCTCAGGGTGTCGCTCATCGTGTGTCGCGTACCGAACGCCACGAGCGTCGAGTCCGTCGCGCGGATCTCGGCCGCAGAAATATCGGCAATGGCTGCAACGAGAGCCGGGTCGCGGGTGAGGCCGATCGTGACGTCGGGTGCTGCGGCGACGCCGATCGGGTGTGGCTCGACCCGAGTCGACGGCGGAGGGGAACACGACAGTGCCAGCAAAACGGCTGAGGCCAAACTGCAAGACGTCATACTCGGCATGTTATTTTTATTCCAATGAGGACGGTTTCGATCGCTGAGAATAGGCACAGGAAGTGAGCAAGACAAGCACGAGCGCCGCGTCGGACTTGGGGCTCACCTCGCGAGGCCCGGACAATTTTTCCTGGCAGTGGTCCCGCTTTGGCGAGCTGACGCCGGAGGATCTCTACGCCGTCGTTCGGCTGCGCGAAGCTGTTTTCGTGGTTGAGCAGAACTGTCCCTATCCGGACGCCGACGGACGCGATCCCAACGCCTGGCATCTACTCGGCTGGATGGAGGGCGCGGCGGGACGAAGCCTCGTTGCCTACGCGCGCATTTTCGAGCCTGGAATCCGTTACGACGAGGCCTCTATCGGACGAGTCGTCACCGCCGGTGATGTGAGGGGGACGGGTCTCGGAAAAACGCTGATGGCTGAAGCCTTGCGACGACTCGAATCGCTGGCGCCGGGCCAGCCCGTCAAGATCGCGGCACAACGCCGCCTCGAGGATTTCTACCTCGGGTTCGGATTCAAAACCATTTCCGCCCCTTACGAAGACGATGGAATCATTCATGTCGACATGCTCCGTTAGAGCTCGAATCTCATGATTACAAAAGCACGCTACTGCGAGGGTGAAACGTTCGCCGACTTCATGGCCCGGCCGATCAAGAATCACGATCTGTGGGTTGGGATCACTCACCATGTCGTCATTCCGATCGAGCTCTCGGCTCGTGTCGAGGCACTGGGCGGACACTGGCACCTGCTGGTGCTGAGCGAGGACTGGTGCGGTGATTCCGTGAACATCGTCCCGATCCTTGCCAAGCTCACCCAGTCAGTGACCAACATGGACATGCGCATTCTCGGGCGGGACGAAAACCTGGACATCATGGACACCCATCTCACGGGGGGAAAGTCCCGCTCGATCCCCATCGTGATTCTGTTGAACAACAAATTCCAGGAATGCGGGTGGTGGGGACCCCGGCCGAGCCCGCTGCAGAAATGGGTGGTGGAGCAGGGAATGCTTCTCCCCAAGGAGGAGCGGTACAAGGAGGTCAGGAAGTTCTACGCGCGCGATCGCGGGCTCACGACAATGCACGAAATCGTCGGCATGTTGGAGAAGTTCTGCGTGGTGCTTCCCTCGGCGGCTACCGGCTCGGCAGCGTCCTAAGAGGCGGGGAAGAGCGAACAGGGAAGAGGAACCCCCATCCCTCTTCCCTCAGGCCTTCCGCAGTCGAAGCGTGAAGACTGAGCCCTTGCCGAGCTTGCTCGTTGCGGTGAGTGATCCACCCATGGCATTGGCGAGCGCACGGCTGATTGCCAGCCCGAGTCCGGTGCCATTGCTCAGGGCGTTCCTCTCTCTGATCTGAACGAACGGCTGGAATATCGTTTCGATCTTGTCGTCGGGGATTCCGATGCCGGTGTCGATTACCCGAATGGCGACGGCGTCATCTTCGGACTCGCATTCGAGCGTGATGCTGCCTCCGAAGGGCGTGAACTTTATCGCGTTGGCGAGGAGGTTCAGCACGATCTGCTGCAATTTTGCGGCGTCCGCGTGCGCGACCACATCCGAATCGTCGCAACGATAGTTGTATTCCAGATCTTTCGACTCCAGCTGCGAACCGATCAATGCTTCCATTGGGAGCAGGATTTCGTTTACGCCCGTGGGCTGGGGGTGCACTTCGATTGCATGCCCGCTGTCGATCCGCGCGAAGTCAAGTATTCCGGTGATCAATCCCAGCAGATGTTCCTGGCTGAGCTGGATTCGCCGCAGATCGCCGCGCTGCAAGTTGGTAAGGGGCCCATGAATTTCCCGCTCCAGCATTTCCGTGTAGCCAAAAATCGCCTGCAGCGGGGTTCGGAACTCGTGACTCAGGAGCGCGAGAAAATCCGACTTCGCGCTGTTGGCTGCTTCCGCCTCCCTGCGCGCCGTGCGCTCGCTCAGGAGCACCTCCTCCTTGGCGCGATACGCCTTAGCGAGGTGCACCGTGCCCGCGGCGATCCTTGCTTCGAGCTGTCGGATCACCTCGCGGATCTCCTCCTCTGCCGCCCGCCGTTTGGTGCAGTCCCGGATGATCCAGCGGTATTCGGCAGCCAGGTAGTTTCTCGATGATCGGGCGACTGAGGCGGAGACCGCGGTCCTCGCGCCGTGTCGCGGCTGCAGCCACATCTCCCAGTCATCGAGCCGGTTCTGGTCACAGAGCTCGTCGAGCTTGTGGGGGAATTGCTTTCTGGCGGACTGCTCGAAAAACGATGGCAGCGCCTTGCCGACGAGAGACCTGGACTCGACGCCGAGCATCCGGCTCGCGGCGACGTTTGCGTCACGTATGGTTCCGTAGAGATCGGTGATGAGATACGCGTCCGGCGCAAAATCGAACATCTCGCGGAATCTGGTGCGCTCTTCATTGAGGGCATCGCGGCTGGCGGCAAGGGCCTCGCTCTGTAGCCGCAGCTCTTCTTCGGCGAGGCGAAGTTCCTCGATGGTGGCTAGCAGGTCTTCGCGATCGTTTCCTCTCGTCGGAGCATCCGCGATTTCAGGCCTTGCGTCCGCAATCTCAGTTGCCCGCCTGTGCTCCGGGCGACGATCGGCATCGCGCACATTGCGAGACGACTCTCGAAGATCGTCTGGGGTCGGTTGTGGCCGCGGGTCCATCATTCTGCGCCGGCGATGAGTAGCTTGCGGGATTTCTACTGGAAACATGCGGATGCAACTCCGGGGCCGAAAGCGGTCGAAAGCTACGGCTGCCTAGCGACTTAGCGCGGTCACCGGTCAAGCGCGAAATCGGGTCCTGAGAAAAACGAAGAGGCGCGGAATGATCCGCGCCTCGTTCGCTTCCGTCCGGCTTGGTCGGTCAACTATTGCTGTCGCTTCCTCCGCTCGACCGGCGACCGCCGCGGGATGCTTCACCGCCCTTTCTTCCAGCGATTCGGGCCTCTTCGCTCGTGAATTCGTGCGCGGTTCCTTTCTGGTGGGCGGCTCGCCCGCCTTTCGCAGCGATTGCGCGCTGCGCCTGGGGATCCATGGCCGCGAATCCGCGCGGAGTCTTGCGATTCGTGCTACTCGGCCCCCGCGTCTCCATCTCGCTCTCGACTCTCGCTCCGCTCATGGCTCCGTTGCCCTCTCCTATGCTGCTGCGTGCGCTTCGCTCGTCCATCCTGTCCCCTTGGTTAGCGGCCTGGTCTGCCATTATAAATCTCCTGCCGTGATTTTCGAGTTAGTCAGTCGCGGTTGCTCGAGATCCATCGTGTGAGTGGTGGATTGCCCCGTGCGTGGTCCGCGTGTGAGTGAGTATTCTGCTGCGCAAGCGTCAGGCCGCAATTTTCGGGCGAGGACGCCGCCGCCGGCATTCCTGACGGGGAAATGTGGATTTCTGCTTTTCTCTCACTTGTGTGAGGCTTATGATTAATTACGGGGCATGCCGCCCGGGCCCGGTCAGGCGCGCGGCTGCGTGTTTGGGTAGCTTCTACTCTCCGCCGCAGATAGCGGGCTGTCGCCACGTCGTCAATCCTGTCCGAGGTCGCGAGTGAACCCAGTAGAAGAAGAAACGTTGTCGAAGATCGAGGTGCTCGCCGATCTGGCGCCCCTCGTTGTCGAGTTGATGACGTCGCACGAAGCGAAGCGGGTGCTCTGGTTCCCCGCGGAGCTGCTGGAGCCGCCGCCGGGAGAGGACCCGGACCACCACCTGAAGGCGCTGAGAGAGCGCGCGAGAGGCATAAGCGACCCCGCGCGCGTCGCGCTGGCGCTCAACCTCCTCACCGAAGAAGGTCTGCCGCACTTTCATCGCCTCCTCGCGGTATACCTCGGCACCGACAGCATCTGGGCGAAGTGGAACAACCTCTGGACCGCCGAGGAAGACCGGCACGGCGCTATTCTGCACGACTACACGAGAGACGCCGGCGTGTTCGATCCCCTCGTGATCGAGAAGATGCAGTTCGAGTACATCAAGGCCGGCTTCGAGCCCGAGTGGGACAAGGATCCGTATCGCGTGTTCGTCTACACGTCGC
>Ga0193726_1001364_pt1 | contig 19531 bp, 14 predicted proteins | sample H2c1metaG_FD_144928 | JGI IMG/M metagenome (GOLD analysis project Ga0193726, IMG submission 144928) | Soil microbial communities from a riparian zone of the East river system, Colorado, United States - H2c1 | ecosystem: Environmental > Terrestrial > Soil > Riparian zone | place: USA: East River... | reverse complement strand
CGCGTTGGCAGGATCTCGCCCACGATGATGCCTGCGTTGCCCATGCCCATGGCGCGGCAGGCCTGCACGAATTCTCGATCGCGCAGCGCTAAAAACTCGGCGCGGGTCATGCGCGCGATCGAGGTCCAGCTCACGATGCCGATGGCGATCACGATGTTGCTGAGCGTTGAGCCCAGGATCACCACGATGGTGAGCACGAAGATCAGGTTGGGGATGGTCTGGAACAGCTCGGCCGCGCGCATGGCGATCTCGTCGACCCAACCCCCGAAATAGCCGGCGACGGCGCCGACGGTGACGCCGATCAACGTGGCGACCGCCGAGGCGAACAGGCCGATCAGCAGCGTGGCCCGCGCGCCGTGCACGATCATGGCCAGCATGTCGCGGCCGAGAGAATCGGTGCCGAGCGGGAAGGCAGGGTCCTCGCCGGGCCACAGCTCGGGCGTGCTGACAATCCGCAGCGGATCGACCGGGAACAGGAGCGGCGCCAGCACGGCCATCAGCGCCACCAGCAGGATCAGGCAGGCACCGACCAGCGCACCGCGGTTGCGCGCGAAGCGGCTTAAGAATTCAAAGCGCGCCATCAGCGGATCTCGATGCGCGGGTCGAGCCACATATAGACGAGGTCGACGGCGATGTTGGCGGCGATCACCACCAGCGAGCCCAGCACCAGGATGCCCAGCACGACCGGGTAGTTGCGCGAGCTCACGCTGTCGAACAGCAGCGAGCCGATGCCCGGCCAGCTGAACACGCTTTCGATCACCACGCTGCCGGCCAGCACCGTGCCCATCTGCACGCCCAGGATGGTGACCACGGGCAACAGCGCGTTGCGCAGGACGTGGGAGATCGTGACCTTGGTGCGGCTCAGTCCCTTGGCGCGCGCCGTGCGCACGAAGTCGAGCTGCGCCACTTCCAGCATCGACGAGCGCATGACCCGGGCATAGATCGCGGCGTAGAACAGCCCAAGCGCCAGGGTCGGCAGGATCAGGTGGTGCAGGATGTCCAAAACGCCGCCGCCGCCACCGATGGTGGCCATGCCGCCGACCGGCAGCCAGCCGAGCTTCACCGAGAACAGCACGATCAGCATGATGCCGAGCCAGAAGCTGGGGGCGGCGAAGAAGAACATGGCCAGCACCGAGACCAGGGTGTCCCAGAAGGTGCGCACCTTCATCGAGGCGACGACGCCCGCCGCGACGCCGACCGCCAGGGCGAGCGCGATGCTCGAGATCATCAGCAGCAGGGTGGCCGGCAGGCTGGTCCAGATCGCGTCGATGACCGGCATGTTCTGGCGATAGGAGAAGCCGAAATCGAGATGCAGCAGCGCCCAGATGTACTTCACGAGCTGCAGCCAGACCGGCGCGTCGAGTCCGTAGGTCTTGCGCAAGAGCTCGACCGTGGCCGGGTCACTCACCTGGTTCTCGGCCGTCATCAGGTCGAGGAAGCTGCCGGGGGCGAGCTGGATCAGGCAGAAATTGATCACCACGACGCCCAGAATCAGCGGCACGGCCTGGATCAACCGCCGCCGCAGGAGCCGGAGCGCGGCGAGTTGGCGTGAGCTGACGCCTTTGGCCGGCGCACTAGCGGCTGCCATGCGTGCCGCCTTTCAAATCCCTCCCCCGTCAAACGGGGGAGGTGGCCCGAAGGGCCGGAGGGGGAAGGCCACAGACACGCTGCTTGAAAGTGCTGAGATCTGAATCGGGCGAAGTTCTTCCTGAGGCTTTCCCCCTCCGCCCCCTACGGGGACACCTCCCCCGTAAGACGGGGGAGGTAGGGAGAAACTCAGCTCGCCAGCCATATGTCGTACCAGCTCGCCGCCAGGTAGTTGGGATCGTTGGAATGGTTCTGCACCTTGGTGCTGGCGACGGTGATCGATTCGAGCTCGACCAGCGGCAGGAGGGGCGCCTCCAGGGTGATGATCTTCTCGAACTCGATCACCAGCGCCTTGCGCTTGGCGGGGTCGGTCTCGACCTTGATCTGCTCGACCAGGGCGTCGACCTCGTCGGTGTGGAAGCCCGACGCGTTGCGGAAGGGCACGCCCTTCTTGATGCCATCCGACGTGTAGTACTGCGTCGTCGAGGGCACCGGTTCGGACGGATTGGCCTGGTTGGAGATGGCCAGGTCGAAATCGTAGTCGGTGTAGATGCGCTTGATCGAAGACGGCCGGTCGGGAACGGTGAGGTTGATGCCGACGCCGACGTCTTCCAGCGCCTGCTTCACGTAGGAGCCGATCTTGCCGTTCTCGGTGAACCAGCCGGCCGCCAGCAGGTTCAGGGTGAAGCGCTTGCCGTCGGGCTTCTTCGGGTAGCCCGCGGCGTCGAGCAACGCAGCCGCCTTCTTGGGATCGAAGCTGGTCTTGTAGGTGTCGGCGGTGAAGAACTCCGTATTGGGTGAGTAGATCGGGCCCGTGCCCGGCCGCGCATAACCGTAATAGACGGTCTTGGCGATGAATCCCCGGTCCACGGCATGGAACATCGCCTGGCGCACCTCACGCTTGGCGAAGATGGGATTGCGCATGTTGCATTCGAGCGTGCTCGACCACACGCTTTCCTCGTAGCCCTTGGGCGTGGCCACGAACTTGCCGGTCGCGCTCAGCCGCTTGATGTCGGGCGGCGCCACGGGATTGAACACGCCGATATGGATGTCACCCGCCTCCATCGCGGCGGCGCGGCCGGCCGGATCGCGCACGTAGCGGATGATCAGCCGGTCCATGTAGGGCATGTCCTTGCGCCAGTAGGCGTCGTTCTTGACGTACTCGAAGTGGCTGCCGCGCACCCACTCCTTGAACTTCCACGGACCAGTGGCGATCGGCGCGTTGTTTGCCGGGTTGGTGACGGGATCGCTGCCGGCATAGACATGCTTGGGCACGATGTAGTTCACGCTGCCGCACAGCAGCGAGGAGAAGAAGAATTCGGGAACCGGCTTGTTGAACTTGACGACGACGGTATCGGCATCCGGCGCCTCGACGCCAGCGAAGTCGGTCAGCGCCGAGCCGGCGGCGTATTTTTTCCAGATCTCGTCGATCGAATAGACGACGTCATCGACGGTCATGTCCTTGCCGTCGTGAAACTTCACGCCCTTGCGGATCTTGATCGTGTAGGACTTGTAGTCGGCAGCAGGCTTCCACGCTTCCGCCAGCTCGCCGTCGAACACGCCGTCCATCCGGCGGTTGCCCAGCCGCTCGAACAGCTTGGAGGAGGAGAAGGTCGGGCTTGAACCGCCGCCGGCCGGCACGTAGCAGGCCTGCGGCTCGCCGCCGCCCCAGGTCGCCACCAGGGTGCCGCCGCGCTTGGGCTCGCCCTGGGCGAACGACGATGCCGCCTTGCCGATCAGCCCGGTGGCCAGCATGCCCGCGCCGAACGCGCGACGGGAAACCTTGTTCGTCATGAACCCCTCCGTTGCCCCAACTCCCCCCGTCGATGAAGCAAAGTTCGTACCGTGTGAGATCTAAGTCGGCAGCGTCGAATAGGTCGCGCGGCCGACCGCGAGCAGCGCCTTCTGGTCGTTGAATACGTCGACATCGACGACGCCCACGCTCTTGCCGGCGCGGCGCACCGTCGCGGTGATGGTGAGCCCCGTTTTGACCGCCGGCCGCAGGTAGTCGACGCGAAAATTGATGGTCGGCAGGCCGCGGCGCAGCGCCATGATCAGCGCGTAGTCGCCGACCGTGTCGATGATCGCGGCCAGAGGACCGCCATGCCATTGGCCGGTGCCGGCGCCGCGCTCGAACTCGGCTCTCATGGCGCAGGTCATGGTGATCTGCTCCTTGGCCGGATCCGCTTCGGTGACCTTGAGCCCGAGGAAAGCGATGAACGGTGAATGGTCGAGCATCTTCTGCAGCTCGTCCTTGGTGAGCGGCCCCAACTTGTCATCTGGCTTGTCGCTCACGGTGCCACCACGATCTTGCCGAACACTTCGCGGTCCTCGATCACGCGCAACGCCTCGCGCGCGTCTTCGAGCTTGAAGATCTTGTCGACCAGCACCTTGAGCTTGCCCTCCTGCACGAGCTTCAGCAGCGTCTCGATGTCGGAGCGCGCCCAGCCATTGGAGCCCAGCACCTTGAGCTCGAAGGTCCAGATGAAGCGGATGTCTTCGGTCGGCGCGTAGCCCGCCGTGGCGCCGCAGGTCAGCAGGCGACCGCCGACTTTCAGGCACTTCAACGAATTCACCCAGGTGTCGCCGCCGGTGTAGTTCACCACGACATCGACACCCTGGTCGGTGCCCGAGCCGCGTCGCGTCGGCTTGCCGTACATCGCGAAGATTTCCTTCATGAAATCCTTCTCGATGTAGTTGATGGTCTTGTCGGCGCCGAGCTCGGCCAGGCGCTTGGCCTTGGCGTCGGTGCCGGCGCAAGCGATCACCTCGGCGCCGGCCAGCTTGGCGAGCTGCAGGCAGCACACGCCCACGCCGCCCGAGGCGCCCAGGATCAGGACCTTCTCGCCCTTCGAGACATGACCGTTGGTCGTCATCATGCGCAGCGCCGTGCCGTAGGCGACGGGGAGTGCTGCGGCATCGGAAAAGGCGACGCCATCGGGAATCTTGATGAGCTGATGGGCGCGCGCCTTGCAGAGCTCGGCCAGGCCGCCATGCACCGTCTCGCCCATCAAGCCGCCCTCGACTCGGTTGATGGGATCGACCAGCACGCGATCGCCCTTCTTCCAGCCGCTCACGCCGGGGCCGACCTCGGCGATCTCGCCGGCCACGTCGAGGCCCATGATGGCCGGCATCGGCACCTTGATGCCGGGCATGCCGCGTCGCGTGAAGACGTCGTGGTAATTGAGCGAGGAGGCTTTCACCGCCACGATCACGTCGCCTTCGCCGGGTTTGGGATCGGGGAAGTTGGGCTCGAAGTTCAGGCGGTCGGGCCCGCCATGTTCGCGGACGACAGCGGCTTTCATTCTTAGGGTTCTCCTCCGGGTGGGATCTGCTGGGCGAGCACGCGCTTGTCGATCTTGTTGGTGCCGGCCAGCGGCATCTCCTCGACGAACAGCACGCGACGCGGATGCTGGTAGGCCGGCGCGTTGGCCAGCGCATAGCTCTTCACCGCCTGCTCGTCGAGCTGGGCGCCCGGCGCCTTGACGACGAAAGCGATCGGCTTGTGCCCCTTGAGGTCGTCGGGCACGGGGATGACCGCCGCCTGGTGGATGCCGGGATGGCGCTCCAGCATCTTCTCGACCTCGCCGGGATAGATGTTCTCGCCGCCACATACGAACATGTCGTCGACCCTGCCGACGAAATAGAAGAAGCCGTTCTCGTCGCGGCGGAACACGTCGCTGGTCCGGTAGAAGCCGTCCGGCGTCATCGCCTTGGCCGTCACCTCGGGCAGCTTGTGGTAGTGCGTCATCAGCGCACCGCATTTCATCTCGAGCGCGCCCCCCTCCGGATCGTCGTCGTCGACGACCTTGCCGTCGCGCACCAGGCGCAGCTCGACCTCGGGATGTGGGTAGCCGGTCGAGAGTTCCGGCTGCGGGATGCCCTGGGGATGGGGGCCGAACACCACGGGGCCCGCCTCGGTCGTGCCGTAGCCGTTGCTGATCGCAGCCTTTGGAAAAGCCGCGCGCACCTGGTCGATCAGCGACTGGGTGATGGGCGCCGAGCCCATGCGCACCGCCTCGACGGCGGAGAGGTCGTTGTTGGCCAAAAGCGCGCGTTCGCGCAACAGCATGGCGATCATGGTCGGCACCGAGGTCAGGAAGGCCACGCGATGACGCGCGGCGGCCTCGATGTATCCCTTGGTGGTGAATTGCGGCAGCAGAACGATGGTGTCGCCCTGGTGCAGGGTCGTCTGGCACATGGCGAGGCCATTCATGTGATAAAGCGGCGCCGCGACCAGCGAGCGTTGTCCGGGCGGCACCGGACGGCGCACGCGCTGGCTGATCGCCCAGAGATGCGAATAGTGCGACAGCACGACGCCCTTTGGCCGCCCCGTGGAGCCCGACGTGTAGAGGAACATCGCCGGTTCCTCCGGCTGCATCTTGATGGGCGTGAACGGCCCTTCGTCCAGGAACGACGCGAAGTCGCGATCGAAGGAGATCTTGGGCACGCTGTCGGGCGCGAGCGGCAGGCGCACGTCGTCGCCGATCACCAGCCTGGCGTCGCAATCCTGCACGACATAGGCCACGGTCTCGGCCGGCAGCTTGTAGTTCACCGGCACCGAGACCATGCCGGCCTGCATCGTGCCCAGGAAGGTGAGCAGGAATTCCGCGCGATTGGCCGACAGGATGGCGACGCGGTCGCCGCGCTTCAGGCCGCGCTTCAGCAGGCCACGCGCGACGGCGCCGCTCAGCCGGAAGATGTCGTCGTAGCTATAGCGGCGCTCGCTGCCGTTGCCGCCGGCGTCGATCAGGGCCAACGCGTCGCGCGGCACATCGCGCGAGAGGGCGTCGCCCTGGTTGTCGTACTTGATTGCAGCCATCGAATTTCCCAATCACCCCTCACTCGAAAGACCTCACCCTGAGGAGCCACGCGAAGCGTGGCGTCTCGAAGGGCGGGCAACGCGCACCACGTCTGCGGCCCACCCTTCGAGACGCGCACTTCGTGCGCTCCTCAAGGCGAGGGTTACTCGATGAACTCCAGCACGGCGTTCACCGCCTGCCTGGCGGGCACGACGATGCGTCCCGAACTCTGGACGAAGTCGACTTTGCCCTCCTTCAAGGCGCTCACCGCCTTGGCCAGCGAGACCGTGCGGAAGGTGAGGCCGGCCATGTAGGCCTTGCGGTCCTCGGCGTCGGGCGCTGCATCGCCGAATTCGGCCTTGAGGGCTGCTTCGGTGACGATGTCGAAGCGCGAATTGCCGACCACGACGGTCTTGCCGCCCTTGATGTCGCGCACCGATTCGGGCCCGAACATGTCGGCATAGAGCTTGGCGCCCGCTGCGGGTTCGGGCTCGACGATCAGGGCGCGCTGGATCGCCACGACGCCGTTCTTGTGATGGCGCCATTCGTCCCGCCACACCAGGTCGCGCGTGAAGTGATGGCAGTAATAGACGCGGCCATAGGGCACGACACCCGCCTTCATGCGCACGGTGCGGAAGCGCGCATCGCGCTCCTTGCCGTCGACCTTGACCGGCCGGGTGAACTCGACCGGCGGCTCGATCGGCACGCCGGCCTTGGAAAGCGAGCCGTAGGTGATGGCAGAATCCTCCGAGCCGAACACCAGGCCGTTGAGGCCAAACGGGAACGTCAGCAGATCCAGCCGGCCCGACGTGGCGCCCTTGGGTACGGCAATCAGCTCCAGATAATCGGTGCCGAACATGGCGAGGTGGTTGATCGACCCCAGCGAATGATAGCCGCGCTCGGTCAAAGTGAAGCCCAGCCGCGTATAGATATCGGCGGCGCGATCCATGTCGTCGCGCGCGTTTATGACCACATGGTCGAGCGTTGCCACAGGCAATGTCATCGAAAACCCCTCTCGCCTCCCAGCGTCGCTGATCTTCGCACGACGCACGCGGCAGGAATTCTTTTATTCTGCCGACTTTGGTCCCGGTGCGGAAATCATTTCCAAAATGAGGCGCATTGCTGGAATGGAAGCCCAACATTTTTGTCGCTGGCAGGATTCGCGTCTGCTGGCCTACATTTTGCTGCATCATCGTCCGCCGGGCACTAGGGTGCCGCCAAACCGGACAAGGACCGCGAACATGACCGTGAAATTCCGCACGACGCGCCGTGCCGCCTTGGTTGGCGCTTCCGCCCTGGCTCTTGCCGGCGGCGGGCGGGCGCAGGCGCAGGCGCCGAAGAAGGGCGGCACGCTCACCTTCATGCAGAACAGCGAGCCGCAGACCCTGGTGGCGCTCACCACGGTGGCGACGCCGGCGCTCACCGTCAGCGCCAAGGTGACCGAAGGCCTGCTGGAGTACGACTACGACATCAAGCCCAGGCCGCAGCTTGCGACCGAGTGGTCGATCAGCCCGGACGGCAAGACCTACACCTTCAAGCTCCGTCCGAACGTGAAGTTCCACGACGGCAAGCCTTTCACCTCGGCCGACGTCGCCTATTCGATCCAGCTTCTGAAGACGGTCCATCCGCGCGGCCGCAACACGTTCGCCAACGTCACCGAGGTCAAGACGCCCGATCCGCTGACCGCCATCGTCGAGCTCTCCAAGCCCGCGCCCTACCTGATCAAGGCGTTGACGGCAGCCGAGGCGCCGATGATGCCGCGCCATATCTACGAAGGCACCGATCCGCTGGCCAATCCCAACGGCAACGCGCCGATCGGCACCGGCCCCTACAAATTCAAGGAGTGGGTGCGCGGCAGCCACATCATCTACGAAGCCAATCCCGACTACTGGGACGCACCCAAGCCCTATATCGACCGCATGGTCTGCAAGTTCCTGCCCGATCCGGGCGCGCGCTCCATCGCCTTCGAGAACGGCTCGGCGGATATCGGCTATCGCACGCCGGTGGCGCTCTCCGACCTCGAGCGGCTGAAGAAGATCCCGACCTTGCGCTTCGAGACCAAGGGCACGAGCTACTCGTACAATGTCTCGACTCTGCAGTTCAATCTCGACAGCCAGTTCTTCAAGAACCTGAAGGTGCGCCAGGCGGTGGCGCATGCGATCGACCGCGAGCTCTTGATCAAGACCGTGGTCTACGGCTACGGCACGGTGTGCTACTCGCCGATCGCGCCCGGCCTCAAGGAATTCCACGACCCGACGCCCAGCCCCTACACGCTCGATCTCAAGAAGGCCGAGACACTGCTCGACGAGGCCGGCTTCCCGCGCGGCGCCAACAAGGTGCGCTTCAAGGTGCCGCTCGACTACAATCCGATCGGCGACGAAAGCCGGCGCGCCTGCGAATTCATGCGCTCCGCGCTCGGCCGCATCGGCATCGCCGTCGAAGTGCGGGCCGCCGATCCCTCGGCCTTCGTCAAGCGCGTCTATACCGACCGCGAGTTCGACTTCACCTACAACGGCCATTCCAACCTGTTCGATCCGACGGTCGGCGTGCAGCGCATCTACTGGTCGAAGAACTTCAAGAAGGGCGTGCCGTTCTCCAACGGCTCGCATTACGACAATCCCAAGGTCGATGCGCTGCTCGAAGGCGCCGCGGTCGAGAACGATCCGGTCAAGCGCAAGCAGATGTTCATCGATTTCCAGAAGATCATCGCCGAGGAAGTGCCCGACATCCCGCTCTACTCGCCGCTCTACCTCACCATCCACAATGTCCGCGTGCACGACCACTCGCTGACCGCCGACGGCGTCGAGGCCAACATGGCGGCGGTGTGGCTGGATGCGTGACGGGCGTTCTCGCTTCTCCTCCCCTTCGCGGATTCCGCGAAGGGGAGGTGCCCGCGAAGCGGGCGGAGGGGTCATGAAGCTCAGCACTGTTGCTCATGACCCCTCCGGCCCTTCGGGCCACCTCCCCAGCTTCGCTGGGGAGGAAAGGGGTTAGACATGCGCATGGGCCGCCGCATCCTCACGACCCTGCGCCGGACCGCGATCCATGCCGGGCCGACGGTGCTCGGCATCATCGTGCTGGATTTCCTGCTGCTGCAGCTCATGCCGGGCGACGCCGCCGACGTGATCGCCTCGGAGTCGGGCGTCGCCACCGCCGAGACCATGGCGGCGTTGCGCGAGCGCTTCGGGCTCGACCAGCCGGTGCTGACCCAGCTCGTCAATTTCCTCGGCCATCTGGTGCAGTTCGATCTGGGCTTCTCGCCGCGCTACAACATGTCCGTCCTCGACATGATCATGACGCGGCTGCCCGGCACCCTGCTCCTGATGGTGACGGCGCTGTCGCTCGCGCTGGTGCTGGGCATCATCATCGGTTCGATCATGGCGGCCTGGGCCGGCCGCTGGCCCGACCGCGTGCTCTCCGTCGTCGTGCTGCTGTTCTATTCCATGCCGGGCTTCTGGGTCGGGCTGATGGCGATCGTGCTGTTCTCGGTGAAGCTGGGATGGCTGCCGAGCGACGGCAGCATGACAGTCGGCGCCAACCTCACCGGCTGGGCCTTCGTGGCCGACCGGCTGGACCATCTCATCCTGCCGGCGCTGGCGCTCGCCTCGTTCTTCGTCGCCGTCTATGCCCGGCTCGTGCGCGCGTCCATGCTGGAAGTACAGCGCCAGGATTTCATGCGCACCGCGCAGGCCAAGGGCCTGCATCCCTTCTTCATCCAGCTCCATCACGCGCTCCGGAACGCCCTGATCCCGGTCACCACGGTGGCCGGCATGCATCTCGGTAATCTTTTGGGCGGCGCGGTCGTGGTCGAAACCCTGTTCGGCTGGCCGGGCATGGGACGGCTGGCGCTCGAGGCCGTGCTGGCGCGCGATTTCTCGGTGCTGCTGGGTGTGCTGCTGCTGTCCTCGCTGCTGGTCATCATCGCCAACGTGGTGATCGATCTCCTGCACGCCTGGCTCGATCCCCGCATCGGGGCGGCCTGATGAGCGTCGAGGCCGGCAAGCTCGCCGATTTCGGCAACCGCGCCGCCGTGCCGCGCAAGGGTCGTCGCCTGCGCGCCTTCCTGCGCAACCCGACCTTCGTCGCCGGCGTGGTCATTCTCTCTTTCTTCGTGCTGCTGGCGCTGTTTGCCGACGTGCTGTTTCCGGGCGATCCGCTGGACATGGTGGGACCGCCCGTCCTGTGGCCGGGCGAGAGCGCCGAGTTTCCGCTCGGCACCGATTCGCTCGGCCGCGATGTGCTCGCGGGCCTGGTCCACGGCGCGCGGGCGTCGCTGCTGGTCGGCCTGTCGGCTGCCGCCATCGGGCTGGCCATCGGCATGGTGGTAGGCGCCGCGGCCGGCTTTTTCGGCGGCTGGGTCGATACGCTGCTGATGCGGGTCGTCGAGCTGTTCCAGACCACGCCCACCTTCCTGCTGGTCGTCGTGATCGTGGCGATCGGCGAACCCACGATGCAGACCATCGCACTCGCCATCGGGATCGCCTCATGGCCCACCGTGGCGCGGCTGGTGCGCGCCCAGTTCCGTTCCCTGCGCGAGGCGGATTTCGTCATGGCCGCGCGCAGCCTCGGCTACTCCAACCTGCGCATCATCGCCCAGGAGATCCTGCCCAATGCCCTGCCGCCGGTGATCGTCGCGGCCTCGGTCATGATCGCCAATGCGATCCTCACCGAAGCCGGCCTGTCCTTTCTCAACATGCGCGACGCCAACGTGGTGAGCTGGGGCGGCATGATCGGCAACGGCCGCGACTTGCTGCGCACCGCCTGGTTCTTGACGGCGCTGCCCGGCGTCGCCATCGCCGCGGCGGTGCTGTCGCTCAATCTGGTGGGTGACGGGCTGAACGAGATCCTCAATCCGCGATCCGATCCATGAGGGCGGACCCATGAGTCTCCTGGCGGTCGAGAATCTTTCCGTCGCCTTCCCCGGCCACGTGGCGGTGCGCGAGGTGAGCTTCGCCATCGAGCCCGGCGAGACGCTGGCCCTGGTGGGCGAATCGGGCTGCGGCAAGTCGGTGACGGCGTTCTCGGTGATGCGCCTGCTGCCGCCCAATGCGCGGATCGTCTCCGGCCGCATCCTGTTCGAGGGTGGTGACCTGCTTGCGGCATCTCCGCCCGAGATGCGGGCGATCCGCGGCAAGCAGGTCTCGCTGATCCAGCAGGAACCGATGACCTCACTCAATCCGGTGCTGTCGATCGGCGCCCAGATCGGCGAGGTGATCCGCCACCACGACAAGCTCTCGCGCCGCGCCACGCGCGCCCGGAGCATCGAGCTGCTCGATCTGGTGAGCATCCCCGACGCCCACCGCCGCATCGACGACTATCCGCACAATCTGAGCGGCGGCATGCGGCAGAGGGTCATGATCGCCATGGCGGTCGCCTGCGGACCCAAGCTCTTGATCGCCGACGAGCCGACGACGGCGCTCGACGTCACGACCCAGGCTCAGGTGCTCGACCTGTTGGACGACCTGCGCCGGCAACTGTCGATGGCGGTGCTGCTGATCACCCACGATCTCGGCGTGGTGGCGCAATGGGCCGATCGCATCAACGTCATGTATGCCGGCCGAATCGTCGAGCAGGCGGGCATCCAGCCGTTCTTTGCCCGGCCGATGCATCCCTATTCGCGCGGGCTTTTGGGCGCGCGCGTCGATGTCGATGCCGACGAGCACTATTCGTCCAATCGCCTCAGCGAGATCCCCGGCAGCGTCGGCTCGGCGGCGGGCGAGGCGGGCTGCCCCTTCGCGCCGCGCTGCCCCCTTGTCGAACCCTCCTGCCGCGCGGCGCCACCGCCGTTGCTTGCCTTCGAGGCCGAGCGGCGCGTGGCCTGCCCGGTGACCCTGGAGGCGGCCCACCATGGCTGAGGTGCTGCTTTCCGTGCGCGACCTCCACACCCGCTATGCCGTCGGCAAGCAGGTCTTGCGGGCAGTCGATGGCGTCTCCTTCGAGGTCGAACAGGGCGAAACGGTCGGCCTGGTGGGCGAGTCCGGCTGCGGCAAGAGCACGCTCGGCAAGACCATCTTGCGCCTCGTGCCGTCGGCCGAGGGCGAGATCGTGCTCGACGGCACCGACATCACGCGTCTCGGCGATTCGGCCATGGCGCCGCACCGCCGTCGCCTGCAGATGATCTTCCAGGACCCGTTCGGCTCACTCAATCCGCGCCAGACCATTCGCACCGTGCTCGACACGGCGCTGAAGGTGCACCGGCAAGGCGACCGCCCGGAACGCGAGCGCCGCATGGCGGAGATCGTGACGCGCGTCGGCCTGCCGGCGGACGCGCTCGACCGCTATCCGCACGAATTCTCGGGCGGCCAGCGCCAGAGGATCGGCATCGCCCGCGCGCTCGTCCTGCGGCCGGCGCTGATCGTGTGCGACGAGCCCGTATCGGCGCTCGACGTCTCGATCCAGGCGCAGATCCTCAATCTCCTGGTCGATCTCAAGCGCGACCTCGGCCTGTCGTATCTTTTCATCTCCCACGACCTCTCGGTGGTGCGCTACTTCGCCGACCGCGTGCTGGTGATGTATCTCGGCCGCATCGTGGAAAGCGCCTCGCACGCCACCTTGTGGCGCGACCCGCGCCACCCCTACACCAGGGCCCTGTTCGCGGCCGTTCCCTCGGCCGATCCGACGCACAAGCGCGGCGCGCCGCCCATCAAGGGCGAGCTCACCACGGACCTGTCGTCGGGCTGCCGTTTCTGTTCACGCTGCCCGGCCGCGACCGATCGCTGCCGCAGCGAAGAGCCGCCGTTGCGTTCCGTTGGAGAAGGACACCATGCCGCCTGCCACTACGCCTGAAGCCGTTCGCCTTGCGGTCGATATCGGCGGGACCTTCACCGACGTCGTGCTGGAAACGGCCGATTCCCGCTTCTCGGCGAAGGTGCTCACCACCAAGTCGGCCCCCGAGGACGGCGTGCTCGACGGCATGATGCGGGCGCTGAAGCTCGCACAGATGCAGCCCAGCCAGGTCGGCCTGATCGTGCACGGCACGACCTTGGCCACCAACGCCATCATCGAGCGCAAGGGGGCCAGGACCGCGCTGGTCACCACCAAGGGCTTTCGCGATTCGATCGAGATGGCGCAGGAGAACCGCTTCGAGCAGTACGACATCTTCATCGAGAAGCCCGAGCCGCTGGTGCCGCGCACCTTGCGCTACACCGTGCCGGAGCGCGTCGACGCCAAGGGCGGCGTGCGGCTGGCGCTCGACGAGGCCGCCGTGGCGGCGCTTGCCGACATCCTGAAGGCTGCGGGCGTCGAGGCCGTCGCGGTCGGCTTCCTGCACAGCTACGCCAATCCCGCGCACGAGCGGCGCGCGGCCGAGATCCTGGCGGCCGCATTGCCCGGCGTGCGCATCTCGCTGTCCTGCGAAGTCTGCCCGGAGGTGCGCGAATACGAGCGCTTCTCGACGACCTGCGCCAACGCCTATGTGCAGCCGCTGATGGCGCGCTACCTCGAGAGCCTGCGCAGCCGCATCGCGGCGGCGGGCTTCGGCTGCCCGGTGCTGCTGATGACCTCCGGCGGCGGCCTGACGACGCTCGAAACGGCGGTGCGCTTTCCCATCCGGCTGGTCGAATCCGGTCCAGCGGGCGGCGTCATCCTGTCGACCTGGATCGCCGAGCGCTTCGGCATCGACCGCATCCTCTCATTCGATATGGGCGGCACCACCGCCAAGATCTGCATCATCGACGACGGCAAGCCGATGGCCTCGCGCAGCTTCGAGGTCGATCGCCGCTACCGCTTCATGAAGGGCAGCGGCCTGCCGGTGCGCATCCCGGTGATCGAGATGGTCGAGATCGGTGCTGGCGGCGGCTCGCTGGCGGGCGTCGACGAGATGAAGCGCATCACCGTGGGTCCCGAAAGCGCCGGCTCCGATCCCGGACCGGCCTGCTATCGCCAGGGCGGCACGAAGCCTGCAGTCACTGACGCCAATGTCGTGCTGGGCCGCATCGATCCCGACCGCTTCGCCGGCGGCTCGATCATGCTCGATGCCGCGCTCAGCCGCGCCGCCGTCGATGCCCATGTCGGCGGCCCGCTCGAGCTCGACACCACGCTCGCAGCCTTCGGCATCTCCGAGGTGGTCGAGGAGAACATGGCCAATGCTGCCCGCGTCCATGCCGTCGAGCGCGGCGCCGAGCTGGAAGGCCGTACCCTGATCGCCTTCGGCGGCGGCGCGCCACTGCACGCCGCGCGCCTGGCCGAGAAGCTTGGCATCGCCGACGTGCTGATTCCGGCCAGCGCCGGCGTCGGCTCGGCCGTCGGTTTCTTGCGCGCGCCGATCGCCTTCGAGGTCGTGCGCAGCCGCTTCGTGCGACTGGGCAGCTTCGATGCCGCCTCGGTCAACGCAATGTTCGACGAGATGGGCAAGGAGGCGACCGGCGTGGTGAAGCTGGGCGCCCCGGCCTCGGCCAGGATCTCGGTCAGCCGCAGCGCCGACATGCGCTATGCGGGCCAAGGTCACGAGATCCTGGTGGAGCTGCCCGACGGTCCGTTCACCGCGGCCTCGGTCGCCGAGCTGCGCAAGCGCTTCGAGGCGGGCTATCGCGCGTTGTTCAATCGTGTCGTGCCCGGCGTCGATGTCGAGGTCACCGGTTGGATCCTGCGCGCCGAGGCGCCGGCGCCGGGCCATGTCGCGGACCTTCCCGGCCTCACCGTCACCGACGCCGCCAAGCCGTCGGCGGTGGGCACGCGCACGCTGTTCGATCCGATCCAGCGGGATTTCACCACGGTCCCCGTCTACCTTCGCTCGACGCTGAAGCCGGGCAGCCGGGTGCAGGGTCCCGCCGTGATCGCCGAGGACGAGACGACCACCATCGTCACCTCGGCCTTCGTCGCCGCGCTCGATCCGTCGGGCGCCATTCGTCTCACGGCCAAGGCGGCCGTCCTGCAGGAGGCCGCACAATGAGAAGCAACCATCCGCTGAGCCGCATCGAATACCAGGTGATGTGGAACCGCCTGATCTCCGTCGTCGAGGAGCAGGCGCAGACCCTGGTGCGCACCGCCTTCGGCACGGCGACGCGCGAAGCGGGCGACCTCTCGGCCGGCGTCTACGACACGCAAGGCCGCATGCTGGCCCAGGCCGTCACCGGCACGCCGGGCCATGTGAACTCGATGGCGATGAGCGTGGGCCACGTGCTGGACAAGGTGCCGCTGGCCAAGATGGCCGACGGCGACGCCTTCATCGTCAATGATCCCTGGCAGGGCACGGGCCATCTCAACGACATTGTGATCGTGACGCCGACCTTCCGCCGCGGCGCGCCGGTCGGGCTGTTCGCCTGCACCCTGCACGTGGTCGATATCGGCGGCCGCGGCATCATGGGCGCGGCGCAGCAGGTCTACGAGGAGGGGCTCTACCTGCCCATCACCAAGATCGTCGACAAGGGCGAGATGAACCAGTGGCTGATCGACATCATCGCTGCCAATGTGCGTGAGCCGGTGCAGGTGATCGGCGACATCTATTCGGAGATCTCCAGCAACGAGGTGGGCGGCAAGCGCCTGATCGCCATGATGGACGAGTTCGGGCTGGAGCATCTCGACGATCTCGCCAAGCACATCCTCGACCATTCGCGCGAGGCAAGCCTTGCGGCCATCAACAGGCTGCCGCACGGCACCTACCACAATTCGATGATGGTCGACGGCATCAACGGCAAGTCGATGGAGATCAAGGCCAAGCTCACCATCGGGCCGGACGGCATCGACGTCGATTTCGCGGGCTCGCCCGGCATGGTGCAGTTGGGCATCAACGTGCCGCTTTGCTACACCGAGGCCTACACCTCGTTTGGCGTCAAATGCATCGTGGCGCCGCGCGTGCCCAACAATGCGGCCTCGCTCGCCACCATCCGCGTGACCGCGCCCGAGGGCTGCATCCTGAACGCCAAGCATCCCGCCCCGGTGGCGGCGCGCAGCATCATCGGCCAGATGCTGCCCGACGTGGTGTTCGGCTGCCTGCAGCAGGCGCTGCCCGACGGCGTGCCGGCCGAGGGCACGTCGTGCCTGTGGAACGTGCGGCTGATGGGCGGCATGGGTCGCGTCGACGGCGATCCGGCGCTTCTGCAGAAGGCGACGCCGTTCAACGTCACGTCGTTCCATTCCGGCGGCACCGGGGCGCGGCCCAAGCTCGACGGCCTGTCGGCCACCGCCTTTCCGAGCGGCGTGCGCAACGTGCCGGTCGAGATCACCGAGACCATCGCGCCGGTGCTGGTGTGGTCCAAGGAATACCGCACCGACTCGGGCGGCGCCGGCGAGTATCGCGGCGGGCTGGGCCAGATCATGGAGGTCGAGAGCGCCGAGGACATGCCGTTCGGCATCTCGACCAGCTTCGACCGCGTCGTCTACCCGCCGCGCGGCCGCGCCGGCGGCAAGGCCGGCATGACCGGCCGGGTCGAACTGGCCTCCGGCAAGACCCTGGCGCCCAAGGCGCATTCGTCGATTCCGGTCGGCGAGCGCCTGCGGGTCAGCATGCCTGGCGGCGGCGGCTACGGCGATCCGCGCAAGCGCCCGGCGGCGAAGGTCGCTGACGACGTGGCGCGCGGGTTGGTCTCCGCGGAGAAGGCGCGCGACCTCTACGGCGTCGCGCTGACGGCCGACTTCAAGGTCGACAAGGCGGAAACGGCGAAGCTACGCACGGCAGTCGCGGCGGAGTAGTCATCGCTGGGGGCGCGCCACTCCAGTGGCGCGATCTTCCTGGCCTCGAGCCATGACGCGCGACTGGAGTCGCGCGCCCCCAGCGCTCTAATACGCCGACACCTTGTCCGGCTGGCCCTGCGACGGCCACACGCGGCTGTACAGGAACAGCAGCGCTTCGCCCGACAGCATCTTGGCGAAACGATCGAACCCTCTCCCGTTTCGACGAAAATAGGCTATCCTTGGGGAGCGCGTTTTATGCACCGACACCGGGCGACAGCACCGTCCGGTCAACGGGCATCCGTCGAGGCCCATCAGCCGAGGAGAACCCGCATGCTCTCAAAGGAAGAAAACGAACTGATCACCCGCACCGGCCACGGAACGCCGATGGGCAATGCGATGCGGCGTTATTGGGTTCCGGCCTGCCTGTCGCGTGAGATCGGCGAACCGGACGGTGCGCCGGTGCGCGTCAAATTGATGGGTGAGGAGCTCGTCGCCTTCCGCGACACCGAGGGGCGCATCGGCCTCGTCGAGGAGTATTGCCCGCATCGCCGCGTATCGCTCTATTTTGGGCGCAACGAGGAGTGCGGCCTGCGCTGCGTCTATCACGGCTGGAAGTTCGACGTGACCGGCGCCTGCGTCGACCAGCTGAACGAGCCGGAGGAACATCAGTTCAAGCACAAGGTGCAGCTCTTGGCTTATCCGACCTGCGAGCTCGGCGGTATCGTCTGGGCCTATCTCGGGCCGGCCGAAAAGATGCCGCCTTTGCCGAAATTCGCCTGGACCCAGGTGCCGGAAACCCGCCGTCACGTCACCAAGGTCATCGAGGAATGCAACTACCTGCAGGCGCTCGAAGGCGGCATCGACACCTCGCACGCGCCGATCCTGCACCGATTGCTGACCGACAACTCGACCCGCGGCGGCCTGAAGCCGTCGAACCCGTTCGTGCGCGGCAAGGCGCCGAACCTGCGCATCGACATCACCGACTACGGCTATCTCTATGCCGGGGTGCGGCCGCTTGGCGACGCGGAGGTCCACGTGCGCACCTATCACTTCATCATGCCGTTCCACCAGATCCGCCCGTCGCGTTCGGAAAGCGGATTGCCGACCGACGCCGGCCATATCTGGGTGCCGATCGATGACCATCACTGCATGGTCTACAACTGGATCTACAGCACCACCGATGCGCCGCTGACCGCGGAAGACCGGCTCGAACGCGGCCTCGGCAACGGTCCGTTGCATGTCGACCTGAAAACCTTCCGTTCGTTCCAGAACCGGACGAACAACTACGGTCTCGACCGCGAGGTGCAGAAGACCGAGAGCTACACCGGCATCGACGGCATCAACCAGCAGGACCGTGCCTTGCAGGAAAGCATGGGCCGGATCGTCGATCGCAGCCGCGAGCATCTCGGCCCGGCCGACAAGGCGATCATCCAGGCTCGCAAGCTGTTGCGCGAAGCGGTGAAGGCAGTCGAAGCCGGCAAGCAGCCGGCCGGCACCGGCACCAGCTATTATACGGTCAAGGCCGGCGAAGACGTCTTCGCGCGCGATGCCGACTGGCACCGGGCGTTGGCGCCCGACATCACCAGGGACAAGATCCTGCAGACCGTGTAGGGCAGATTTTAGCGCCGGGCGGCGGCTACGGCGATCCGCGCAAGCGGCCGGCAGAGAAGGTCGCCGACGACGTGGCGCGCGGGCTGGTGTCCGTGGAGAAAACGCGAGCTCTACGGCGTCGCGCTGACGGCAGATCTGAAGGTCTATGAGCCAGGAACCACGCGCCTCAGAGGCAAGATATCGGGAGAGTAGTAATTGGTATTGGGACTATGGACGCGGCGCAACGCGACCTCGGCCTACAATTTCTGCGCCGATGCGGTAAATGTCGGGCATATTTATTCTGCCATCGATGCGCTTCTCAAGAACGCCCATGTTCAAAAGAGTCTCAAGCAATCCCGTTTCCCTTGGTAGGCGTTCGGAAGCCGCCAACTTTTCGTCGCCAAAGACCATCTCGCTTGGAGCTAGATACTTGTCTTTCTTGGCCCTCGTCGCAATCGTGTCCGCCGTCTTGCTGGCTATCCAACGATCAATAACATCATTGTCGCTGCACGGTACCCCGCTTCGGATCGTTGGACTACTTTGTGGAAAGTGCGCTCCGCCGGGTTGATGATTCCTTCTTACAGGACTGTATCGGATCCTCATGGTTAAGCCACGGCCGCGGATGGATCGACGTAGTTCCCGCCTATGGGAGTACTTCCATTGCGCATCCTCGCAATGTGCTGAGTAAGCTCTCGAGGACGTACTTGGAGAGCGAGGGCCCCCAAGGGGAGAGTATGTCATTACTAACACACGTCCAAAAACTGGTTGCCGAACTCACCGGCCTCCGCCGCTATGATGCAATTTTGGTAGATGCTCGAGCCGGTTTGCACGAAAGTACCGCAGCAGCTCTCCTCGGCTTAGGCGCCGACGTACTCCTCTTCGGCGTTGACCAGCCACAAACCTTCGCTGGCTACAAAATTTTGCTCTCTCATCTTGCTCAA
>Ga0193726_1001363_pt1 | contig 19533 bp, 16 predicted proteins | sample H2c1metaG_FD_144928 | JGI IMG/M metagenome (GOLD analysis project Ga0193726, IMG submission 144928) | Soil microbial communities from a riparian zone of the East river system, Colorado, United States - H2c1 | ecosystem: Environmental > Terrestrial > Soil > Riparian zone | place: USA: East River... | reverse complement strand
GCAGTTGCTCGAACCGCCATCGACCTGCAGCTTGGTGGCGCCCGGGCGATGCTGAAGTCGGTTGAGTCTCTGAAGGAAGCCACCGCTGCGATGGGCGCAGCCGTTGTACGACACGAGAACACGCGCGTCTTTGTAGCCCTAAATCAGGCCGCGGATCAAGAGCCCGCCCTTCAAGCACTCTTCAAAGAACTTAGGGAGGGTTTCGCTCAGGCGATAGCGGACTTCCTAAAAAGGCTCGATCTTCCAGCCACCCAAAGCCATGTCGATTTGCTGCACGCCGTATTTGTGGGTCTTTCTGTAATTGACCTGGCAACGAGTCGCAAGAACGGCAAGGCTCGCTCGGTTGCGGCACTCAAAACCGTTTTCGATCTCTTATCCAATCGCGAAGCATCATCCAGGGAGCAATAAATGCGCGAACAAGTACTCATTATCGGAGCCGGCCCGGTCGGGTTGACACTGGCTATGGAGCTTACCCGATACGGCGTCCCGGTCCGCATCGTCGACAAGGCGCCTGCGCGCACCGACAAATCCAAAGCCTTGGTTTTGTGGTCGCGAACGCTCGAACTTTTGGAGCGAGGCCCGGGTTCTGCCCGCTTCATCGAGGCTGGATTCAAGGTCAATGCGGTGAACATGATCTCCGGCGACAAGCTCATCGGGCATGTCGATATGTCATCGCTAGACAGCCCGCATAATTACGCATTGATGCTTCCGCAGGCGGAGACTGAACGCCTGCTCGAAGAACACCTGGGCGAGTTGGGTGTCAAGATCGAGCGGAATGTTGAAGCGACGGCGCTGAGCGTCGGAGACAAGTCAGTTGAAGCAGTTTTGCGCCGAGCCGATGGCTCTGAGGAAACGGTATCGGCGGCATGGCTCGCAGGCTGCGATGGCGCACATAGCGCGGTGCGTCATTCGGTTGGCGCGACCTTTGACGGCGAGACCATGGAGAGCGATTGGATTTTGGCGGACCTTCACATGCGTGGCTACCCCTGCGCGGACACGGAAGCTTCGGTCTACTGGGATAAGGAAGGGGTGTTTGTGATATTCCCGATCTCGCCTGGTCGCTATCGGCTCATCGCGGACCTACCCGCTTCTGGGGCCGAGCATCCGCCGACGCCCTCATTGGAACAGGTACAGGCGTTGATGAATCGGCGCGGGCCGGCTGGCATGCAAGGCTATGATCCCATCTGGCTGGCGGGTTTTCGCATCAATGGACGAAAAGTCTCAAACTATCGGTGGGGACGAGCCTTCCTTTTGGGTGACGCCGCGCACGTGCACAGTCCCGCGGGCGGTCAGGGTATGAATACCGGCATGCAGGACGCCTTCAACTTGGCGTGGAAGCTAGCATTGGTGACTCAAGGGATCTGTGCTGATTCGCTTCTCGACAGCTACAGCTCAGAACGTAGTGCGGTGGGCGATGAGGTACTCAAATCCGCAGGCCGCCTCACCACAATCGGAACTTTGCGCAATCCCGTCTTGCAGAGTATTCGAAATGTTGTTGGCCATACAATGCTGGGTCTCGCACCGGTGCAGCGCGCCTTTGCAAACAATATGGGTGAGCTGTCGATCAGTTATCCGAACAGCCCGCTGAATGGTACGGACTATGCGCAAGATGGCCCAAAACCTGGCCAGCGCATGACACCGATTGAGGGTCGAAAGCCGGTCGGGTCAGGCAGTACACCTCGCTTCGCTCTCATGGCTGCGCCGTCGCCCGAGGTCTCGCAACTCCTGGCACGATTCAGCAAAGTTCTCGATCCTGAACTTGGCTCGCCGAATCACCGCGATGGAAATTGGCTGGTTCGGCCGGATGGCTATATCGCGTGCTCCTCTGCGAAAGCTGAGGATATCGCGCAGTATCTAACCGATCTCGCAATCGTCCAGGAGTAAGAGATGCACATTGCGCAAACCTGCACCTAACGCCGATCGGGCAGAAAGTCGAAGCTCAAGCTGGAAAATGCGGTTTCGAAGTCCGTTTCCTCTGAACGGGGTAGTACTTTGGTCCAGATCACGTTCAGGAGCCAGGAACCTGCGCTCGGCATCGTAAAGCTCGCGCGCCCTTCGGTGGGATGCACCTCATCACCCGGCGCGAGGAGAGAAAGCTCCGCAATGCCTAAGCGCGGCGGCATAGAAGCGTATCGCCGAGCTTCATCGCGCCGTTTCGGGCGATCGACCAATCAACTTGCATGTTGCCGCCCTTAAATTCGTAGGCGAACTGTTCCGCTGCGATTCCGTTTTCAAGCCGTGTCCATGTCAAGATGCTGCCCGCCCACCCTGGCGACTCGAACCATCGCATGCCGGAGTATTTGTCGGATACGGCAGCCCGGGCGCCGGTACCGGTCTTATTCACCATCCAGATTTCGAGCGCGTGATAGGCGCCTGGAGGTACGTCATCGTGCCGTACGATCAGCGCACCGCTACGTTCGTCGGGCTGAATCGACAAGTCAGCCGCTATCGGCGCACCATTCGAGGTGAAATTCCCTTTGCACGACCAGATGCCGACGAATTTCGCGAGCGCGCCGCTGTCCTGCGCCGAAGCCGGGGTCAACGGCAGGCCGACAATCAGGAGAATCGAGACAATAATTCGCATCACGAGGGCTCTCCGCATCAGGTGTTATAAGTTAGGGGTCAGGCCTCGAAGCGGGTTCTAGCGGCAGTTCTTGAGCATTCACGGCCAGCCATTTTCCGGCGCGCCGCACGAAAACATCGGTGAAAATGAATCTCGCGGGCCGACCGTTGCTTTCACGAATGTTGCTGACGATTCCGCTGGCAATCGCATCTGAGGCACACAGGACCCAACCTACGAAACCATTGGTGCATTAAAGGCTCCTGCCGTCGACGTTTCTCACCTTGAGGGTATCCACATCGACGCCATCGACGCATCGGACATTGATAGCCGCCATTTTTGCGCCGGTCTTCGGGTGTGTCCCCATTGCGAATGACTGAATGCCGCAGTTTGAGCAGAACTGGTGCGCGATCATGTGCTTGTTGAATTCGAATTTTGTCAGGTCGGTGTCGCCGGATAGAAGCTTGAATTGAGCTGCCGGGGCGAACGCCAGCAACGAACCTAGCCGTCCGCATCGCGAGCAGTTGCACGCCAGGACCTCACCGATGTCCATTTGAACTTCGTAGCGCACTTTGCCGCACTGACAGCCGCCGGAATATGTCTGCGTCATGGCTTCCGATCTCCCGTATTGACACACGTTCAGTTGGCGAAGTTTACACCCGGTCCGACAGCAGCCGACAACGCGACTAGTTCTCTGAGCTCCGCCAAAACTCGTAGCGGCCGCGATTCTCGTCGGGACGCGACGTAGTGGGATGGTCGAGATGCTGGACGGCGTCGCCGTCTGCATATTTGGGCCACTCAGGTAGTCGCTGACCATTGCCATCAACCCCATTGGGATTGCCTGTTCTTGCGAAGTTGGTCCAATAACTCATCATCTGCTCGCTGAGCTCGTAATCTTCGGGACGCCACACGGCACCCGGTCGGGTATCGAGCGTGCCAAAGACATACTCGATGTCATCGGAGTGAAAGGCATTGGAGTCCGGATGAAACTTGCTGGGCGGCGCTCCCAGGTCGAATTTGTAGCGGTAGATGTTTTTGTTGCCGGTTTTGCGGTCGATCTCCATCCACTTCCAAGTCCCATAGGCGATGAACTGATCGCCGCCAAAATCAGCGGCCGAGCGCATCGCGACCTCATCAGTAAGACCCGGATAGAGTTGGAGAAACGCATTCGCTTTGTCGGAATAGCGCTGCTTCGCCAGGGCCTGCCACTTCTCCGCGGTCATGCCTGTGGCGAGCGAAGCATCTTCGTCTCGATTGAAGCCTGCCAGGAGCGGGACCTTGGCCTGCTTACCTGACTTGTAAGCATCAAGAACCGACTCTGAAAGAAACTTACCATCAATGACGGGTCTGAAGCGGACCCCGTTCTTCTTCGCCGTCATAGCCAGGATCTGTTCAGTAGACAGGGCACGAAGTTCGTCGAGCGTGTTGGCGCCGGCCTCGTTGGCCCATGCGGCGTGTTTGGCGCCGGCGACGGCAAGGCTGTCCATCGAAAGGGTTCCGGAATTTAGGGCGCCACCGCTTTCGCCTATCGCGCGGTGAAAGAGGCTCTGCGCGGAGGAAGCGGCCATCAAGGTACTCACCGCAAAGGAACCGGCGCTCTCGCCAAAAATCGTCACGCAATCAGGGTCGCCGCCGAATGCCGCAATGCTTTTCTTCACCCAGCTCAGCGCTGCAACCATGTCCATCAGACCGTAGTTGCCGCTCGCGCCGCGCTGCTCTGAGGCGAGTTCGGGCAATGCAAGAAACCCAAATACTCCGAGACGATAGTTGATGGTGACCAGAACGACGCCCTTGAGCGGAAGAAAATCGCCATTGTGGCGCGGCTCCGAACTGGCGCCCCCGGAATATCCGCCGCCGTGAATCCAGAACATCACGGGCAGCTTGACGTTGTGAGATTCGCGCGCGGGCGCATAGACATTCAACGTAAGACAATCTTCTGAGCCAAAGTCGCCGGGAGTCGCACTATCCTTAAAAACCAGATCTGCGAAAACATGATCTTGCGCGCAGCGGTGGCCATACTTCGTGGCGTCGAGCACCGAGTTCCAGCTGACCACCGGTTGTGGTGCTTGCCACCGCAGCTTCCCCACCGGCGGCGCCGCGTAGGGGATGCCTTGATACGCGCTAACCTTGCCGTCATTGATGAGTTTGCCGCGGACTTTGCCGTCGGCGGTCTTGACGATCAGCGTCTCTGCTGGAGCCAGAATACAGCCGGTCAAGGCGATTACCCCGAAGGTCATAAGCAGCCCGCCGATCTTCATCGCTCAACTCCGATACTTGACCTTCCAGTTGACTTTAAGGTTATGGTTTCGGTGCGTCAACAGTGCGTGACCCTAAGTCGAGGTGAACGATGCGCGTGGCAATCCTTGGAGCGACCGGACTGCTGGGCCGGCACGCAGTGGCGGCTGCGGCCGCGGCGGGACACGATGTCGTGGCGATCGCCCGCAACCGCGATTCCCTGCAGCGGCTGAGGAACGCGCCGCTCGAGTCGCGGCTGGCCAGCCTGGACGACCGCGAGGCCCTGCGCCACGCACTCAAGAACTTGGACGCAGTGATCAACTGCGCGGGCTACTACCCGACCGTCCCGCGTCCATGGCGAGGAGAGGTCGAAACGGCCACGCGCCAGATGGAGAACTTCTACGCGGCGTGCGCCGAACAGCCGCTCCGGAAAATCGTTTACCTGGGCGGTGCGATTGCGCTGCGCCGACATCCGGCGGGTGAGCCGGGCGATGAAACGCTGGACTACCCCGGGGAGCCGCCCAGCACGAATCCTTACGTCCGGGTGAAGTGGGCTCTCGACGTTCAGGCGCGTGCGAAGGCCAGGGAAGGGTTGCCGGTGGTTATCGGCATTCCGACGATGACTTTCGGCGAATACGACTACGGTCCAACAACCGGTCGTCTGATCGTGGAGATAGCCAATCGAACCCTGCCCGGCTTTGTGAAAGGAAACCGGAATGTCATTTATGCCGGGGACGCAGGGCGTGGCCTCGTGCGCGTGTGCGAGCAGGGCCGGCCCGGCGAGCGCTACCTGCTGCCCGGCGAGAACTTCTCCATGTCGGAACTCGTGACCAAGATCGCGCAAATTGCAGGGGCTCCTGTGCCGCGCGCGATTCCCATAGGCATAGCAAGGGTTGCCTCAGCCTTGCAGACGGCTCGTTACAAGTGGCTTAAGGGGCCGGTGCCCCGTGTGGATGCGACGGCCATCGCGGTTATGTCCGCGGGCCAGTTCGTGAATAGCGCAAAGGCACGGAGCGAGTTGGGTTTCACCGCAACCGAAACGTTGGAAAACGCCATCAAGCGGGCGCTCGCATGGTTCAGAGGCAACGGCTATGTGAAATCGAACTGAGAGTCCTATCGTCAGCCGGCAATGTGGGCAAGGGTTGGATTTAGGACTCAAAGCCGCCGTTGCATCACCCTACTCTGCCGCTACCGGCGTGTTGCCCCCGCCGGCCGGACGGCGCACCAAGAAGCACAGGGGTATGAGCAGCACGCTGAGCCATGCCGAAACATAGAACAGGTCCAGCGACGATAGGAGATAGCTCTGGCCGATCATGGCCTGTGTCATGGCGCCCGCAGCGACCTGATCGCCAAAGCCTAGCTGATGCATTTGTGTCAGCGCTTCCTGGTAGGCCGGCGCGTACTGCGTAACCACGTCAGCCAGCTGCGACTGATGCAGCGCTTCGCGCCGGTCCCAGAAAGTCGTGATGAGTGAGGTGGCGAAACCGGCCGCTGTGATGCGCAGAAAATTCGACAGGCCCGACGCCGAGGGCACCTTGTGCTGAGGCAGACGATCGAACTGCACGGCGAGCATGGCGACAAACTGAGGCAAACGATCGAGACCTTGCACGAGTTGCGGCGCCACGAACACCAAGTAGCTCGAGTCAACCGTGAGCTGCGCGCGCATGAAGTAGGAAATCGCAAACAAGCCGAAGGAACTCGCCGCGATCATGCGCGGATCGAAGCGGCGCATCAACTGGCCCATCAGCATCGAGGTGAGAATGGCAGTGATGCCGCTGGGAGCGGAGACGAGTCCCGCCCAGGTCGCGGTATAGCCTAAATTACTTTGCAACCACAATGGCATGAGCACGACGTTGCCGAAAAATACGGCATACCCTAAACAACTGGCGAGCGTGCCGAGCGCGAAGTTGCGCGACTTGAACAGGCTCAAGTCGACGATGGGATGCTTCTCGGTCAATTCCCAGATGAGCCAGGCCGCGAAACCCACGACTGTGACGATGAGCAGCGCCACGATGGACGTTGAATGGAACCAGTCCAGATCCTTGCCCTTGTCGAGCATGATCTGCAACGCGCCCACCCACACGAACAGGAGCGCAAGGCCGATCCGGTCGATGGGAATTTTGCGCGTCGGGGTCTCATGCGACTGCAGATTCTTCCAGCACATCCAGGCGCAGAAGACGCCCACCGGCACGTTGATGAGGAAAATCCACGGCCAGATATAGTTGTCGGAAATATAGCCGCCGAGCAACGGGCCTGCGATCGGGGCCACCAAGGTGGTGATGGACCAGATGGTCAAAGCCAAGGTGCGCTTATGGGGGCCGAACACATTGATGAGCAGTGCCTGACTGCCGGGAATCATGGGCCCGGAGACCGCACCCTGCAGCACGCGAAACGCGATGAGCGATGGCAGGCTCCAGGCAAGCCCACAGAGTAAGGAGGCAATTGTAAAGAGCACCACTGAGACGACGAAGGTACGCACCACGCCGAAGCGCTGCATGAGCCACCCGGTCAAGGGTACCGACACCCCGTTCGCGACCGCGAAGGAGGTGATCACCCAAGTCCCTTGATCGGTGCTGACGCCTAAGTTGCCGGCGATGGTGGGAATGGACACATTCGCGATGGAAGTATCGAGGACCTGCATAAAGGTCCCCAGCGCAAGCGCCACCGCGGTGATGGCCCTGCGCCCGCCGATCAGCGCCGGCGCGGCGCCAATAGTGGCGGCATTCGCGCTCACGGACGGGCGGCCAACATCGGCGCGGCCTCTCCAGAGCGCGTTTTATTGCGGCTGAGCTTCGCCGGTTCCTGTGCATGCGGTCCGGCATTGTCCGTGATGATGGAGGCGATCAAGGTATCGACGCCCGGATCATCGCCGGCGCTGGTCTGCTTCGGCAAAGGCACATTGCGCACGGCGGTCGACATGAGCGGGCCCGATGTATTGTGCAGGTCGACGCGCACGGTGGTCGAGAGCCCGATGCGCAGCGGATGTGCCGTCAGTTCAATCGGATCCAAAAGGATGCGCACCGGTACGCGCTGCACGATCTTGATCCAATTGCCGGAGGCATTCTGCGAGGGCAAGAGAGCAAAGGCATTGCCACTGCCGGCCGCGATGCCGGCCAGATGTCCGTGATACGTAACCTGGTGCCCGTACAGATCGGTCCGGACCGTGACGGGTTGGCCGGCACGCATCCTCTCGAGCTGCACCTCCTTGAAGTTCGCATCCACCCAGACATTCTCGAGCGGCACGACCGCCAGCAACGGCGTGCCGGCCGCGACCCGCTGCCCCACCTGCACCGAACGTTTGGCGATGACGCCGCTCACGGGCGAGGTTAGCTCCGTGCGATGCAAGGCGAGCGCGGCGTTGCGCACCGCCGCCGCCGCCGCCATTACCTGCGGATGATTCGCAATGGTGGTGCCGTCGATCTGCGCCACGGTTTGGCTCAATTGCTCGCGGGCCGCAGCGACATTGGCGCGCGTCGTCGTCACCGCATCGCGCGCATGCGAGAGCTCTTCGGCGGAAATGGCGCCGTCCGCGATCAAGCTACCGCGGCGCTGCAAATCATCATCGGCGGTACGCTCGGCTTGTTCACGCTGCGCGATCTGCGCCCGCAATTCCTGGCCCTGGGCGAACAGGCCGCGCACTTGACGCACCGCGCGCGCCAGATCAGCCTCGGCATTCTCCTCGGCGATTCTCGCATCGGCCGGATCGAGCTCGAGTAGCGCTTGGCCGGCCTTGATGAGTTGGGTATCGTCCACGTTGAGCGCCAGTACCGTGCCGGGCACCTCACTCGTCACCTGCACCACATCGCCATTTACGTAGCCGTCATCGGTGCTTTCAAAGTAGCGCCCGTCAAAGAACCAATAGCCGCCATAGCCTAAAGCGCCGAGCAAGACCACGGCGCCTAAGCCGAGTAACCCTAAGCGCCGCGCGCGGCCAGGAGGCGCACTCGATGCAGGCGCCGCCGCTGCCGTGGGCGGCGCGGAGGTTGCAGCAGGCCCGGCCGGTTCGGCCGTCGACGGAGAAGTCTCGTTGGAATCTTTCGTGGTCATGGTGTTACCCGTGTCAAAACTTGATCGGAAATCGGTGGTGTACTCAATCCCAATGCGCGCGCATCGAAGCTGCCTCCGACCGCGGAGAGCAGCGTCACTCGTGCCACGGCTTGATTCGCGACGATGTCCACCATCGTTTGGCGCGCGGTGAGCACTTGAGTTTCGGCATTGAGAACTGAGAGGTAGCTGGCGAGACCCGCGCGATAGCGCTCCTCGGCCAGCTTGTAGGCCGCTTCGTTGGCCTCCAAGGTTTGCTGCTGCTCCAGCCGTTCACGCGCCAAGGCGTCGATGCCGGTGAGTTGATCCGCCGTTTGCTGCACGGCGCGCAGCACAGTGTCGTTGTAGCCGGCGATCGCGCCATCCAACTGCGCCTCACTGCTTTTATACTGCGCACGCAGACGCCCGCCATCGAAGAGCGGCAGCGAGATGAAGGGACCGGCGCCGTAGCCGCGCGCATTCCACTGCACCAGGTTGTTCCAGCCAAATGCGCCGATACCGGCGAGCGCCTTTAAATTGATGTCGGGGTAAAACGCGGCCCGATCGGCGAGCCGCTGCGAATCCGCCGCCTCGATGTTCATGTGCGCGGCGAGCACATCCGGCCGGCGCGCGAGCAAATTAATGGGCAACGCGGTCGGCACAGGCAATGCCGCATCGAGATTGAGCACCGGGCGCGCAATCGAGGCGTAGGCGTCCGCACCCTGCCCGCTCAGCGCGGCCAGTTCGTGCACGGCAACATCCGCCGCGGCTTGCGCTTGATTGCGCGCCACGTGGGCCTGCGGCAGCTGGCCTTCGGCCTGGCGCAATTCGAGCTGGGTGTCGACGCCCGCGGCGACGCGGCGGCGTGTGATGGCGACGATGTTTTCACGCTGCGCAGCCGATCGCTCGGCGATGTCCGCCAAAGCGTTCTCGCGATACAACTCGACATAGGCCAACGCGATCGCCGTGCCGAGCATGAGCTTCGCATTCTCGACGTCCAGTTCCGCGGAATGAGTGAGTGCCTGGGCCTGATGCACCGCGTTTGCCTGCTTTCCAAAAAAATCCAGATCCCAACTCAACGACGCGCCCGCCTGGCCCATCCAAAAGGTATGTCCCGCGAGCGGCGGCGGAATGAGGTAGTTCTGCGGCGCGCGCTGGTACAGCGCGCTCGCATCCAGATTCGCCGAAGGCAGCAACTTGGATCGCGCGATCTGCGAATGGGCCAGCGCGTCGGCCACGCGCGCCTGCGCCTGCGCCAGAGTCGGACTATCTTTGAGACCGGCGCGGATCAAGCGGTCGAGCTGCGGATCGTTGAAGGATTGCCACCAAGCGTCGGGCACTGGCTCCACCGGCTCGCCCGTCAAGCCCACGCGCGTGTTGGCCAGCGCCGCAGGATGCGAAGACTCCTTCGGCGGCAGTACGCATCCCACGAGAAGGACGCTTGACAACAGCAGTGTGCTTTTGAATGACATGGCTTTTACGCCTCGGCAGCCACGGTGCTCGGATCGACGTGCTCTTGCAGCGTGGTATTGAGCTTGACCAGCAAGCGCAGCAATTCCTGCACCTCGGCCTTGCTGAAGTCGGTCAACACCTCGTTGAGCTTGTCGACGACCAAGGGAATGATCGACTCAATGGTCTCGCGGCCGGCCGGGGTCAGCTGCAGCTCCACTTTGCGGCGATCGCGATCGCGGCGTACGCGCTCCAACAAGCCGCGCTCGGCGAGCTGGTCGATGATGCGGGTGAGCGCACCGCTGTCGTGACGAAATTGCGCGCAGATAACTTTCGGATTCATCGCGATGCCGTCGCGCAGGGCCGACATCACGACGTATTGCACGAAGCTGAAGCCGCGCTGCTCGATCACCGGCTCCATGATGTCGAGCATCAGGGAATGCGCGCGTTTCACGAGGTACCCGATGCTCATCTGCGCTCTGTAGGTGGAGACCTGATAATGCTGCTTGGACATTTAATGCCTCGGCAATTACTGCTTGGGCAGCTATTATGCGCCGAACAATGCCACTGTCAACTACGCGAATAGCCTTTTCAATCAGATACTTAGATTACATTGCGTTGCGCGGGCCGAGCCGGCTTTATTCCAAAAAGACATAAGCAAATTCGCGAAATCGGCGCTGCCGCCAGGGCCTGAGGCTTCGGTCCGCCTGCCGGGATGGCAACTATTCCTGCCGCCCGCGCGTGGCGGCAGGCGTGAGGAGGATATTCGCAGTTCCGAGTATTTTGATCGGTGGCAGATCGCGAGTACTGCCGTCTCGGATTGCAATCTCCACGTCGCGCGCTTGCCTGGGCGGCACCGACGCCGCGGATAATCCATGTTGGTCGAAGACCGTCGTACAGACGGCTCTGATGCAGTCCTGCACGACAAGATAGTAGCCGTAGTCGGTCAATGTGTAAGTCGCGGAGTCGTTGTAGAGTCGCGCCACAATCCTGCCGACGCTGCCGCGTTCCGCTCCAGCCTGGGCGCGTATTTGATCGAATCGAATTTCCTCGACGCGTATGCGGTTTTTTGCCTCCGGATCTGCTTTGTCCAGATTGTCGATATGAAAGCGCTCGAAATCGACCGGCCTTTGCTCAACCGCCGGCGGCGCCGCGCTCCCCAGTGCAACCGGTTCTCCACGCTTGGCGATGACGACGATGACGACGATCGCGACAATCGCGACGCCAATGGCAGAAAGGCTCAGTGCCCGAGTTTTCGGAAAAAGGAACGCCAGCGCCACCAAGATAAAGACCACGATCCATAGCATTGCGTCAATTTTCATTCGAGCGTCAATCCCCGTGCCGCGGACGTGTTTCGTGCTTGCGAATCGCCGCGCGCATTCTCAGCCGGCCAATTACCTCACTGACCGGACCGGCGTTTCGCGAACGACACCGCATACGCCGGGGAGCGAAACAGCAGGACCGGGTCGTTGGTCGGGGCAATGCCATCAGCCATCACCAAGGGGTTGAAGTTGATCGGCTCGCACGCCATGCCCTTCTGTTGCGGCGTCGCCTGGGTGATGGTGAGGGTGCCGGCGGTAAAGTGCTTGCGCGTCTCTGGCCAAGCCAACGTCGGGTTGTCCTGCGGGTCGCCGGGCTCGCCGACGTAGACGATCATGTCCCACACCGCCGGCGCTTTGAGTGTGCGCTCGATGAAATTCTTCTCGAGGAAGTCATGTGGCGCGGCTTTCATTTCCGCGGCAGTCATCTCTTTCGTCCCGTCGCGGGGAACGAACCGCCACCTCACTGGGTGCTCGGTGCCTTTCGCATCGATGAACTTGAACGTATGAACGCTGAAGAAAGTGGTCTGAAAGTAGTTCGCGGTCGGAGTGTGGTGGCTTGACAGTTCAGTCAGAGCCATCGAGTCAGGATGCGTGGCGGCATAGGCCTTCAGTTTCTCCGGGTCGGGCTGGCCCGTCTTGGGATCCGGCTTCGCGGCGATGAGCAGATCGCGGAATGAAGCCGGTGAGGCTGCGGCAAAGATCGGCGAGTTGATCATGGTGATGTGCTGTAACGCGCCGCCGGGGAGATGGAACTCGAGGGCCATGCCGCGCGGAGCCGGCCCCGCATCCGGTACTTCGGGACTGCCTCCCCCGAGTGAGAAGCGCGCGATCACCGGAATGGTTTTACCCGAGAAGAGTGTCGACCGACTGAGGGCGGCCGTGTCCGTCGAACCAACGAACTCGCCGGCTGCGCACAGGCCTTTGATGTGGTTTCGGCGCTGGCCCGGATGCACGCCGAAGGTTCCTTCGAAAGCGTCGATCACTTGCGGAGCCGTGACCTCGGTACTTGCGGCAGGTGCGCCCAAGACCAACCGGGGAACGCTGGACGCTGCTAACGCAAGGATTAGCAACGCGAACTGGGCATTGCGGTCGAAAGGAGATGATTTCACTTCGGCACCCTCCCAATGGAGAAACGTTGGGGCGGAGGATGATAAAACGGCGGCCTTCAACCGGCAAATGCCGCTGTCTCGGGCGCCCCGCGAATTGTTGCGTGGCTCTCGCCCAACTTGCGCTCGGCGCTCGGCGGGTACCCGTATTGACTGCGGTAGCACTTCGAGAAATGCGGCGGCGACTGAAATCCGCAGGCGGTGGTGATATCCATGATGGGCATTGCCGTTTGCAGCAACAATTCCCGTGCGCGCCGCAGGCGCATTTCGAGGTAGTAACGCTTCGGTACGCAGTTCAAATCCCGCTTGAACAGGCGCTCGATTTGGCGGCGCGACAGGCCCGTAGACCTGGCAATTTTCTCCAGCGACAGCGGCTTCTCAATATTCTCTTCCATGAGTTGCGCGACTCGGATCAACCCACGATGCGATACGCCAATCTGCGCCCGCAAAGGAATATATTGGCGGTCCGTGTCGTTGCGGACTCGATCGACCATGAATTGCTCGGAGACCAACTGCGATACCCGCGGCCCCAATTTCAGCCGAATGAGGTTGAGCATGAGGTCCAGGGGCGCCGTGCCGCCGGAGCATGTAAAGCGATCACGGTCGATGGTGAACAACTGATCGCTGATTCGAACCCTGGGAAACTCCTCTCGAAGAGCCGATAGATTCTCCCAGTGAATAGTTGCGGAAAAATCATCGAGTAATCCTGCACGTGCCAGCGCGTAGCCTCCTGTGCACAGGGCACCCAGCGGTACCCGCCGCTCGGCCAGCCGCCGAAGCGCGGTCAGCAGCGATGGCGATACCGCTTCACGAACATTGACGCCACCGCAGACGAACAAAATATCGACGGCTCCCAACTTATCGAGCGCCCCGGTCGGGGACAGGTTGAGCGCGCTGCTGGCATCCACGGCCAGTCCGTCCATGCTGACGACGGACCACTGGTAGATCTCTTTGCCAACCAACCGATTGGCCATGCGGAGCGGCTCGAGTGCATTGGCCACCGCGATCAACGAGTAATTCGGCAACGTCAGAAATGCGTACTTGCATTTGCGCAACAGGGCTGGTGATTCCAAGGAGCCTCCGAAGGGCAATGACGAGCTTTTGCGACGCAGACAGTATGCCACCGTCGCGCGACTTTCGTCGGTTTCCGACACGTATTGTCGTCTTTTAGACATATCACCGTCGTTGCGCCGCGCCTCCACAGTGTCCAGGCCCAGTCCGGCCTGTCGCATTTCCATAAGGGATTGTCGCAATTGGCGTCGTGTTCGGCGGTGCCCTGGTTACACTGCGGGACGCATTTGCGTGGGGAGAATAAGCACATGAGAACTCATGCCCGCGTCGTGGTAATAGGCGGCGGCGTGGTGGGCGTCAGCACGCTCTACCACTTGGCGCTGAAAGGCTGGACTGACGTGGTGCTGCTGGAACGCTCCGAGCTCACGGCGGGATCCACCTGGCATGCCGCCGGCTTGCTGCCGTTGTTCAACATGAGTTACACCGTAGGACAGCTGCACAAGTACTCGGTGGACCTGTACAAACGATTGCCGGCCGAGACCGGACAAGATGTCAGTTTCCATGTCACCGGGAATTTGCGGCTGGCCACATGCAGCGAACGCATGGATGAGTACCAGAAGTACTGCGGTACGGCGAACACCATCGGTGTGCCCTTCCAGGTGATCGGGCCGAAGCAAGTGCGGGATCTGTGGCCCCTCATCGAGCTCGGCGACGGCGCCGCCACGTCGAAAATCGTCGGAGCCCTCTATCATCCCGATGACGGCCACATCGCACCGGCGGATCTCACCATGGCACTGCGCAAGGGCGCACGCGCCCGCGGCGCGGAGATCAATGAGCAGACCGAAGTCACCGCAGTGAAGCGTACACCCTCGGGAGAGTGGCATCTGACGACCAGCAAGGGCGACATCGTCGCCGAGCACGTGGTGTGCGCCACGGGCAACTATGCGCGGCAGACCGGCCGCATGTTCGGCCTGAATGTGCCCAGCATTCCGGTCGAACACCAATACATCGTTTATGACGAGTCGCCGGAACTCAAAGCCTATCGCCAGGCGGGTGGCCGCGAACTTGCGGTGCTGCGTGAATCGGATCAATCCTACTATCTGCGCGAGGAGCGCATGGGTTGGATCCTGGGTCCCTATGAGGCCGGTGCGCCGGCACGATTCGCCGAGGGCGTACCCGACTGGTTCGGCAAGAGTTTGTTCGAAGGCGACCTCGATCGCCTGCTGCCGCACGTCGAGGCCGCGCAGCGGCGCGTGCCCTCGCTCGCCAACTGCGGCATCAAGGATATCGTCAATGGACCCATTGCTTATACGCCGGACGGCAGCCCTCTGATCGGGCCCGCATGGGGCGCCCGCAATCTGTGGCTGAATGAAGGGCACAGTTTTGGGATCACCGCCGCGGGCGGTTCAGGCTGGCAATTGGCTGAGTGGATAGTCGAAGGCGAACCGGGCATCGACATGCTGGGCGTGGATCCGCGTCGCTATGGTCCGTACACGGGCAAGCGGTATGTGGTTCAAAAGAACGAGGAAACCTATCGCAACGTTTTCGTGATTCATTTTCCCGATGAAGAGCGCGCCGATGCGCGTCCCGCCAAAACCAGTCCGGTGTATGACAAGCTGGCGCGCATGGGTGCCGTGTTCGGTCAGCGCTACGGTTGGGAACGCGCCAATTGGTTCGCGCCTGCGGGCATGCCGGCCAAAGACACATGGAGCTTTCGGCGCACTAATTACTTCGAGCATGTCGGCAACGAGGCTCTGCGTCTGCGACAACATGTGGGGGTCATCGATCTGACGCCCTTCACCAAGCACGAGGTGAAAGGCCCCGGCGCGGAAAGCTGGCTCGACGGATTGGTTGCCAACAAGGTGCCGACAAAAATCGGCCGTATTGCCCTGTGCCATGCGCTGACCCGCCGCGGCGGTATTCGCTCCGAATTCACGATCACGAAAATCGCCGAACAACACTTCTACCTGGTCAGTGCCGGCGCGGCCGAGCGCTACGATAGCGACTACTTGCAGCAAGCGCTGCCGCGCAACGGCAGTGTAACCTTGCAAAACGTCACCATGAGCCGGGGCGTTTTTGTGCTTGCCGGGCCGCGATCACGCGATGTGTTGGCGAAGCTGGTCGATACGCCGCTGGACAACGCCGCCTTCCCCTGGCTCACAGGGCAGGTGGCCGAGGTCGGTCTGGCCACCGAGGTGTATCTGCTGCGCGTAAACTTTGTCGGCGCGCTGGGCTGGGAGCTGCACTTCCCCATCGAGTATGCGCATCATTTGTTCGATGCGCTTTTTAGCGCCGGCAAAGAATTCAACATCGGCATGACCGGCATGCGCGCCATGGAATCTTTGCGGCTCGAGAAGTCCTATCGGATGTGGGGCAGCGATCTGACGCCCGACTACACGCCCTTTGAAGCGGGTCTGGACCGCTTCGTACGTCTCAACAAGGGTGCTTTCATCGGCAAGGAAGCGCTGGAAAAGCAACTGGCGGCGGGCGTACCGCATCGTTTCGTCACTTTCGAGGTACATGGCGTCAAGGATGCCGATGCTCTCGGCAATGAACCGCTGTTCGATCTGAAGAACAACATCATTGGGCGCGCCACCGCAGGTTATTACGGCCACGTGCTGCGCAAGAGCCTCGGCCTGGGTTACACCAAACCGGAATTTGCCGGCGTGGGCAGCGACTTCGAGATTGAGATTCTCGGTGAGCGCAAGCGGGCCACCGTTCTGGTCGATTCGCCGTACGATCCCGAGAACAGGGACCTCAGAGCCTAGACCTGAGGCTGCGCCACCCATGAGCAGGCAATCATTCTCCGGGCTCTCGCTCCTCTGGCGCGGACTGTCGCGCCACGCCGGTTGGCAGAAACAATGGCGCAAGCCGGCACCGAAGGCACGTTACGACGCCATCATCGTCGGCGGCGGCGGCCATGGTTTGGGCGCCGCGTACTATCTGGCCAGGGAACATGGATTGACGAATATCGCGGTGCTGGAAAAAGGTTGGATCGGCGGCGGCAACACCGGACGCAATACCACCATCATCCGTTCGAACTATTTGTTCCGTGAAAGCGCGGCGCTCTACGATCATTCAGTAAAGCTCTGGGAGAGCCTCTCGCAGGTCCTCAACTACAACGTCATGTTCTCCCCGCGCGGCGTCATGATGCTGGCGCACACCGTACACGACGTCCAGGTATTCAAACGCCACGTCCATGCGAATCGTTGTAACGGCGTCGACAATGAATGGCTGGAGCCGGCCCAAGCCAAAGAATTCTGCCCGCCGCTCAATATAGAAGCCAACATCCGCTATCCGGTATTGGGCGCGGCATTGCAGCGACGCGGCGGCACGGCGCGGCACGATGCCGTTGCCTGGGGCTATGCGCGCGCTGCCGATGCGTTGGGCGTCGACATCATTGAGAATTGCGAGGTAACCGGCATTCGGCGCGACACGAGCGGCGCCGTCGAGGGAGTCGAAACCACACGCGGCGTGATCCACTCGCGCAAGGTGGGCGTATCTGCGGCCGGTCACACCAGCGTCATTATGGGCATGGCCGGCGTGCACCTACCCTTGGAGAGCTACCCGTTGCAAGCATTGGTTTCCGAGCCCATCAAACGCATATTTCCGTGCGTCGTCATGTCCAACACCATTCACGCTTACATCAGTCAATCGGACAAGGGCGAACTGGTCATTGGCGCGGGTACCGATGCCTACACCTCCTATACCCAGCGTGGCGCGTTGCATATCAACATGCAAACGTTGGATGCGATTTGCGAATTATTTCCCAACTTCCGCCGCTTGCGAATGATGCGCAATTGGGGCGGCATCGTCGACGTGACGCCGGACCGATCGCCCATCATCGCCAAGACGCCGGTGCCCGGCCTGTATGTGAACTGCGGATGGGGAACCGGAGGATTCAAAGCGACACCGGGATCGGCGCATGTCTTTGCCTGGACGATTGCCCGGGATGAACCCCATCCGATCAATGCGCCGTTCACCATTGAGCGCTTTCGCGATGGTTACCTGATCGACGAGGCCGCGGCAGCCGCCGTGGCTCACTGAGCGTCGCACAGTGCTGCTCATTGACTGCCCCTACTGCGGTAAACGCCCGGAAATCGAATTCACCTACGGCGGACAAGCCCACCTTGCAAGGCCCGCCCAGCCCTCGCAACTCGACGATCAAGCGTGGGCAGAATTTCTATACATGCGCAGCAACACCAAGGGCGCGTATGCCGAACGCTGGCGTCACGCACGCGGGTGCGGGCGTTTTTTCAATGCGTTACGCGACACGACGAGCGACCGCTTTCTGGCGTTCTACAAGACCGGTGAGTCCCGGCCCGCGTTGCCCGCGACCCACGCGGGCCCTGCGACCCCGACGGAGCCCAAAATATGATCGCTGGCCTTCGCACGCCGAGCGGCGGACGCATCGATCGAACGCAACGCGTGAGTTTCAAATTCGACGGCCGATCCTATGAGGGTTTCGCAGGCGATACCCTGGCATCGGCTTTGCTCGCGAACGGCGTGCATCTGGTCGGCCGCTCCTTCAAGTACCATCGGCCGCGCGGTTTCCTGGCCGCCGGGTCTGAAGAGCCGAACGGCCTGGTGACGGTGACGCGGGATGCGGCTCGCGTTACCCCCAATCTACGCGCGACCCAGGTGGAGTTATACGATGGCTTGATCGCTGAGAGCCAAAATCGATGGCCCAGTTTGCAACGAGATTTCGGCCGCATCAACGATGTGCTGTCGGCGTTTTTCCCGGCCGGCTTCTACTACAAGACCTTCATGTGGCCGCGCAAAGCGTGGCAATCACTGTATGAACCTATGATCCGTCGCGCCGCAGGCTTGGGCCGCGCGCCCATTCACGCAGATCCCGACCGATACGCGCAGCGCTATGCGCATTGCGACGTCCTGATCGTCGGAGCAGGCCCCGCCGGCGTTGCGGCCGCCTTGAGCGCGGCCGAGGGCGGCGCCCGTGTCATCTTATGCGACGAGACGAATGAGTTTGGCGGCAGCCTGCTCACCGATACCAGCGCACTGATCGATGGTCAGGCAACGCTCGCCTGGGTGCAGCGCGGCGTCGCGTCGCTGGCGCAAAACAGCCGCGTGACTTTGTTGCCGCGTACCACTGCGTTTGGGTATTTCCCGCACAATCTCATCGGCCTCAATCAACGGCTTGCCGATCATCTGGCCACTGCGCCGGTGAATCAACCGCGCGAGCGACTGTGGCAGGTTCGTGCGCGGGCGGTGGTACTCGCCACGGGTGCGATCGAACGTCCGTTGGTGTTTCCCGGCAATGATCGCCCCGGTATTTTGCTGGCCGGGGCCGCTCATACTTATCTGAATCGATACGGCGTTTGCGTGGGTAGGCGCGTGGTCGTCGTGACATCCGGCGATGAAGCCTACCAAGCCGCGCTGGATCTGCATGCCGCGGGTGTCCTCATCGCTGCCATTGCGGACCTGCGCCCCGAAGTAGCCGGTGCCCTCCCCGACGCCGCGCGCCGCGCCGGGATGGTCGTACTTCCCGGCTCTACCGTCCTCGACACCGAAGGCGATTTGCGCGTCGGCGGCATCACCCTCGCCCGCGTACACAGCGGGAAAGCGCAGGCAGCGCAAAACATCCGATGCGACGCGGTATTGATGTCGGGCGGATATACCCCCAGCGTGCATTTGTTTTCGCAATCGCGCGGCAAGCTGCAATGGAACGACGACCTGCAAGCGTTCGTCCCGGGTTCGTCGGCGGAGTGCACACAATCTGCGGGCGCCTGCCGCGGACTCTACGGGCTGGCCGAAGTGCTCGCGGATGGCGCGAGAGCCGGCGCCGCCTCCGTCCCCGAACCCGGGA
>Ga0193726_1001362_pt1 | contig 19543 bp, 20 predicted proteins | sample H2c1metaG_FD_144928 | JGI IMG/M metagenome (GOLD analysis project Ga0193726, IMG submission 144928) | Soil microbial communities from a riparian zone of the East river system, Colorado, United States - H2c1 | ecosystem: Environmental > Terrestrial > Soil > Riparian zone | place: USA: East River... | reverse complement strand
GCCCGCCGTGTCCTGGCTGGCGGGCTCCGGGGTCGAGCTGGCCGGCGGGATCTGCGTGGACGGGCAGCTGCGCAGCTCGCTGCCCGGCGTCTTCGCCGTCGGCGACTGCGCCGCGTTCCAGTCGGCCCGCTACGGCGCGCGCCTGCGTTTCGAGCACTGGGACGTCGCCCTGCACGCGCCCGAGGTGGCCGCGGCCAACGTTCTCGGCGGTGCGCAGACTTATGACCCGGTGCCGTACTTCTGGTCCGAGCAGTTCGGCCGGATGGTGCAGTACGTGGGCTATCACGGCGGCGCCGGGCAGCTCATCTGGCGGGGTGACCCGCAGGGCGCCGAGCCGGCGGGCCAGCGGCACCGCTGGGCCGCCGCGTGGCTGGCCGGCGACCGCCTCGTCGCGCTGCTCAGCGTCAACTCCCCGCGCGATATGCTCCAGGGCCGCCGGGTCATCAGCTCCGGGGCGCCGGTCGACCCGGCCCGGCTGGCCGACCCGCAGATCCCCGTCCGGGACTGCGTCCTGCGCTGACCTAGATGGGTCTGCGGTGACCAGGTTTTTGCCGGGGCCAGATGTGGAAAGCTGGGAATGTGGCACAGATCGACCCCCCGACCGACGCTATCGTCGGTGACTGGCTGACCCTTCCTGAGGTGGCGGACCGGCTTGACCTGCCGGTCAGCCGCGTGAAGCAGCTCCTGCGGGAGCACAAGCTCCTCGGCGTCCAGCGCCCGGGCGGCACGTTCTGCGTGCCGGCCGCGTTCATCGTCGGCGATCAGGTGGTCCGCGGCCTCGCGGGCACCCTGACGCTGCTGATCGACTGCGGCTACGACGACCATGACGCCCTGCGCTGGCTGTTCACCGCGGACGAGACGCTCCCCGGCACGCCCATCCAGGCCATCGCCCAGCACCGCGGCAAAGAGGTCAACCGCCGCGCGCAGGCCCTCGCGTTCTGAATGCCGGCCCACCTGCGTGACCGGCTCGGCGCGGCGCGGCTGTACCTGTGCACCGACGCCCGGGAGCGGCAGGGCGACCTGGCGAGCTTCCTGGACGCGGTGCTCAGTCAGGGCGTCGACATCGTGCAGCTGCGGCAGAAGGGGCTGGAGGCGGCGGCCGAGATCCGCTTCCTGCGGACGTTCCGGGCCGCCTGCGCGGCGCACGGCGCCCTGCTGGCGGTCAACGACCGGGCCGACGTGGCCCACGCGGCCGGCGCCGACATCCTCCATCTCGGGCAGGACGACCTGCCGCTCGCGGCCGCCCGGCAGATCCTCGGCGCCGCGCCGCTGATCGGGCTGTCCACCCACGACGCGGCGCAGGCCGACCGGGCCAGCGCGGTGCCCGGCGCCGACTACTTCTGCACCGGGCCGTGCTGGCCGACGCCGACCAAGCCGGGGCGCCCGGCGCCCGGCCTGCCGCTGGTCGCGCACGCCGCCGCCCTGGGCACGGCCCGGCCGTGGTTCGCCATCGGCGGCATCGGCGAGCCCAATCTCGACGAGGTGCTGGCGGCCGGGGCCCGCCGGGTGGTGGTGGTCCGCGCGCTCACCGAGGCCGCGGACCCGGGCGCCGCCGCCGCCCGGCTCGCCGCCCGGCTGCGCGCCGCCGCGCCGGCGCTTTAGGCTAGAGGCATGCCGTCACCGCAACCGCTGACGCCAGTGATCAAGGACCTGCTGGCCAGCGGGGGACAGTCTTTCTCGTTCGAGTTCATGCCGCCCAAGACCGAGGCCGACGAGCGCCGGCTCTGGCTCGCCGTCCGCCAGCTCGAGCCGCTCGCCCCGACCTTCGTGTCCGTCACCTACGGCGCGGGCGGCTCGACCCGGGACCGCACGGTCCGCGTCACCGGCCGGATCGCCGAGGAGACGACGCTGACGGTGGTCGGGCACCTGACCGCGGTCAGCCACTCGGTGGCCGAGCTCCGTAACGTCATCGGGTCCTACGCGGCGGTGGGCGTGCGCAACCTGCTCGCGCTGCGCGGTGACCCGCCCGGCGACCCGGCCGGGGACTGGAGCCCGCACCCGGAGGGCTTCCGGTACGCCGCCGAGCTGGTCGAGCTGATCAAGTCGGCGGGCGAGTTCTGCGTCGGCGTGGCCGCGTTCCCCGAAGGCCACATGCGGTCGCCGAGCCCGGAGTCCGACATCGAGTTCTTCGTCCGCAAGTGCCGCGCAGGCGCCGACTTCGCGGTCACGCAGATGTTCTTCTACGCCGATGACTACCTCCGGCTGCGCGACGCGGTCGCCGCGCAGGGCTGCGACGTGCCGATCATCGCCGGGATCATGCCGATCATCAGCGTCACCGGGATCGAGCGCGCGGTCCTGCTGTCGGGCGCGCGGTTCCCGCCGGAGCTGGCCGCGGACCTGCAGGCCCACGCCGAGGACAAGGCGGCCGTCCGGCAGATCGGCGTCGAGTACGCCGCCCGGATGTGCGAGCGGCTCCTCGCCGAGGGCGTCCCGGGCCTGCACTTCTACACCCTGAACGGGTCGCGGGCGACCCGGGAGATCTACGAGCTGCTCGGCCTCGGGGCCGGCCGCAGGGGCAGCTCCGCGCCCATCACGGCGTAGGGCGGCCCGCCGCCGGGGAAGCTGAACCCCGTCATCAGGTCGGTGAAGCCCATGCCGTGGTAGAGGCGGCGGGCCGGCGAGTTGTCATCCTGGGTGGACAGCACGGCGGTGCGCTCGTCCCGGCCGCCGGTCAGGGTCAGCAGCAGGCGCCGGCCGATGCCGCGCCGCTGGCACTCCGGCCGGACGTGCACCTCGGCGATCTCGAGGGTGTCGGCCAGCCACCGCGTGGCCGTGACCGCGCCCGAGGCCGCCGTGACGCCCGCGCGGACCACGTCGTGCCACCACTGGCCGGGCATGCCGCGGAACCCGTAGCTGAACGCCACGGCCCGCGGGCTGGGCGGCACCGTGACCACGATCGCGCGGAAGCCCGGATGGCTCGCGTGCCGCTCCATGATGGAGAGCCGGCCGGGGAGGTGGGCCGGGTCCGGGCGCATCGCGGCAGCGTAGATCGCGAGCAGCGCGTCCAGATCGGCTAGGAACTCTGTCCGGCTGAGCTCGCGTATCACCGCTTCGCCTGGCACGGCGCCAGCGTAGCGGCCCCGGCGGCGCCCGGTCCCGGGAGGCCCCCGGCCCGGCGGCGGCCCGGATGGTTTGTCAGACCCCCCTTGTATCTTCGAACGCAGGTGCAAAGAGCTGGACAGCGACCCGAATCAATGTTCGAATATATACGTGGAACCCGGCGGCTCACCCCCCGAGCGGCCAGGGCCGGCCGGGCGCGGCGAGACAAGCGCCGCCCCGGCCGGGGCCCGCACTGATGGAGGAGGACGTAAATGACCGCGATCGCGCAGGTACGGCCGGAACGGCCGAGGTGCCGGGTCTCGCCCTCCGCACTGGCGCTGATGGCGTCCGCGCGGCGGGGACTGGCGGCGGCCCGGGACGAGAACTCATCCGGAGCCCGGTACGTGGCCGCTCACCTGGCGGCGCTGCGCGCGGCCGCGGCCGTCGTGGCGGTCCGGGCCGAGCCGGCGGGCGCCGCCCGGCGCAAGCGGCCGCAGAGCGTCTGGGAACTGCTCCCGCGGGTGGAGCCGGCGCTGGCCGAGTGGGCCGCGTTCTTCGCGGCGGGCGCGGGCAAGCGGGCCGCGGCCGAGGCGGGGATGCTGCGGGCGGTCTCGTCGCACGAGGCTGACGACCTGCTCCGCGACGCGGGCACCTTCGTCGGGCTGGCCGAGAGCGCGCTCGGCATCCCCGCGCAGGAGGTCCTGCCGCTCGCCTCCGCGGGCTAGCCGGCCGGGGCCAGGGGGCCGCCGGCCAGTCCGCGTCGATCAAGCGGCGCTGATCAGAGCCGGACCGCTAGAACGTGTCGATGGCACCGCGGGCATCGGAGTCCAGGATGCCCCAGCTGATCAGTTCCTCGGTGAGGTCCGAGGGCGTCCGGTCGTAGATCACGGCCAGCGACCGCAGGTCCTCCTGGCGGATCGACAGCACGCGCCCGTTGTAGTCGCCGCGCTGGCTCTGGATCGTGGCCACGTAGCGGGCCAGCGGGCCGGCCTTCTCCTTGGGCAGCTGCGCCATCCGCTCCAGGTCGATCACGAGCTTCGGCGAGGGGGCCAGCAGGGTAGGCAGCACGTCCCCGGGCAGCAGCTCGGAGACCGGGACGCCGTAGAACTCGGCCAGCTCGGCCAGCTTCTGCACGGTCACGGAGCGGTCCCCGCGCTCGTACGAGCCGACGACGACGGCCTTCCAGCGGCCGCGCGACTTCTCCTCCACGCCATGCAGCGAAAGCCCCTGCTGGGTGCGAATGGCGCGGAGCCTCGCGCCGAGGGTCTTGGCGTAATCAGATGGCATGGTACTTGGCCCCCTGGCCTGAAGGTTGCTGATGGTGGTGGTTACGCACAGTGACGGTAGGCCGCCGGAAGCACCAGGTCAAGCCGAATGCCAAAAAGCGGATGAACTTACACGCGTCGGCGCATCCTAGCGCGATCGGCGCCGGCCGCCGGGAGCCCGGCCGGCGGCCGCCCGCAAGCCCTGCGCTACTTGGCGTTTCGGCGTGCTGACGGGCTGTTCCGGTGCCCGGGGCAAGACGCGTATTTCCGCACAAAAGGCCACTGTATGTGACAGAGATCACTTCGTGTTACGCCCTGTGCACCGTGGCGGAGAAGTCGCGATCAGCGCCATAGCCGGCCAGAGGTGCGCCCCCCGGCGCCCCTGGAGGCGGGGCGGGGCGCCCCAATGACCCGGCCCGGCCCCGGTCTGGGGTGGCTGGCGCGGAAAACGCGTTCTGCCTGGTACGGTGAGTCCGGCCTGACGTCCTTTAAGGCCCGTCCAGAGAGGCGGGAAAGGAGGTCCGAAGTGACGCATGCACCGGCTCAAGCACCAGGCCCGGCCGACGCGAAGACAGTCCTCGGCGCGGCGGAGATCCGCCGGGCACTGACCCGGATCGCGCACGAGATCCTCGAGCGCACGGACGGCGCCGCCGATGTCGTCCTGCTCGGCATCCCGACCCGGGGCGTGGCCCTGGCCCGGCGCCTGTCGCAGCGGCTGGCCCAGGTGGAGGGCCACCCGACCCCGGCCGGCTCCCTCGACATCACCATGTACCGCGACGACCTGCGGCTGCGCCCGGCCCGGACCCTCGGCCACACCGAGGTGCCGCCGCCCGGCATCGACGGCCGGATCGTCGTCCTGGTGGACGACGTCCTCTACTCCGGCCGGACCGTGCGGGCCGCCCTCGACGCGCTGGGCGACCTCGGGCGGCCCCGCGCGGTCCAGCTCGCCGTCCTGGTCGACCGCGGCCACCGGGAGTTGCCGATCCGCCCGGACTACGTGGGCAAGAACCTGCCGACCTCGCAGCGCGAGGTGGTCAAGGTCCTGCTGGAGGAGGTCGACGGGCAGGACGCCGTGCTGCTCAGCGAGGCCCGGCCCGGCCCGGACGGCGCCCGGCCCGGCCCCGGCGGGGGACGGCCGTGAACCGGCACCTGCTGTCGGCGGCCGACCTCAGCCGGGACGACGCGCTGCTGATCCTGGACACCGCCGAGGAACTGGCCCAGCTGGCCGACCGCCCGATCCGCAAGCTGCCGACCCTGCGCGGCCGGACCGTCGTCAACCTGTTCTACGAGGACTCGACCCGGACCCGGATCTCGTTCGAGGCGGCGGCCAAGCGCCTGTCCGCCGACGTGATCACGTTCTCGGCCAAGGGCTCCAGCGTGGCCAAGGGCGAGAGCCTGAAGGACACCGCGCTGACCCTGGAGGCCATGGGCGCCGACGCGGTCGTCGTCCGGCACAGCGCCTCGGGGGCGCCGCACCGGCTGGCCGGGTGGCTGGCGGGCAGCGTGGTGAACGCGGGCGACGGTGCCCACGAGCACCCGACCCAGGCCCTGCTCGACGCGTTCACCATGCGGCGCCGGCTCGGCCGGCTGGAGGGCCTGCGGGTCGCCATCGTGGGCGACGTGCTGCACAGCCGGGTGGCCCGGTCGAACGTGCGGCTGCTGCGCACCCTCGGCGCCGACGTCACGCTCGTCGCGCCGCCGACGCTGCTGCCGGTCGCGGTCGGGGGCTGGCCGTGCGAGGTCGGCTACGACCTGGACGCGGCCCTGCCCAAGGCGGACGTGGTGATGATGCTCCGGGTCCAGCAGGAGCGGATGAACGCCGCCTACTTCCCCACGGTCCGCGAGTACAGCCGCCGCTACGGGCTGGACGGCGGCCGGATGGCCATGCTGCCCGAGCACGCCATCGTGATGCATCCCGGCCCGATGAACCGGGGCGTGGAGATCGCCGCCGACGTGGCCGACTCGGTCCGCTCCACGATCGTGGAGCAGGTCACCAACGGCGTGAGCGTGCGGATGGCCGTCCTTTACCTGCTGCTCGGCGGATCGGAGGCCCAGCGATGACCACGGACCCGACCACGGACCCGACCTGGCTGATCCGCGGTGCGCGCCCCCTCGGCGGCCCGCCCGCCGACCTGCTGCTGGCCGGCGGCGTCATCGCGCAGGCCGGCCCCGGGCTGAGCGCCCCGCCCGGCGCGCAGGTCCTGGACGCCGGCGGCCTCATCGCCCTGCCGGGCCTGGTCGACCTGCACACCCACCTGCGCGAGCCGGGCCGGGAGGACGCCGAGACGGTCGAGACCGGGACGGCCGCCGCGGCCCTCGGCGGCTTCACCGCCGTGCACGCGATGGCCAACACCGACCCGGTCGCCGACACCGCCGGGGTGGTCGAGCAGATCTGGCGGCTCGGCCGCCGGGCCGGCCGCTGCGACGTCCGGCCGGTCGGCGCCGTCACCACCGCGCTGGGCGGCAGCCGCCTGGCCGAGCTGGGCGCGATGGCCGACTCCCCGGCCCGGGTCCGGATCTTCTCCGACGACGGCCGGTGCGTTTCCGACGCGGTGCTGATGCGCCGGGCGCTGGAGTACGTGAAGGCCTTCGGCGGCGTGATCGCCCAGCACGCCCAGGAGCCGAGGCTCACCGACGGCGCCCAGGTCAACGAGGGCGAGATGTCCGGCCAGCTCGGCCTGGCCGGCTGGCCGGCCGTCGCCGAGGAGGCGATCATCGCGCGAGACTGCCTGCTGGCCGCGCACGTCGGCTCGGCGCTGCACGTCTGCCATGTCTCCACGGCCGGCTCGGTCGAGATCATCCGGTGGGCCAAGTCGAAGGGCTGGCGGGTCACCGCCGAGGTCACCCCGCACCACCTGCTGCTGACCGACGGCCTGGCCGCGGGCTACGACCCCATCTACAAGGTGAACCCGCCGCTGCGCACCGCGGCTGACGTGGCGGCACTGCGCTCGGGCCTGGCCGACGGGACCATCGACTGCGTGGCCACCGACCACGCGCCGCACCCGGCCGAGGACAAGGAGACCGAGTGGCAGGCCGCCGCGTTCGGGATGACCGGCCTGGAGACCGCGCTGCGGGTGGTGCAGGAGGCGATGGTGGAGACCGGGCTGCTCGACTGGGCCGGGGTGGCCGACCGGATGTCGGCCCGGCCGGCCGGCATCGGCCGCCTGGACGGCAACGGCGCCGAGCTGCACGGCTGCCCGCTGACGGCCGGGTCCCCGGCCAACCTGGTGCTGTATGACCCGGCGCCGCGCCAGGCCGTCGACCCCCGCGCCCACGCCTCGCGCAGCCGGAACTCGCCGTTCGCGGGCATGACGCTGCCCGGCCAGGTCGTGGCGACCTTCCTGCGCGGCACCCCCACGGTCCTGGACGGGAAGCTGGCCCGATGACGACTCAGGAAGACACCACCCGGGACGCCCTCCTCGTCCTGGAGGACGGCGTGACCTTCCGCGGCACCGGCTTCGGCGCCGCGGGCGAGAGCTTCGGCGAGATGGTCTTCAACACCGGCATGACCGGCTACCAGGAGACCCTGACCGACCCGTCCTACTGCGGCCAGATCGTGGCCATGACGGCGCCGCACATCGGCAACACCGGCATCAACGACGAGGACAGCGAGTCGCGGCGGATGTGGGTGCGCGGCTACGTCGTGCGCGAGCCCGCCCGGCTGACCTCCAGCTGGCGGGCCGCGCGCAGCCTGGACGACGAGTTGCGCGCCCAGAACGTCACCGCCGTCGCCATCGGCGGCACCCGGGCGCTGACCCGGCACCTGCGCGACCGCGGCGCGATGCGGGCCGGGATCAGCACCACCGAGCGCGACCCGGCCGCGCTGCTGGAGCGGGTCCGCCGCAGCCCGCAGATGGCCGGCGCGGACCTGGCCCGCGAGGTCAGCACCGAGCAGGCCTACACCGTCGCGCCGCCGCCCGGAACGCCCGTCCGGTACCGTGTCGCCGCGGTGGACCTCGGCATCAAGGCGTCCACCCCCCGGTACCTGGCCGGGCTGGGCTGCGAGGTGCGCGTGCTGCCCGCCAGCTCCACCGCCGCCCAGATAAAGGCCGAGAGCCCGGACGGGGTGTTCTTCGCCAACGGCCCCGGCGACCCCGCCGCCCTGGACTACGCCGTGGACGCCATGCGCGGCGTGCTGGACGCCGGGCTGCCGACCTTCGGCATCTGCCTCGGCAGCCAGGTCATGGGCCGGGCGCTCGGCCTGAAGACCTACAAGCTGCGCTTCGGGCACCGCGGCGTGAACCAGCCCGTGCAGGACCTGCGCACCGGCCGGGTCGAGATCACCAGCCACAACCACGGCTTCGCCGTCGCCCTGCCGCCCGGCGCGGCCCCCGGCACGCGGCCGCGGGCCATCCAGTTCGACACCCCGTTCGGCCACGCCGAGATCACCCACGTGAACCTCAACGACGGCGTCGTCGAGGGCCTGCGGCTGCTCGACGCGCCGGCCTTCACCGTCCAGTACCACCCGGAGGCGGCGCCCGGCCCGCACGACGCCACCGGGCTGTTCGCCCAGTTCTGCGCACTGATGGAAGCGGCCCGGGGGAGGCGCCATGCCCAAGCGTGAGGACCTGAAGTCCGTCCTGGTCATCGGCTCAGGGCCGATCATCATCGGGCAGGCCTGCGAGTTCGACTACTCCGGCACCCAGGCCTGCCGGGTGCTGCGCGAGGAGGGCATCCGGGTCAGCCTGGTCAACTCCAACCCCGCGACGATCATGACCGACCCGGAGTTCGCGGACGCCACCTACGTCGAGCCCATCACCCAGGACGTCCTGGAGAAGGTCATCGCCAGGGAGCGCCCCGACGCGATCCTGCCCACCCTGGGCGGCCAGACCGCGCTGAACGCCGCCGTCGGCCTGCACGAGGCCGGGACGCTGGCCCGGTACGGCGTGGAGCTCATCGGGGCCAGCATCGACGCCATCCAGTCCGGCGAGGACCGCAGTAAGTTCAAGCAGATCGTCGCCGACATCGGCGCCGAGACGCCCGAGAGCCGGATCTGCCACACGCTGGCCGAGTGCGAGGCGGCCGCCGCGGAGCTCGGCTTCCCGGTGGTCATCCGGCCCTCGTTCACCCTCGGCGGCACCGGCTCGGGCATCGCCCGCGACGCCGGGCAGCTGCGCCGGATCGCCGGCGCCGGGCTGGACGCCAGCCCGGTCACCGAGGTCCTCCTGGAGGAGTCGGTGCTGGGCTGGAAGGAGTTCGAGCTCGAGCTGATGCGCGACCGCCGGGACAACGTCGTCATCGTCTGCTCGATCGAGAACATCGACCCGATGGGCGTGCACACCGGCGACTCGGTGACCGTCGCGCCGGCCATGACGCTGACCGACCGCGAGTACCAGCACATGCGCGACGTCGCGATCGCCACCGCCCGCGCGGTCGGCGTCGACACGGGCGGCTGCAACATCCAGTTCGCCGTGCACCCCGGCACCGGCCGGATGGTCGTCATCGAGATGAACCCGCGCGTCTCCCGGTCCAGCGCCCTGGCCTCCAAGGCGACCGGCTTCCCGATCGCCAAGATCGCCGCCCGGCTGGCCATCGGCTACACCCTGGACGAGATCCGCAACGACATCACCGGCGAGACGCCCGCCAGCTTCGAGCCCGCCCTGGACTACGTCGTGGTCAAGGTGCCGCGGTTCGCCTTCGAGAAGTTCCCCGGCGCGGACCCCACGCTGACCACGCACATGAAGTCCGTCGGCGAGGCCATGGCGATCGGCCGCAGCTTCCCCGAGGCCCTGCAGAAGGCCCTGCGCTCGCTGGAGAGCCCGTCCGCCCCGCTGCGCTGGGACGCCCCGCCCGGCGACGCGGCCGACCTGACGGCCCGCTGCGCGGTCCCGCACGACGGCCGGCTCGCCACCGTGCACCAGGCCCTCCGGGCCGGCGCCACCGTCGGTGACCTCGCCGCCGCCTCCGGCATCGACCCGTGGTTCCTGGACCAGATCGAGGGAATCGAGGACCAGGCGAAACGGATCGCCGCCGCCCCGTCCCTGCCGCGGGAGCTGGTCTTCGCGGCCAAGGCGGCCGGATTCTCCGACGCCCAGCTGGGCCAGCTGACCGGACGGACGGAGGCGGCCGTCCGGGACCTGCGCCACGGCCTGGGGGTCCGGCCGGTGTACCTCACCGTGGACACCTGCGCCGCCGAGTTCGCGGCCCGCACCCCGTACCTGTACTCGGCCTACGACGAGCAGACCGAGGTGCCGCCGGGGGACCGGCCCAAGGTGATCATCCTGGGCAGCGGCCCGAACCGGATCGGCCAGGGCATCGAGTTCGACTACGCCTGCGTGCACGCCTCGTTCGCGCTGGCCGCGGCCGGCTACGAGACCGTGATGGTCAACTGCAACCCCGAGACGGTCTCCACCGACTACGACACCTCGGGGCGGCTGTACTTCGAGCCGCTGACCCTGGAGGACGTGCTGGAGGTGGTCGCGGCCGAGCAGGCCGCCGGGCCGGTGGCCGGGGTCATCGTGCAGCTCGGCGGCCAGACGCCGCTGGGCCTGGCCCGCGACCTGGCCGCCGCGGGCGTCCCCATCGTCGGCACCTCGCCCGAGGCGATCCACCTGGCCGAGGACCGCGGCGAGTTCGGCGCGGTCCTGGAGGCCGCCGGGCTGCCGGCGCCGCGGTCGGGCACGGCCACCACGGTCGCCGAGGCGACCGCCGTGGCCGCGGAGATCGGCTACCCGGTCCTGGTCCGGCCCTCCTACGTGCTCGGCGGCCGCGGCATGGAGATCGTCTACGACGACGCCACGCTGGCCGCCTACGTGAGCCGGGCGACGCAGGCCAGCCCCGACCACCCGGTGCTGATCGACCGGTTCCTGGACGACGCCATCGAGATCGACGTGGACGCCCTGTACGACGGGCAGGAGCTGTACCTCGGCGGCGTGATGGAGCACATCGAGGAGGCCGGCATCCACTCCGGCGACTCGGCCTGCGCGCTGCCCCCGATCACCCTGGGCAGCGAGTACATCACGCTGATCCGGGACTCGACGCAGGCCATCGCCCGCGGGGTGGGCGTCCGCGGCCTGCTGAACGTGCAGTATGCCCTGGCGGCAGGCGTTCTGTATGTCCTGGAGGCTAACCCGAGGGCGTCGCGTACCGTCCCGTTCGTGTCCAAGGCCACCGCCGTGCCGCTGGCCAAGGCCGCGGCCCGGATCATGCTCGGGGCCACGGTACCCGGCCTGCGCGCCGAGGGACTGCTGCCGCCGTCGGGCGACGGGGGCACGCTGCCGCTGGACGCGCCGATCGCCGTCAAGGAGGCCGTGCTGCCGTTCAGCCGGTTCGCCGACGCGCGCGGCCAGGGCGTGGACACCGTGCTCGGCCCCGAGATGCGCTCGACCGGCGAGGTCATGGGCATCGACGAGGTGTTCGGCACCGCCTACGCCAAGTCCCAGGCCGCCGCGTACGCCTCGCTGCCGGTCAAGGGCCGGGCGTTCGTGTCGATCGCGGGCAAGGACAAGCGCTCCATGATCTTCCCGGTCAAGCGGCTGGCTGACCTTGGCTTCGAGATCCTGGCCACCCGGGGGACGGGGGAGGTGCTGCGCCGCAACGGGGTCCGTGCCACGATCGTGCGCAAGCACAGCGACGGCCCGGGGCCAGACGGCGAGCCGACCATCGTGGACCGGATCCTGGACGGCCAGGTCGACCTCATCGTGAACACGCCGTTCGGGAGCCCGGGCCAGGCCGGCCCGCGGCTGGACGGCTACGAGATCCGCACCGCCGCGGTCCGGCGCGGCATCCCGTGCGTCACCACCGTGCAGGGGCTGGCCGCCGCCGTGCAGGGCATCGAGGCGATCACCCGCGACGAGGTCGGCGTCCGCTCCCTCCAGGAGCACGCGGCCCGGCTGCGCGAGAGCGGGTTCGGCGCCAGGGCGGGTGAAGAGCAGGTGAGCAGTTGAGCCACAGTGAGTCCGAGGTCCAGGCTGGGCCGGTGCAGGTGCGCGGGACGGTGCTGACCGTCCGCCGGGTTGACGCGTACTACGCGATGACCGTGGTGGCGCCGGGCATCGCCGCGCGCTTCAAGCCCGGCCAGTTCGTCGCGCTGGCCGTCGGCGGCGACGACACGTCGATGCTGCTGCGCCGCGCGTTCTCGATCCACGACGTCCGGCCCGACCACGGCGGCACCGTCGAGTTCGTGTTCGCCGTGCACGGCCGGGGCACCCAGTGGCTGGCGGAGCGGCGCGGCCGGGACGTGCTGGACATCACCGGCCCGCTGGGCCGCCCGTTCCCGGTGCCCCGCGACCCGGCCAGCTGCCTGCTGGTCGGCGGCGGCTACGGCAGCGCGCCGCTGTTCGCCCTGGCCGGCCGGCTGCGCGAGCGGCGCTGCACGGTCGACTACCTGATCGGGGCGGCCACCGGCGACCGGGTGTTCGGCGCGCTGACGGCCCGGCGGACCGGCCGCAGCGCCACCATCACCACCGAGGACGGCTCGCTCGGCGTCCGCGGGGTGGTGACCGACATGCTCGGCCAGGTCATCCACGAGGCCCGCACCGACGTCATCTACGCCTGCGGGCCGATGCCGATGCTCCGGCAGGTCACCGCGCTGGCCGGCCGGTACGACATCCCGGTCCAGGCCTGCGTCGAGGAGTCGATGGCCTGCGGGATCGGCGTCTGCATGACCTGCGTGCTGCCGGTAACGGGCAGCGACGGGATCACCCGGATGGTCCGGTCCTGCGTGGACGGGCCGGTCTTCCGGGGCGAGCAGGTCCGCTGGGACGACGTGGGCACGATCCCGTTCGGCGCGTTCGGCGCGCCGGGCTGGGAGCCCCGGTCCCGCCGGGCCGCCGCGGCCGGCGAGCCGGCGCCCAGCCGCGCGGCCGGCCCGCCGCGCCGGACGCCGGGCGGCAGCGGCCACCAGCCGGGCGCGGGCGGCCCCGGGCCGGGCGCTGCCGGGCGGCGGCGCCATGACTGACCTGCGGACCCGGCTGGGCCACGTCGAGCTGCCCAACCCGATCCTGACCGCCTCGGGCTGCGCCAGCTCGGGCCGGGAGCTGGCCCAGTTCATCGACGTGTCCAAGATCGGCGCCATCACCACCAAGTCGGTCATGCTCGGCCCGCGGGCCGGCCGCCCGACGCCCCGGATGGCCGAGACGCCGAGCGGCATGCTCAACTCGATCGGCCTGCAGGGGCCGGGCATCGACTCGTTCCTGCAGCGGGACCTGCCCTGGCTGCTGTCCCGCGGCGCCCGGGCCGTGGTCTCCATCGCCGGCGGGACCGTGGCCGAGTACGCCGACCTGGCCGCCCGGCTGTCCGACGCGGCCGGCGTCACCGCCATCGAGGTCAACATCTCCTGCCCGAACGTGGAGCACCGCGGCCAGGTCTTCGCCTGCGACCCGGCCGCGTCGGCGGCGGTCATCGAGGCCGTCCGGGGCCGGGCCCGCTACGACATCCCGGTGTTCGCCAAGCTCTCGCCGGACGTCACCGACATCGTGGCCATCGCCAAGGCCTGCGTCACGGCCGGCGCGGACGGGCTGTCGCTGATCAACACGCTGCTCGGGATGACCATCGACACTGACACGATGCGGCCCGTCCTGGCCGGGATGACCGGCGGCCTGTCCGGGCCGTCCATCCGGCCGGTCGCCGTGCGCTGCATCTGGCAGGTCCGCGAGGCCCTGCCCGACGTGCCGATCATCGGCATGGGCGGGGTCAGGACCGGGCGGGACGCGCTGGAGCTGATCCTGGCCGGCGCGTCGATGGTGAGCGTGGGGACCGCGATCTTCCATGACCCCTCGGCCTGCGCCCGGATCCTGCGCGAGCTCGACGAGGAACTGGGCCGCCGCGGCGTGGAGCGCCTGTCCGACGTCGTCGGGATCGCCCACGAGCCGCGCGCGGCGCCCCGGCGCCGCCTGTCCGGCCTGCGCGAGTAGGCCTGCCGCGCCGACTTTTTCCGTGATATCGGATATCGGAGCGGGCGATACCGCGGAGCCGGCCGGGCGCGGCCGACGACACGCCGGCCGCGGCCGCCGGGCTGGGTAGGACACGGCAGTGGGCGACGATGCCCGGTGAGGAGCTCGACATGACCGGCCTGGCCCCGATCGCGGTAGCGCTGGACGTGCCTGACCTGAACACCGCGGCCCGCTGGGCGGGCCTGGTCACCCCGCACGTGAGCACCGTGAAGATCGGGCTGGAGCTCTACCTGCGCTACGGCCCGGAGGCGGTCGCCTCGATCCGCGGCGCCAGCGCCGTGGACGTCTTCCTCGACCTGAAGCTGCACGACATCCCGGCCACCGTGGCCGCGGCGGTGAGCGCCGTGGCCCGGCTGCGCCCCGCCCTGCTGACGGTGCACGCCACGGCCGGCCCGGCGGCGATCCGGGCCGCCGCGCAGGCCGCGCCGCCGGGCACCGCGATCGTCGGCGTCACCGTGGTGACGTCCCTGTCCGACGCCGACCTGGCCCAGATCGGCATGGTCGGGCCGGTCAGCGACGCCGTGCGGCGGCTGGCCGCCCTGTCGGTGGCGGCCGGCGCCCGCGGGCTGGTCTGCTCGCCCCGCGAGGTGGCGGCCGTGCGCTCCGAGGTCGGCGCCGACATCCTGCTGATCACCCCCGGCGTGCGGCCCGCCGGCGCGGACGCCCACGATCAGGCCCGGGTGGCCACGCCCGAGGAGGCGATGGCGGCCGGGGCCGACCTGCTCGTGATCGGCCGCCCGATCACCGGCGCGGCCGATCCCGGGGCCGCCGCGGCGGCCATTGCCGCATCATTGCGCAAAGCCGGCGCCGCGCATTTAAAGGTGCAGTCATCATAGGCGCCGCGGCCGCCGCAGCGGCCCGCGGCGGCGGCCGGGACCTTGCGAACCCTCGTTCGAGGACGCGGCACTGGCGTCCGGAACCGTGCGGGGCGCGCACCCGGCCTGGCGTGCAGTCCTGTACTCTTGTGGCGCAGATCAGCTACGCTGCGTCTTTGGTCGAATGCGTCACGTAATAATGGGCAATTTATGACGACACAAACGGGGGTTCGCGTTGCCGAAGCGGGCCGAAGTCGCTAGTTTCCCCTCGCGGAGCGAGTTTTTCGATACGAAACCCGAGGTGACCTCAGCGTGGCTCTTCCTCCACTAACCCCCGAGCAGCGGGCGGCGGCCCTTGAGAAGGCGGCCAAGGCACGTAAAGACCGTGCGGAGGTTAAGAACCGACTCAAGCACGGTTCGACGACCCTGCCGTCTGTCCTTAAGGAGGGGCAGACCGACGATATCGTCGGCAAAATGAAGGTGTCCGCTCTGCTCGAGTCGATGCCCGGAGTTGGCAAGGTCCGCGCCAAGCAGATCATGGAGCGGCTCGGCATCGCCGAGTCCCGCCGGGTCCGCGGCCTGGGAGCCAACCAGCGCACGGCGCTCGAGAACGAGTTCAAGGACATCTGACCCAGACGGCAGCGTGATGAACGGGGGCAGGGAGAGAAGTTGTCCAACCGGGTCCCTGTTCCTGTTCATCTGACTGTGCTGTCCGGGCCCTCCGGCGTCGGCAAGAGCACGGTTGTCGCGAGACTGCGGCAGGAGCAGCCGCAGATTTGGCAATCCGTATCCGTCACCACCCGGCCGCCCCGGCCGGGCGAGGCCCACGGCCGGGAGTATTACTTCGTCAGCGAGCGTGATTTCGACGCAATGGCGGCTGACGGAAAGCTGCTCGAATGGGCCCAGTTCGCGGGGAATAAGTACGGCACCCCGCGGGCGCCCGTCGAGGAGCGGCTCCAGGCCGGGATCGCGACACTGCTGGAGATCGACGTCGAGGGCGCGCGGCAAGTCCGGGCGGCGCTGCCAGGAACGCTGCTGGTGTTCCTGGCACCGCCGTCCTGGGACGAGCTGGTCCGGCGGCTCACCGGGCGGGAGACCGAGCCCGCCGACGTCATCGCCCGGCGGCTGGAGGCCGCCCAGGCCGAGCTCGAGGCCGGCAGCGAGTTCGATATCACCCTGGTCAACACCGCTGTCGATGATGTATGCGGGCAGCTGGTAGCCTTGATGACGGCCCAGCTGGTGCACTGACGCCCGCGCGGGGCCATCCGTTACCCATCCTGGAAGGCACCTGGTGGCAGCTACCCCGTCCACAGAGGGCATCATCAACCCGCCGATCGATGACCTCCTGCAGGTCGTGGACAGCAAGTACGGCCTGGTGATCATGGCGTCGAAGCGCGCCCGGCAGATCAACGCCTACTACGCCCAGCTCGGCGAGGGCCTCCTGGAGTACGTCGGCCCGCTGGTCGAGACGCGCGTCCAGGAGAAGCCGCTGTCGATCGCGCTGCGCGAGATCAGCGAGCGCCTGCTGTCCGCGGAGCTCCCGCCCGCCGAGTAGCGGCGCGCGGGCCGCGGGATGCGCATTGTCCTGGGGGTCAGCGCGGGCATCGCGGCGTACAAGGCCTGCGAGCTGCTGCGGCTGCTGACCGAGGCCGGGCACGGCGTCCGCGTCGTGCCGACCCCCGATTCGCTGCACTTCGTCGGCGCCGCCACCTGGGCGGCGCTGTCCGGCCAGCCGGTCACCACCACGGCCTGGGAAGACGTGCACCAGGTGCCGCACGTCCGGCTCGGGCAGGACGCCGACCTCGTCATCGTGGCCCCGGCCACCGCCGACCTGCTGGCCCGCGCGGCCGCCGGTCAGTCCGGTGACCTGCTCACCGCCATCCTGCTGACCGCGCGCTGCCCCGTCGTGTACGCCCCGGCCATGCACACCGAGATGTGGGAGCACCCGGCCACCGCAGCCAGCGTCGCGACGCTGCGCAGCCGCGGGGCCATCGTCCTCGACCCCGCCTCCGGGCGGCTGACCGGCGCCGACACCGGGCCGGGGCGGCTGCCCGAGCCCGCGCAGATCGCCGCCGCGGCGCTGCGGGCCGCCGCGCGCCAGGCCGCCGGCCTCGCGCCCGACCTGGCCGGCCGCCACGTCCTGATCTCGGCCGGCGGCACCCGCGAGGAGCTGGACCCGGTCCGGTTCCTCGGCAACTGGTCCTCGGGCCGCCAGGGCTACGCGCTGGCCGCCGTGGCCGCCGCCCGCGGGGCGCGGGTGACTATCGTCGCCGCCAACGTCGAGCTGCCCGATCCGGCCGGCGCCCGGGTCGTCCGGGTCGTCTCGGCCCGCGACCTGCGGGACGCCATGACCGGCGCGGCCGGCTCGGCCGACGCCATCGTCATGACGGCCGCCGTGGCCGACTTCCGGCCCGCCGGCCGGAGCGAGCAGAAGATCAAGAAGCGCGGCGAGCCGCCGGCGCCGATTGCCCTGACCGAGAATCCCGACGTGCTGCGGGAACTGGTCGCTTCCCGGCGCCCCGCCCAGGTCATCGTGGGCTTCGCCGCGGAGACCGGGGAGGTGCTGGCCAACGGCCGGGCCAAGCTGGCCGCCAAGGGCTGCGACCTGCTGGTCGTCAACCAGGTCGGGGCCGGCCTGGCCTTCGGCACCAGCGACAACGAGGCCGTGGTGCTGAGCGCCGACGGCGCCGAGGTCAAGGTCTCCCGCGGGCCGAAGGAAGCGCTGGCCGACGTCGTCTGGGACCTCGTCGCCGCCCGGCTGGCTTCGGCCTGACTGGATCGTCGCACCAGCGCTGCGGGCTATCGATAAACTGACACGGAATTTCCGGTACGTAGGAATAGGGGTTCAAGTGGCAGGTCGTCTATTCACTTCCGAATCGGTTACTGAGGGTCATCCCGACAAGATGGCCGACCAGATCAGTGACGCGATCCTTGACGGCATGCTCAAGGGTGACCCCCAGAGCCGGGTTGCCGTTGAGACGATGATCACAACAGGCCAGGTGCACGTGGCCGGCGAGGTGACCACGGACACCTACGTCGACATCCCTGGCATCATCCGGGACAAGATCCTGGAGATCGGCTACGACTCGTCGGCCAAGGGCTTCGACGGCGCCTCGTGCGGTGTCCAGGTGTCCATCGGCGCGCAGTCCCCGGATATCGCGATGGGCGTCCGCGAGGCGTTCGAGCACCGCGAGGGCGAGGGCGTCGACGACTTCGACCGCCAGGGCGCGGGCGACCAGGGGCTCATGTTCGGCTACGCCTGCCGGGACACCCCGGAGCTGATGCCGCTGCCGATCATGCTGGCGCACCGGCTGGCCGCCACCATGTCGGCCGCCCGGCGCAGCGGCGCGATCCCCTACATCCGGCCGGACGGCAAGACCCAGGTCACCATCGAGTACGCGGGCGACGACGCCGTGCGCCTGGACACGGTGGTCGTGTCCACCCAGCACGCCCCCGGCATCGACCTGCGGGAGATGCTCACCCCCGACATCCGCGAGCACGTCGTGACGCCCGTCCTGGCCGGTCTCGAGCTCGACACCAAGGGCTACCGGCTGCTGGTCAACCCGACGGGGCGGTTCGAGGTGGGCGGCCCGATGGGCGACGCCGGGCTGACCGGCCGCAAGATCATTATTGACACCTACGGCGGCATGGCCCGGCACGGCGGCGGCGCCTTCTCCGGCAAGGACCCGTCCAAGGTCGACCGCAGCGCCGCCTACGCGATGCGCTGGGTGGCCAAGACCGTCGTCGCGGCGGGGCTGGCCGACCGGTGCGAGGCCCAGGTCGCGTACGCCATCGGCAAGGCCAAGCCGGTCGGCCTGTTCGTCGAGTGCTTCGGCACCGAGCAGGTGCCGATCGAGCGCATCCAGGACGCGGTGCTCCAGGTGTTCGACCTCCGGCCCGGCGCGATCATCGCCGACCTGGACCTGCTCCGGCCGATCTACGCGCAGACCGCCGCCTACGGCCATTTCGGCCGCGAGGACCCGGACTTCACCTGGGAGCGCACCGACCGCGCGGACGCCCTCAGGTCAGCCGCCGGCCGCTAGCCGCGGGCGGCCCGCGCCGCCCGCCGGCTGTGTCATTCCGGGCCTTTTGCCACCATTTTTTCGGTAAGGTGACGGATCATGTCGTCGCCCACCGAACGGGCTGCTGCCGGTGGGGGAGCGGCAGCACGGCCCGGCTCACCCGCGGACCAGCCACCGACCGCCCCGGCCCCGGCCCCGCCTGAGCGGGCGCCGGCCGGCCGCGGCCAGGCCGCCGCTAATCGCGGCGCGCCAGGCCATGTCGCCGCAGGTCCGGGGGCGGGGGGTCGGCCTGGGCCCGAGGGCGCCAGCCAGAGCCCGGCCGGGCCAGAGCCGGATGACGACGACGGCGGCGCAGATCGTGACGCCGTTCACGGTGATTCAGGTCACGGTGATTCAGGTCACGCCGATTCAGGTCACGGTGATTCAGGTCACGGTGATTCAGGTCACGGGGCCGTAGAGCACGCGCCGGGTGATCACGGGCCATTCGAGGTCCCGTTGTTCCTGCGGGC
>Ga0193726_1001361_pt1 | contig 19567 bp, 19 predicted proteins | sample H2c1metaG_FD_144928 | JGI IMG/M metagenome (GOLD analysis project Ga0193726, IMG submission 144928) | Soil microbial communities from a riparian zone of the East river system, Colorado, United States - H2c1 | ecosystem: Environmental > Terrestrial > Soil > Riparian zone | place: USA: East River... | reverse complement strand
AATGGCGGTGGACGATTGCTGGTCCGCGGTGCAGCGCGCGCGCGGGAGTTTGCGGTCCGGTCGGCGCTCGGCGCGGGGCAGGCGAGAGTGGTGCGCCAGCTGCTCACCGAGAGCCTGGTGCTCGCCACGGTCGGTGGACTCGCGGGCGGACTCCTGGCTGCGTGGGTGGTGCGGGTCTTCCCGGCCATTGCGCCCTCTGATCTGCCACGAGTGGGTGAGCTGCGAATTGACGCAGCTGTGCTCGCCTTTGCGCTCGGCGCATCGCTCGTCGCCGCGCTCGTCTGCGGACTGGCACCAGCGCGACGCGTTGCGCGCGCGAATCTAAGCGACGTTCTGAGAACCGGCACTCAACCACTCGTCGCTGGTACTTTGAGGAAGTCAGCGGTCGTCGGGCAGATCGCTCTCGCCCTGATCGTGGTCGCCGCCGCAGGCCTTCTCACGAGAAGCCTGCTGATTCTGTCGCGCGTCGACATGGGGTTCGACACAAACGGCCTGCTATTCGTGCGGCCGATGATTCCGCCGGCCAAGTATTCTGGTGCGCAGCAGGTGAAGGCTATCGCCGATCGGCTCGTGGCTCGCGTACGAGCGCTGCCGGGGGTCGATGCAGTTAGCCCCGTAGTTCATCTCCCGTTCAACCTGATTGGTGGAATCGACATGCCGTATTCCGCCGAAGGCCAGGACAAGCGAGCGGCCGCTGCCAATCCGGTTCTCAGCTACGTACCGGCGCAGTCGGAATATTTCCGCACGATGAGGCTGCCGATTCGGAGCGGGCGGGAGTTCTCCGCACAAGACCGCGCCGGCTCCCCGCTCGTGGTCATCGTGAGCGAAGCCGTCGCGCAACATTCGTGGCCGGGGCAGAACGCGATTGGGAAGAGGGTGAGGCTGGGTGGGCCCGACTCGACGGATCCTTGGCGCACGGTGGTCGGCGTCGTGGCTGATACGCGGTACCGTGACCTGACGAACGTCCGCGCGAGCGTTTATGGCCCGGACCTCCAACCTCCGAGCCCCGATGCACTGTGGGTTCCGACTATTCTGGTTGTCCGATCACGCGCGAACGCAGGCGATCTGCTGCCTTCGGTACGGGCTGCGATCAGTGAGATCGACCCCGACGTCTCGGTGCTGAGCGCGGAGAGCATGACTGAAATGATGGGACGAGAGCTCGCGCGACCGCGCTTCAACACCGCGCTGCTCGACGTGCTCGCGATTCTCGCTCTCGTGCTCGCGGTGACGGGACTCTACGGTGTGATGGGCACACACGTCTCGCAGCGGACTCGCGAGATGGGTATTCGCATGGCGCTGGGCGCGGACGCCGCCAGCGTGTCGCTTCAAGTGATCCGGCAGGGGATGAAGCTGGCGCTCGCGGGAGTCGCAGTCGGAGTTGCCGCTGCGCTCGTAGGAACGCGACTGTTGACGTCGCTGCTCTTTGGCGTGAGTCCTGGTGATCCGCTGACGCTGGTGTCGGCGGCGCTGCTCCTACTGCTCGCGGCGTTGGTAGCGATCTATATCCCCGCTCGTCGCGCAACGCGGGTGGATCCGATGGTGGCGTTGCGTTACGAGTGACGACGTTAATGGATATCCCTCGACACCCGACAAGAAGTCGCAGTCGATTCCTGCGAGGTGGGATCGCCGTCGGTGCTCTCGCAATCATCGTCCTCGTTCTCGCCAGCCTGAAGCCGGCTGCGCCGACTGTCGAACGGGCGACGCTCTGGGTGGACTCGGTGCGGCGTGGGGAAATGGTGCGTGAGGTGCGCGGCCCCGGAACACTGGTGCCCGAGCACGTTCGGTTCATCACCGCGGTTTCGGCGGGCCGCGTCGACAGAGTGCTCGCGCGGCCCGGTCAGCTCGTGCAACCGCAAACCGTTCTGCTCGGGCTGTCCAATCCCGACGTGCAGATCCAGTCGCTACAAGCCGAAGCGCAGCTAACCGCCGCACAGGCTCAACTCCTGACCCTTCGCACCGCGCTCAGAACCGAGCGGCTCACACAGGCAGGAACGGTTGCCACCGCGCGAACCGTCTACGCTGACGCAAAGCGGCAGGCGACAGTCGCGGGCTCGCTGCTCGATCAGCACATGATCGCTGCCAACGAAGCTGCCCTCGCGAAGGACAGGGCCACCGAGGCGGAGACTCGGCTTGGTATCGAACAGGAACGACTTGCTCTCATGACACAGACGCTTGACTCGAAGGTCGCCGTCCAGCAGTCGCAGGTCGATCGCCTGCGAGCCATCGCTGCGTTTCAGCAGAATGTCGTGCGCTCCCTCGAGGTGCCTGCCGGCGATTCGGGCGTGGTGTCCGATCTCACGCTGCAACTCGGGCAGTGGGTTCTGGCGGGGACGGTGCTCGCAAAAGTTGTCCAGCCCGGCCGGCTCAAGGCGGTCCTCCAGATTCCAGAGACGCAAGCCAAGGATGTCGTCATCGGGCAGAAGGCGGCGATCGACACGCGCAACGGCATCATCCCGGGCGTCGTCGTCCGCATCGATCCGAACGCGATCAACGGCAGCGTCGTAGTCGACGTTGCGCTGAACGGTCCATTGCCGGCCGGCGCGCGGCCCGATCTCTCCGTCGACGGAACGATCGAGATCGAGCGCCTAAGGGACGTGCTCTACACTGGTCGCGCTGCCAACAGCCAGGCGAACAACACTATCGCGATGTTCAAGCTGACCAAAGACGGCCACTACGCCGATCGCGTTCAGGTTCAGGTAGGCCGAAGCTCGGTGAGCACGACCGAGATACGCCGCGGACTGAGCGTCGGAGACTCGGTAGTGTTGTCCGACATGTCACAGTGGGACAACGTCGACCGCGTGAAGATCAACCGCTAGGCTGACATCGAACACAGGGAACCCGATCCAATGCCGAGCAACAGCACTCCACTCATCCAGCTGCACGAGATAAACAAGGTGTTTTACACCGAGGAAGTGGAGACACATGCGCTAACGGATGTGCATCTCGAGATCCGGAAGGGCGAGTATGTCTCGATCGCCGGCCCTTCGGGCGGTGGCAAGACGACGTTGCTCTCGATCCTTGGTCTCCTCGATGCGCCGACGGATGGCGAGTACCTGCTGGACGGGCAGCCGGTGGCGACGCTTTCCCCTTCGGATCGTGCGCAGGTCCGAAATCGCCAGATCGGATTTGTCTTCCAGGCCTTCAATCTCATCGGCGACCTCACCGTCGAGGAAAACGTGGAGCTGCCGCTCACGTACCGGGGGATGTCTACTGTCGAGCGCAAGCGGCGCGTTGCCGACGCTTTAGAAAAGGTGGGGATGTCGAATCGAGCCAGGCATTACCCGCCGCAGCTCTCGGGCGGCCAACAGCAACGCGTCGCTGTGGCGCGTGCGGTGGCTGGCGACCCGGCGATTCTACTCGCCGACGAGCCTACGGGTAACCTTGATTCATCGAACGGCGAAGCGGTGATGGATCTTCTGCAACAACTGCATCAGGGCGGTGCGACGATCTGCATGGTTACGCACGATCCACGCTACGCCGCGCATGCCGATCGTTCAGTTGAGTTATTCGATGGGCGGGTTGTTTGATCACAGGTGCTATGAGCGCGAAAACCGCAGCAGCGGTTTGAAGTCTCCCGCGTCTGCCGCCCTTAGAGCCGCGATGTACTCAGATCGCGTTGAGCCGGCTTGCTGAAGACTTGTTCGCCCCCACGTGAGTCGGTCCTCACCCATAGAGAAAAGAGCGACATCGGCCAGGAGTCTCGCATGCCGTCCGTTTCCATTCGGAAACGGATGCACTGCAACGATTCTATGATGAAAACGCACAGCGAGCTCGGTGAGTGCGAACACTTTGTTTGCGCGCCAATAGCCTGCATTGGCGCACGCATCTCGCACCTCCATTGGAATAAGGTGGGGCGGTGATCCGAGGTTCTTTTCCGTGTTCCGGTAGCGACCAGCCCAGCGCCAGGTCTGATCAAACATTTTGCGGTGTAGAGCCTTTACAAAATCTTCGGTTGTGACATCCGTGTGCCTTCGATCGAACGCCCACGCTTCCGCGTGGAAGATGTTTGTTGCCTCCCATTCGTTGAGCTGGGAGACCGTTGCTATGTGGTCAGGAATCAGATCTGCCGCTTCATCGGGGTCCAGCGGGCTTGCCCCGGATATCAACGGTACATCCACGGTCCTATGCCCAAAGATTTCGTGGCGGACGAGCAATCAGTTCCTCGACTGAGTCGTCGAACTGGCGCTTGAGGTGTGAGTCGGAGACCGATTGCTCTTCAAGGGCCATTGTGTGGGCAACACTCGCGACTCTGCGTTGAACGACCATCTTGATTTGCTCAAGCAGAGTCGCTTCGAGCCCTTTCTTCGGAATGAAGAAGTAGACGACTTCACAATCGAGTGCTTCGGCCGCCTTTCTCAGGGAGCGTAGGGTAATTCGTCCATCGCGTTCCCTTGCTTCGAGGGCTTGGACGTTCGATTGGGGGATGCCGATTCTTTTTGCCAATTGGCCGGTAGTCATGCCCAGCGCTTGACGTATCTCGCCAATCCATCCATTGCGTGGCACAGGTAGGTGTGAGAGGGAGGTCCGGACCGCAGTCAGGGTTGCGTCCAGCTGCCTAATCCGTAGTCGGCGAAAGTCGGTCTTGGTATCAAGGGGGCTCATGGCTACCTGCTCAGTCTAGGGACAATACTTTATATAGTGTGAAGTGCTTGAGCAATTATATCATATATAGTATAGACACCGCAAGATATTATACTATAAAAAGTAACCCTAGCTCGGAGCTCCCCCAAGAGGGGCCTAACGGAGCCGACACGACTCAGTTCTAGCGCCAGTCCCTACCACCCCAGACTCACGAAGGTATCCGTTGTCGTATCACTAACCCTGTCTATTTGCACCATGCAAATAGGGTCGCTCAGACGCCTGGACTCACTATCATCGCGACAAAAGCAAAACGTCCGTGCAAACTCATCACGGACGTCTGAAAGCGCGACACCACCTGCCCAAATCATGTCGACGTCACTTCGATTTCTGCTGCGCAATCCATTTGTCCGTGCGCGATTCGAGGAGATCAAGCGGCAGCGTCCCGCCGTCCAGCATTTCGTCGTGAAACGCGCGGATGTCGAACTTCGGTCCCAATTCTTTCTGGGCGCGTTGGCGCAGCTCGCGGATCTTGAGCTGCCCGAGCTTGTAGCTGAGCGCCTGCGCGGGCCACGCGATGTAGCGGTCCGTCTCGGACTGGATGCTCGGCTCGTCGACAGCGCCGGACTTGCGGAAGAACTCCACGACTTGATCGCGGGTCCATCCCTTGGAATGAATTCCGGTGTCGACGACCAGACGCACCGCGCGAAAAAGCTCGGAGGATAGGCGTCCGAAATCGGAAACAGGATCGTTGTAGAAGCCGACCTCTTTGCCGAGCTGCTCCGAGTACAGGGCCCAACCTTCCGTGTACGCGTTGAAGCCGAGACCATGGAGGCGGAAGTTTGGCAACCCGGTGAGCTGCTGCTGCACCGACAGCTGCATGTGATGTCCGGGAATCCCTTCGTGGTAGGCGATCGCCTCGTCGTTGATAAGCGAGCGGTCCGCGAAGTTCGAGGTCGCAACGACGACGCGCCCCGGGCGCTTGCCGTCCGGTGTACCGGTGACGTAGTGCGTCGCGGCAGCGGACTGAAAGGCGGGTATCGCCTCGACGGTAACAGGCGACTTCGGAAGTAGAGTGAAGAGCTGAGGAAGCTTCGGCTCCATCTGGGCGATGTAGCGACGGAAATCGTCCAGGATCTGCTCCGACGACGTCGGGATGTACCTGGGGTTCTTCTTGAGCGAGGCCCTGAAAGACGCGACGTCGGTGAAGCCCTCCTTCTTCGCGATGACCAGCATCTCGGCCTGAATGCGGGCGATCTCGCGGAGACCGAGTTGATGGATCTCGTCCGGCGTCATGCGGGTGGTGGTCCGGCCGTAGATGTTGTTTGCGTAGCGCTTCTGGCCGTCGGGCAGAGAAGTGACGGACAGTGTTGTGCGACCACGAGGCGCGTACTCGCTGCCGACGAAGGTCGCGAAAGTCTTGTACGCCGGGATGACGTCAGTGTTGATCGCGTCGGTGATCTGCTGGGTCAGACGCTGCTGGTCCGCGCCAGAGATAGTCGCGGGAAACTTCCTGGTCGGAACGAGAAATGGATTGGCGTCGATGATGCCCTGAATCTGGACGGGGACTTTCTCGAGCAGGAACCCGACAGGCATGAGCCCATCGCTCGCACCGGCGCGCATGACCTGGGCTGTCTGATTGAGGACGCGCGGCACCTGATGAAGTCGCGCGATGTAGTCCTCGTACTGCTTGATCGTGCCGAAGGGAGCGGACAGCGGCAGATCCGCGAGGCTCAAGTGGATGCCGTTGAACTGGTTGATCGGCATCTCATACTCTTTGAGATCGAAGTCAGCGAGTCGCTGCCGCAGGACGCGAACAAGAAGATCGTGGGAGAGTTGATCCTGCTCGGAGAAGCCGGAAGTCGGTATGGCCTCGAGCCGGGCAACGTAGTCCTGGTCCGTCTTGTGCCGCTGATTGATGGCTTCGAGTGAGTACTCGGCCAGCTTGTCGTTGTAGCGGAGGTCGCCGTATGCCGTTGCACGCTCAGGAAAATTCCGGAGATCGGATTGGTACTGCTCCTCGAAGAGCGCGTTCTGGGCGGTGAGCCGCGCGGTAACTGGGGCGGCGTTTTGCGCCGAAGTGCTACCTGCGATGGCGACAAGGAAGAACATGCTGTTATAAAGGCGCATAGGCGTAGGCAGCGAGTGAAGGGTGGCTTGGGCTCGAGGAAAAGTTACGCGACAGCCATTGCATCACCATGGGGAACGGACAAACCACTCAACGTCCGGAAGTATCCAATTTGAGAACACCCGAGGAATTCATCCAGACAGCTCGAAGCACCCTTGAGCTATTTACCCAGAGTCCAATGACCGGAAGAACGCCGCTATTTCAGACTTACACCGTGGTATCGACCGCGGCGCTATTCATTCTCGCCTTCTCAGCATTCCGTCGCTCAGGTGAGAAGGTTCAATTGGATGAGCTGACAGTCCGAAGTATTCACGTGGTGGACAGCACCGGGCGAGTGCGGCTTCAAATCGCAGGGACCTTCCCGCCGCGACGCATCGACCTGGCTGGCATTTTGTTCGTGAACAACGATGGTGGTGAAGCGGGAGGGCTCGTCTATCGCGGACGGCGAAGCGAAGGGCATGTCGCTGCCGGCGGAACTCTCACGATGGATCAGTACAACGAGGATCAGGTCGTCTCATTGCAGTACAGCCAGGATGGGGCCAAGAAAATCGTGGGGCTCACGGTTGCGGACAGGCCCGACTCGATAGGCCGGGAGTTGGGCGAGTTGTACCGCGTTCTCGATCCGATGCCCCAGAGCCCAAGGCGGGCCTCGATCGCCAAAACAATGCTGGCGAAAGTCCCGCTGAATCAGCGCGCGGCCAGGCGGGTGTTCGTCGGCCGGGACTCGGCGAAAGCGGCCGTTGTGAATCTGGCGGACAGGGCAGGCAATCCTAGATTGCAGCTAATCGTCGATTCGCTCGGAAATCCGAGCATCCTCTTTCTCGATGCGACGGGCAAGATCGTTCGGACTATTCCGTGATCTTACCTTCCGGATCGGACACCAGGGTTGGGGGGAGGCTTGCCAGCTACATATACGATAGACGCCGACCGAAAGCTTGTCGTGACGCGGATCTGGGGTGCACCCACCGAGGATGACATCCACGATCACGGCCAGCGTCTCCGGAACGACCCGCAGTTCCGGTCGGATTTCAGGCAGCTCGTTGACATGAGGGAGCTGACAGAGATTCGAGTTGGCTCCGGCGTGATCAGGGATGCATCCCGCAACCAGTTCTTCGAGCCTGGCGTCAGGAGGGCCGTGGTCGCCAATTCCGATGCCTCGTTCGGCATGGCGCGCATGTACGCCATAGCTTCCGAAAACTCGGGTCAGACGATCGAGGTCTTCCGCGACATGGATGCCGCGAAGGCGTGGCTCGGCATCGATTGAAGGATCCCTGCGCGCCAATCAGGGAAATTGGTAACTGAGAAGTATCCCGGCCACAGTCGTCGCGGCCAACGAGGCACTCCGCGTGTCGGATGTCTGTGGGCCGCTATCCTGCACCGCCGAATTGATGGTGAATTCCGCCGTGAGCGCGCTCTGCGCACAGGTTACACCCGCGTTTGACGCGAATCCCGCGCAGGCATTTCCTACCGAGCCGGTCGAGAGCGTCCCGGTTCCCGCCTGAGCGCGCCACGCGCTGACTGTGTTGCCGGCGACGTGAAATAAGTGTGCGTTCATGGCCGACCCGCCGAAGGCACCGCTCGCTGAAGTCGGTGGCGTGCCAGTCCCGCTCATGAATCCATCGACGATAATGAAATCCGTCGGATTCGATGGATCGTTGAACGCAATCAGGTCGAAGGTGCTGAAGGCAATGGCCGAGACCTGGACGCCGCGCTGCAATCCAACGGCGTAGAACGGGCCAGCGGCGAGGTCAGTCATAACGGGGATGACATTCGCCTCCGCCCCTGACCTTAGAACCAGATTCGCCGAATCGGCGAGCCAGGCGAGCTCCGGGTGCACCGGCGCGAGCGCGGTGATGCGGGCCATCAGGACCGTCGCCTGTGCCGCCGTCAGAGTAAGTGCGGGACCATGCGGCCCCGTAGAGTCACTGCCGCATCCGATAGCGAAGAGCGAGCCGACTACGAGTCCAAGCGACGCACGTTCAAACCGCATAAAGCCTCCGGGAGTGATGATAGGAGGTCCATGCTGGTGCTCAGGCATGATCTCCTTCCTCTTAGACACTCGACGGAGCGGAAACCCGATGAAAGGCCATGGCGAACTGGGCCGCGGTTGTCCACCGGGCAGTTCATCGCTCGCTAAGCCCTCAAGCGATCTTCAGAGCAACCGGGGCCTAGAACCCGAGATGATCCCAATTCGCGATCGCATTCAGCGCCAGCGCGAAGCTCCCCTGCGACTCCCATCTCCACATCGGCCTGATCCCGAACATCACGACATGGCCGGTGCCGACGGGCGCATCGACCACTGCGGATTTGCCCGCGAGCTCATCGCCCGCGACGAGGAGCCCGGACACGAGCAGCGAATCCGCCTTGTCGTGGAATCTCAGAATCGCGCGCGCCCGCATGCGTTCCTGCTGCGCATCGAACGCCGGGTCGCGGCCTTCGCGCACGATCGTATCCCTCGGCGCCACGTTGAGCACCGGCGCCTGACTGAAGTAGATCGGGAAGCTCGCACTCTCGTAGCCGTACAGTATTGGGCTGAGGGCCGCTCCTGGCGCCGGCTGCACGCGAATCACCGACCCGCGCGCATTGAGGCGCGTCGTGATCTGCTGAGTAACCGATGGATTGAAGCCGAGTGAAATTGGGAGTACGCTGGAATTTCCTGAGGTCAGTAGCAGACCCCCACGCTCGACGAATTTCCTGAGAGCCGCTGCGCCGTCGAGACCCATGCCCGGACGGATGTCATCCGTCTGATCCCAAAGGTCGAGATTGGGCGTCAGCGCCGATTTCTTCCACGGAATCGGCGGGCCGACCATCGGCCGTCCGTTCACCAGCGCATTCGGATTTCCACTCACGTGCGGGAAGACGACGACGTCGAACTTGTCGAGTCGCCCAGCCTGGCGCAGCGATTGGTCGCTGATGTACGTGTACTTGATGCCCATCTGGTCGAAGGCGTAGCGCACCCATCCTTCGTTCTGGGTCTCGAGCCAGGAATGCATCAGCGCGACGCGCGGAACGCGGATCGAATGCTGCCGTGCGCTGACCGCGCCGCCGGCGGCGACGCCGGTCAAGCCGAGCGACTTCACGACATTGCGCGTTGCGTCGCTGGCGTTGTTGATGACGTAAGTCCCAGCCGGATATTTCGCGCCACCGGCCGTAAATGATTCTTCCGCAATGCTCACGGTGCCCGCCGCAACCTTCCAGGGGAGAACGGCCGAGCGCCAGTCGCCGAGGTGGCGGACGAGGACCGGTCCCGAGCCGCTGCTTACGCTGCCGTCGACGTGCGCGTCGGTCGTGAGCATCTGCATCGGCTTCGACAGGATCGTCGAGTCGGAGATCTTGAGCGTCTGCACGTGACGCAGCTCGTCGAGCGTCCAGCCGGTGTCGTCGTACGGCGGAGGATCGTCGGCCTTGAAGCGCTGGATGGCGAGCAGCGTGCGGACGGTTCCGGAGTACGGTTGATCGAGCCGGACGATCCAGTCGCCGGCGTGAACTTGCACCGCCGAGTCAGCTGCGGGTTTGCTCGTCCCGGCGGAATCAGCGGCACCGCGTCGCGGACGCGCGCTCGGACCTTTGAGCGCGAAGTCGCTCGTCGCGACACTCACTTCCGTCCCCTGCGCGCGGAACAGGTTGACGAGATCCGCAGCCTCCGCGGCGTGACGCTGATTTCGCGGAACCACGAACGCGTAGGGCGCGCTCGTGCGTCCGCGCTCGATCATCCGCTCGCCTTTCGCGACGAAGTTCTCGAGGAACGTCTCGTGGTGATCGGCGGTGTACTTGAGCGCGATGAGCGCGCCCGACTGCTGGTAGTTGATGTTGCTGCGGATGCACCACCTGACACCGTTTACCGGCGGATTCGACCGGTCCCACCGCCGCGACGTATCGTTGGCGGGAAGTCTCACCGTCGTGCAGCCTGCGCCGCTCGACGTGTACGTCTCGTAAAAGCGCCCGATGGAGTTGTGGAGATTCGCGACGGCGAGAATCGTGTAATTCGGCGCCCACCCATCGTAGAAGCCGTGCGTCCACACACCGGGCAATCCTCGGCGCGTCAGCTCGGTGATCTCCTGGTAGGCGAGGGTGTGCCACTCGTCTACCACGATTGGATCGAACTCGTCGTTGTACGGACCGGTGCCGGTGCTGGTGTAGAGGAAGGGCACCGACTCGTGCAGGTCGTGCACGACCGTCGGATGCCAATAAAGGAATCCACGAATGAAATTCTTCGTGAGGTTCTGCGACATCACCATTCCGTCGCGGTTGTTGTCGTGCGCGGTGTACTTGCCCCAGTAGACGAGCGGCACGGCATTGTTGCCGAGCTTGAGCGCGAGTGATTCCTTGACGACGTCGACCTCGCGGTCGCGCCCGTCCACCTCGGTGACCGGCGTGATGAGGGTGATGACGTTGGCGCGGATGTCTTTCACCCAATCGGATTCGTCCACGGTGAGGCGATACGCGAGCTCCATCAGCATCTCGGGGCTGCCCGTTTCCGGCGAGTGGATGGATCCGCTCAGCCAGTAGACCGGTTTCGTCTCCTTGACGAGCCGCGCGCGATCGGCGGCCGGCAATCCGCGCGGATCGGCGAGACGGCCGAGTGCAAGGCGATTCTGTTCGAGGTTGGCGATGTTCGCCTCGTCGGAGATGGCGATGACGATGGATTCGCGGCCCTCTTCACTCTTGCCGAGTGAGAACTTCTTGACGCGGTTGGGCGCTGCGGCCGCGAGCGCGTCGAAGTAGCGATTGAGATCGGCGACGTAGGAGAGTCGGCCGAGAGTTCCCGGGACGTAGCCGATGATCTTGAGCGGCGTCGGGACTGTCGCGGAGGCGGGAAGTGTTGAGACGAGCTCGGTGGTGAACTTCCAGCGCGGATCGGTTGGCGTCAGCTCGCGGATCTTCGCGGAGTACGCGGAATCGATCGGCTGTTGGGCGGAGGCGCGCGGGGCGAGCAGGGCGCAGGCGACGAGAGCGAGTGAAGTAAGGAAGTTTCTGGCGGTCATCGGTCAGATCGGGTGGGAGGGGGGCGGTGCGATAAACTGCGGTCCCAACCGAACTCCGTCCAGACTCGAGCGTCGCACGAGCCTCACTCGACTGCTTGGGCTGAATTGTTGTGAGTGGTGACGCCACGATCGCAGTGATTGATTCTTGGCATAGGCGGCCTGGCGAGGCGAAGAGAGAAAGGTGGGCTTGAGTGCCTCACGAGGGATGCGACTACATCGATATCGACATAAATACCGACTGCTTCGCCCGGTACTGGCCGATCTGGTCGGGGATAAAGCCGGAGGAATGGTGCGTCAGAAAAGGGAGCGTTTGCTCAAACGACCTTGAAAAGCCAAGCCGTCCTCTACCTCCACAGTCAAAAAGCAACTGTCGATTGCCTCGGGAATCTGAATACGGAATGAGGGAGGGAAAACCGGTATCGTTACGGCTTTATCCTTTATCAAACGTCCCCCAGGCTCGTCCCAGATCTTAACGTGTAGCGCGAATTGAATGCCTTGGGGTGCCCGCGCGCGGATCTGAATCGTGTCACCGAGGAGCTGGACCTGTTCAAAATGAAGCCACTGTCGATAAAAAATTCGTTCGGCGGGAAGCTCGAGACGAACTAGAGGCTCCCAAACTTCTGCCGAATCACCCAACAGACTAATCAGCGTCTCCCGCTCAGCGGCTGATCGGCAGACTATCTGATCCAACTGGGTTAGATCCAATTCGTCTTTGCACAAGACTTCGGCATGGCGATGATAGATCACAGAGCTCCGCTGATCGGGTGTAAACGCCTCGTCATGATAGATCTCTCGCCACGGCATTCCTCGCAAGAATGCTGCGCTACCATGCCGTCCGCTTCCTCCATGGTGCCCCGCAGCCCCGAAATTTCCGTCGGTAAACTCATGTCCGATCTGATCAGGAGCTCTCGTGAGCGAAATAACAAGAATACGGGTACGGGACAATGAGCCTCATTACTCCGAAAACTGGGCGGTCGAATTCCTTCTTGGAGATACTGCGTTGGGGTATGGGGCCTGAAATAGAAGCGCGAGTAGGAATGGGTCCATGGTGATTCTGAAACGACGAGCCGATCTGCTACATCGATGAACGAAATTCCCGATGTTCGACAACGCTCGCGGCTACAGAGCACACCTTGCTGAAGAACGCTGGCAATGTTCCTGATATCGTTGAAATGGTAGATGTAGTTCGGCCAAGCTTTCTTGCGCGCATCCAACCAAGGCTGCTCCGAAAGTTCGTCAAGAAATGCGACAATTTCTGAAGCGTCTGCCTTGTTGCTGGAGCGAAGCATTAATCAGCGAAGAGAAGCTCGCCCTGAACCCGTTTGTGCGGCGACTTGGTTGGCCTCAGCTGCAGAGCCCAGGCAGGGCTGTAATGGAGTTTGTCGTAGGTGTCACCGAGTTCGACCATTCCAACGTATGGCAGAGCGCACAAGATGGGTAACAAGTACGACAAATCGCGCTCTCGCTCCGCAAGTCCACGCTTCGTTATGTGAAAGTGATCCCTAAGTTCCTGCCATAGCGCCTGAACTTCAAGCTTCTTGAACAATCGAGTCGTGCCAGCGGCTCGGATTCGAATTTGTTCGTGCTTTTCATCGAACTCGGCCACAAAAGGCGTATCACTGCGGAGCGTCCGAAATTCGTTACGCTTGTCGAAGAGTTCGCGTAAGTCGATCCACATTTCCGCGAATGGTAAAACTCGCGGCTCGGTGCGTAACCATGCCCGAATCTCTTCGATTGATCGATGCTCTGGAGGGGATCGAAGGTCTTCTCGCGGAGGGTATATGTAGACCGGGATAGGTAGCGGTGAGAGGTAGCGCTCCATCAGTGGGCGAACTACTTGGTCAAAATCGAGCTCCCCATTGCCGCAGCCGAGTGGTGGGAACGCCACAGAAGTAATTCCCGCTTCCGTATAAATCTCAACAAACCGACGCAATCCCGCCTCGAGATACTCCGGCCGGGAGGGCTTTCGCCAACTTGTTTTGGTCGGAAAATTCAGCACCAACTTGTTCGGGGTACGCCACAAAAACAGCGAACCGATATCAAACTCTCCGCTTTCGCAATGACGTTGATATGCGTCGAACATTTTTGGATAAATCTCTTTGAACTGGCGCGCGATTCCCTTGCCCATCACTCCGACAGTATTGACGGTATTTACAAGAGTCTGCGCCGGACACTCGAAGAGGTCACCCGAGACGTATGCGATCATACTTTTCGTCTTTCTATTAAGGCTGATAGTTTATGTATGGGCATCGCCGCCCGAAGATACACCGAAACATAATTCTTGACACTCACCACGTCCATTGGAGGACGCGCCGGGGGAATTAGGGTATCCCGATTCAAGGTGCTGCATCAGTAAAACAGCGTATTCACCCCGGTCAAATGGTTGGCCAGATAGCTTCGATAACCTTCGCGTTCTGCACGGCCCGTTTCATCGTAGTGGGTCTCCTCGACCCGTGCGCGTACACTTTGCCCGACGCCAAATCAATCAGTTGCAGTCGGTTCAGATCAACCGAACCGCCTCGTTGCTCTAGCACCCACTGAGCAAGCTCGAGCGTCGTGCGCGCAATATCCGGTTCGATAATAGCTATGCGACAGTTATAGAAAATCAGCCGGGGCTTTCCCTTTTCTTCCGCAACGAGATCGAACTTCAGGCCAAGCTGAGTCTTGCTCAACAAAGCCTCGCGCGATATTGACGGCCGCACCAGGAGAGGTCGTGTAACTTGCGAGCTGTTCTCGAACTGATCCAAAACTCGAAAGTTATTCTTTCGTTTTGAATCCAATTTCACCGCAGCAATCTTTGCTCGCGCTACACTAAATGCGCTGAAATCATTCCCCACTCTGTAGAAATCTCTTATGCCATTCAGCGCAGGCGCATAGTAGGGGACTTTGAATAGCTGAGGCTGCTGTTTTGGATACTTCTGTTCTTGGAGGATACGCACTTGCTCGTAAAGCGGCAGCGCCATCAACTCCGCAAAGGCTCGAACCGTTAACCTCGGCATTGGCACGTCCCTCAGGATGGTGGCGCGAGGGCATGTGCGTCAGAGAATGAAATAAAAGGTGCATGTATCTCCCAGCCACCAGACGCCGAATTCATCGCATTATACTCGTGCTCCCAGCGAAGCCAGCCTACCCGCCGCCAAGTCTAGGGTCTCGATTCTCTTACAAAATGCAAACCTGGTAACCGAGCGTCCCAGCTCCGGACGCGAGTAAAAGCTCATCCCAGGGACAGTCGCGACCCCAACCTCCTTCGCCAACCAAATCGCGAACTCGCGCGACTCGCGATCCGAGATTTCCGAGAAATCCGCGAGTATGTAGTAGGCACCCTCAGGCGCCGCGTACTTGAACCCAGCCTCATCGAGCGCCGAGCACATGATGTCCCGTCGCGCCCGGTACTCCAAAGCGAGATGGTTGTAATAATCCGAATCAAAGGCCATTCCGATCGCCCCCGCCGCCTGCAAAGGCGCCGGCGCGCCCACCGTCAGGAAATCGTGGACTTTGCGAATAGGCGATGTGAACTCGAACGGCGCGATCGCGTACCCGAGCCTCCACCCCGTACACGAGAAAGTCTTCGACAGCCCCGAGATGGTGACAGTCCTCTCCCGCATCCCCGGCCACGTCGCCAGCACGTGATGCCCACCCGCGTAGCGAATGTGCTCGTAGATCTCGTCCGTGATCGCGATCACATCCCACTTCTGACACAGCTCGGCAATCAGCGAAATCTCTTCACGAGTAAAGACTCGGCCGGTTGGATTGTGCGGCGTGTTCACGATAATCGCCCGAGTCTTGTTCGAAAACGCGGCGCGCAGCTTGTCCGGATCCATCCTCCAATCCGGCGCCTCGAGAGGCACGAACACCGGCACCGCTCCCGCGAGGATCGCGTCCGGCCCGTAGTTCTCGTAGTACGGCTCGAACACAATTACTTCATCACCCGGGTCCACTAAAGCAAGAAAGACGGAAGCCATCGCTTCCGTCGCTCCGCAGCACACCGTGATCTCACGCTCGGGATCCACCGTCATCCCGTACCAGCTCCTGTACTTCTCGGCGATCGCGAGTCGGAGCGCCGGACTGCCCCACGTGATCGCGTACTGATTGATGTCGCCGTGGATCGCCGCGCACGCCGCATCCTTCATCGGCGCGGGCATCGGGAAATCGGGGAACCCCTGCGCGAGATTGATCGCGCCGTACTGGTTCGCCACGCGCGTCATCTCACGGATCACAGACTCCGTGAACGTGCTGGCGCGCTGCGCAGTGGCCGCGCGCGGCGAAGCTTTCCGGGTGTTCGTCACGGATTCTTCATCCTGACTTCGATCACTCCACCTCCACCTGCCCGCATTCCGAATCGGGCTCCGGCCTGCGTAACGTCGTAGTACTGGATGTCGCCTATCTGATAGGCCGGAATGTTTCGAAGGGTGCTCAACGCGCCAACCTGCTGCCCGTCGACGTACACAACGGCGTACTCGGTGCCGGTGATCAACGACGTCGCCCCATGCGCGGCCAGCCAGTTCGGACGAAGTCGCGCCAGCGCGTCGTAAGCGGTGTTGACGTCGGCGTGAGCCGCAACTATTTCCTCCGCAGTCAGCGTCCCGGAGCCTCGAGCCACTTTGGGAGTATCTGATGTACCGCTCGAGGCGCACCCGATGACTGCCGCGACTGCCAATAGGTAAAGACGGTTAACCGACATACGCATCCTCCTGTTTTGGTCGGCGCTGTTCGATCAACTACGCGGCGGATCTTCCGCGAGTCCAACGCCAAATGCGGCACCAACTCCCAGTCGGGTCCGTGCTCGTACGGGTTAGCAACGCGAGTCGGGCTGGGACAGGAGAAAGTGTTTGACAAATCATATCACCTTTGCAATGATGCGCGCGACGGGGGAGCCTTATGAGACTCGGACTTATCTTTGGAATCGTGCTGGCCATCATCCTGGGAGTCACCCTCTGGAAGAGGGGCAAGCCGCCGGTACCCTGATGCGCGGGAGGCCGTTGCTCGGATTCGCGACCGCAATCGTAGTTGCCGGACTGTTACTCCCGGCTCGCGAGCCGGCATATGGCCAGCAGCCCTCGACAGTCATCGTAACCGTCGTTGACTCCGGCGCACGCTATCCGCTCGCGAACGCCGACATCGTCGATCTCACCACCGGGCAGCATCGCCTTACCGACGAGAATGGAGAGGCGCGCCTCACCTGGCCCAACGATGGTCAGCTTCGGCTGCGCGTACGCCAAGTGGGGTACCAGCCGAGGCAACGCACTCTCCTCAGGGCAGACACACCGAATGGCGCCGCGACCTTCGCGATGAGCAGAGTGGCGTACGTGATCTCCCCGGTCAAAGCCATCAGCCGCTGCTCGACCTCCGCGGATTCCATGCGGCTGGATCTGTCTATGTCTGCCCTCGATCAGCTCAGGCAGGGAGCGGAGAAATACGACCAGTTTCGGCAACACTATCCGTTCGAGGCGTCCATTGAACGACGAACGGGGGCCCTTCCTCTAGAGGGCGACATCAAGCGCATCATCGTCAAGAAGGAGACCTACCGCTCCGAGAGCTGGGAACGGAGATACAAGCCGGGCGACAACATCCAATACTACCGCGGGGGCTTTACCGTACCGCTCCTCTTCCTCTCCACACTCGGCGATTCGGTGTTTTGGGAACACCACTGTTTCCTTGCTGGCGCGGTCGAGTCGTATCGCGACATGAGGGCACCGTCTATCTCGACTCGGCCACGAGCCACCTCCTCCGTGTCGATTTTCATGTCGTCAACCTGCGTGACCGCAACGGGCCGAGAAAACTGGATGGCTACATGACCTTCATGTCGCCCTCTCCATTCGTCGTGGTGCCGGATACGACCGGCGCAGTCTGGTGGGTGCGGGGCGCCGATCATGGCGATTGGGGCAAGCCAGACTACGCGCAGATCATGTTTCTCGAGGGGCTGAAATACCGGAAGGAGACACCGCCCGGGTACGAGAAACCGAAACAATAGTCGAAGGCCGTAAGGCTCTCATGCCGCCCGTTCAGTTGCAGTTGTAATTGCAGTTCGATCACCGCCGAGCCTGGCTGAGCGCGCGCGGGCGCTCCGTCGCCCTGACGCGAAGATACCCGATGACGATCCGGGACAGCTCGCCCGCCGTCTCCGGAACGTGCGAGAGGAAGTCGCCGCTGGACATCCCGCCCCCCTCGTCCGACATGACAGCGTTCTCGAGCGCGCGCGCGATCAGCATCACCACGAACCGGATCGCGCGCTCGGGCTGCGGATGGCCGATATCCTCGCGGCGGTCGCGCAGCAGCCGCTCGAATAGGCCGAGACTCCGGAGCCTGAGATCCTCCGCGCGCGCCCTGAACCCGGCGTCGGCGTGAGTCTGAGCATACAGAAGAAGCCCGCGGATCAGCGCGCGCCGGCTCCGGTAGCCCTCGATCATCCCGGTGACGAGTGTAGCGACGACCTCGGTGGTCGGAACTCGTTCGATGCCAGCGCCTCGGAGAAGAACCGCTCGTAGACGGCGCGAAGAAGCGCATCCTTGTCGGCAAACCGCTTGTAGACGTTCCCGACCGACATCCCCGCTCGTCGGGCGATGGCAGGAACGGTGGCGCCTTCGAGTCCCGCAGTCTCGAGTGTTCGCTCAGCCGCGGTGAGGAGCCGTTCCAAACTGCTTCGGCCCCGCTCCTGGACCGTGGGGAGAGCCTGAGGGTGTCCCATAAGTGAATTATAGTTCACCGGAAGATGAATCGCAATTCATCTTTTGTCTCAGAGCTAAATCATTACTCCACAGCCATTTGCGAGGCAGTACGCCTTACGCCAATAAAAAAAGCTCCCGGCGACCAGCTGCAAGCTAACAGCTCCCAGCTTTGGTTTTGTGATTGCCGACGAATAGAGACAGAACTCGACCAGGCTACGACTTGGACGGGGTCGTCTCCCACGCGGTAAGGAGCCACTGCCCATCCCGCCGCAGGTAAACCTCCGTGAACCGGACCCCGAAGCTCGAGACTCCAGCCGCGTTCCGCACCCGCATCTCGGCGCGCCCCGTGGCCAGCGCCAGCCCGTCGTAGACCCTCACTTTCACCTCGACCGGCGCGATCGACTCGTAGACGAGCGTCTGCTTCCTGATCGTGGCGATGAACTGAGGCTTGGACTGAAGGTCGGCGCTGGTGCTCACGTAGTTCATCTCGTCATCGAGGAGCGTGTCCAGCGCGGCGACATCCTGCGTCGTCATTGCCTCGAACCGCTCCCGCTGCGCCTGCCTTACCTCACTCTCGGCCGTCAGACGCGCGATGGTGCGATTGGCGGGCGGGGTGCAGCCGACCGCGAACGCGAGCAGGCCAGCGAGAACCCCCGAGCGCGGGACGATCCCGAAAAAGCGAAAGGCCGAGGGTGCGCGCGCCAGGCGACGTCTACTTGGACTTGACGTCGACCGCCCCCGAGCCGTACCGCATTCCATACTTGGAGACCGCCTCGGTCCCGCTCAGGTAGCGGATCTCATGAATCAGACTCACGTTGATGGTTCGAAGACTGCTCAGCCCTCCGTAGAACTGGCCGTCGACAAAGACGCTCGCGTATTCACTGCCGCCGGCGTTTACCGTGGAGCGGCCCCGGGTCTTGAGAAACATCGGCCTGAGCTTGGTGACCACATCGAGCGCGTTCGTTTCGCCGGACGCTGCGATTTCCTGTTCCGTGATCAGGTTGGGTTCGCGGTGGGGGCGCGCGCTACTCGTACCCGAGCCCGAGCTGGCGCAGGCAATCACGGCGGCCAGCGTCAGCATGTAGACAGATCTCGACATTATCTCCCTCCAAGTTTTGCGAGAGCGGTTCTGATCAATTCTGTCGCGGGTTTACCGCCTCCGCCAGCGTCGAGGGCTGAGCGAACCCCCCGCTCCGCGTCCGCGCTAGAAT
>Ga0193726_1001360_pt1 | contig 19569 bp, 22 predicted proteins | sample H2c1metaG_FD_144928 | JGI IMG/M metagenome (GOLD analysis project Ga0193726, IMG submission 144928) | Soil microbial communities from a riparian zone of the East river system, Colorado, United States - H2c1 | ecosystem: Environmental > Terrestrial > Soil > Riparian zone | place: USA: East River... | reverse complement strand
GGACGGTAAGAGATAATTCGAGTGGCCAATGCACGGCTATGCTCTCTCGAGCGGCTCGATTAGTGACTTCGCCGAGCCAGTGGAATTACTGTTTCGCCCCGGTACCTGAGCCGGTGGTCGTTCCTGTGCCGGTAGTTGTACCTGTGCGTCGCTCCTCACGTCGATCTGCGCGCCCTGTGCGCCGCTCCTCACGTCGCTCATGCCATCCTGCACTCCGCTCCTGACGCCGCTCCATGCCGGCGGTCTGAGCCTCAGCATCGGATACTGTCAGTAACGTAGAGGCCCCTGCGAGGCCGAACGCAGCCGCCAGTCCCATCAGAGAAAGAGCCTTTCGGCGAGAGATCATTTCCGAGTTGATGATTGCACTCAGGTAAACCTCCCTGACTAGATTCTGCCAATGCGCCCAAAACCCGAGTGCCTACATTGATCCACATCAACAGACGGGGTCCGGATGGAGGAATAGCCTGACAAGTTGATCAGCATGAAGAAAGGAGATCAATGATGTCGCGTCGGATTATTTTCTCGCTTGCTGCATCCGCTATAATCGACATCGGATGCATGGCGACTATCTCAACTGACGCCTTCGCGTATCGCGCCGGCGTTGGTCGCGCGGGCGTCTATCGCGGTGGCGTCCACCGCGGAGCCGTCTATCGAGGAGGTGTCTATCGTGGAGCAGCCGTACGCCGTGGAGTGGCAGTAGGTGTCGGCGCTGCTGCCGTCGGAGCTTATGGAGCCTATAACGCGCGACGCTGCGGATACTACCCCTACGGACCTTGCTACTAAAACTTGCGCAGTATCCGGTCTCCTTAAGGGGACCGGGCTGCTGCCTCGCCGGTGTTGCGCGCCGTTCGCCGCGCCTATGTGAGCCCCGCCGATGCCCTCTGGAGCAAGTCCCTCGGCGACTTCGCCGAGAATGGCTTTGCAAGGTGTAAGGGCGACAGCCACGGAAATTCGTGCTAGCGAAAAAAAGGCCTCGGCGATGCCGGGGCCGAGGTTTTGTTGGAGATCAGTGGTTATTGGTCCCATGCGGCGCGCCGGTGTGCTCGCGGGCCGTCACCGCGCCGGCAGATGCGGAAGAGAAGAGCCCCGGGATCCTGGACGACAGGAGGCAATCGTGACCGAGCCCGATCGCAATGGAATTACCGCACGGTTGTGGAAGCTCCCTGGGCAGTTGCTGCTGGCGCTAATCAATGCAACGGCGATCTTGGTGATCGTCGCCGCGATTCTTGCGCTCGTCGCGATTGCCCGCATCGACCATTTTGCCGAAAACGTCGTCGCAACGATGACCGAGGCGGTGCTGTCGAAAGTCGATCTGCCGGCGAAAGACGTGTTGGCGAATCTCCAAAAACTGACGGCGGAAGTCCGCGCGCTCCGCGATGCTGTCGGGGGGTTCAAGACAGGAGAAAATCCAACCCTTCAAATCGAGATCGCGCAACTGCAGGAGAAGCTGACTGTTTTGAATATCAGCGTCGAGCGTCTCAGAACCACGAGATCGATCCTCACCGACGAAGCGATTGCGCAATTGGGTCGGACGGCTACCGACGCACTGATGAAGCTGAGAGACTGCTCCTCCAGCGTTGGCCAATTGGAGCCTCATTGCACCCCCAAAAAGTAGGACGGTCGAAGCCTGGGGGCCGTCGGCCCTCAGGAAACCCGCCCTGAAAATTGACGCAAGGCCACTATGGGTCTCACTCGGAAGTGGTGGGCCGTTCGCAATGAGTCCGCTCTACCCCGTGAACGGACATTGTCAGGCTGCTCCGGCATGTCTGAAAAGTGCCAAGAGCTGACTTGGCAACTCAATCAATTCGCACGCTTCCAAATCACGTCGACTATATCTCCAGCCGTAGGACGAACAGTCAGCGTCAGCTGTTCTCCCGCAATCGCGACAAAACGCTTCTGGTCCGTGCCATTCCAGTTTGGAAAGGAACTGCCTTCGACGTGAATTGCGATGCTGCTATCCGCCTCGCTTATCGAATATGTTCCGAAGTAAGTTATCGTGCCGTCGGCCGTTTCTTTGTTTTCCTCCGAGGCACCCTGCCATAGGGTATTGCTCGCGTATTTCGCGCGATCTGATCGCATCACAGTAATGATGTATCGCCCACCCGCATCAAAGAAGGCGATGCCCTTCGGGCTGGTCCCATAACGCTCGACCTTGGTGCCGTCACCTTTTTTCTGCTCCCACGAGAGCAGCGTCCAAGTACCAACCAGTTGCCCTTTCAACGATTGTTTCTGGCTGAGCGCGTCGAACGTCATCATGGATGATCCAAACGCCGCAATAGTGCATGCGGCAAAGATTAGTCGCAAATTCATTTGTCTCTCCCACTGATAGCGTTTGGTCGAGCACCGCAATCCCGGGACGTTACCACGCTCGTGCGAAGCGAGTAAGACAAGGGTCGGCATGTCCGTCGAGGGTCAATCGCGTCACTTTGACCGCGCGTCGCTCACTTCCGGTCTTCCCCGATTAGGAGACATTTTCTGAGTCCGTTGGCATGCCTCAAGGTGCCAGGAACACCAATCACGTGCCGAGAAAAACCGCGCGGATGAATTCGCGGTACAGCATTAATTGCTGGGACAGCGCCCTCTTGTCCTTGATGACCTTGGATACAACGATTCCGCCCTCGGCTATGGCCGAGAGCATGTCGGCAAGGTGGTCGAGATCTACGGCAATGCGGGGTGGATAGCGCGCCACGATCAGCTCGAGGCGTTCGCGAAATCGTCGCCGCCAGCCCAGCATAGCCGACGTGTAGAGATCCCGCACCTCCCTGTCGAATAGGCGGTCCTGATAGCAATAGGCGGCGACAAGGCAGCCCGGATGGCCGGCCGGGAGATCGGCCATGACCTCCGACATCATCTTGAGGCCTACCAGGAAGCCGTGCAGTGGATCCTCGTCGAGTTCATCGGCACGGCGGAATAAGTCATCGAAGAGCGTATGCTCGCGCGCCACGTAACGGACAAGCAGTGCCTTGGCGAGCTCGCTCTTGTCTTTGAAGTGATAGAAGAAGCCATTCTTGGTGATTCCGACCGCGCCCTTTTCGAGAATGGCGGCTTCGGCCACATCCAGAATGCGGTCTCGCGTATTGCTGCCTTTGCGGTGCTGAAGCTCATGCATGGCGTTGTTCCTGAGAGCACCTTTCCTACCTGACTGCACCATGAGTCCAGTTGACGCACGCTGACGTTATCCACCTATCGCCCGCTCAGATATCCCTCTCGCTAAATGCCGAATTCGTGCCGGTTCGGCACCGCCAGCTCCTGCACCAGGAGTCTTCTAGGAACGGAGGTCGATCGACCGCATGCTCGCTACCACCCAAACTCGGGTCGCCACGACACGACAGCAGAGGCAAGTATGCCAACATCCGCAAGCCCCAACTACCGACATCGGCTCCCGCAGCTCGATGGCCGCTTGTTCCTGACGGATGGGGGTTTGGAGACGACGCTCATTTTCCATGAGGGCTGGAATCTGCCGATCTTCCAAGCCTTCACACTGCTCGAAAGCGAGCGTGGCCGGACGGCGCTTCGGGCGTATTTCGACCGGTACGTTCCCCCAAAGACGGAGATGCCCTAGGCTACGTGAGATTTCTGACCGCTATTGTCGAAGCCAGTATAGTTCGCGCCGAATATCGGAAATTTGGACAAATAGACTGGCTCTCTATCGATGGGGAGATCGGGACAGACGGAAAAACAGCCCTTGGTTGCAACGGGCCTGACGGGGGTAGACCCCAATATGCTTCAGGTCACCCTAAAGCGGGCACGCCCTACACTTTTACCGTCGACGCGCAATTCAGGCAACTGCTGACAACGCCGCATTGCGCTCCGCAAGCATCGCAAACACCTCGCTGGCAGGCTTTGGTTTGCTGAAGAAGTATCCTTGCGCCTCGGTGCAGCCTTCCATGCGCAGGCAATCGACCTGCGCCCGGGTTTCGGCTCCCTCGCCGGTTGTGGACATTCCGAGGCTTCCTCCAAGCCCGGTAACCGCTCGAACGATTGCCTTAGAGTCCTCGTTCCGTTCAAGATCGTGCACGAAAGAGCGATCGATCTTGATCTTGTCGAAGGGAAAGCTGCGCAGGTAACTTAGCGATGAATACCCGGTTCCGAAATCGTCCATCGAGATGCGTACGCCAAGGCTTCTAAGCTGATGCAGGGTTTCGAGCGTGCTCACATTGTCGAGCAACAGGACCGATTCCGTGATCTCAAGCTCCAACCGAGTGGCTTCGAGACCGGAATGGGCCAATGCGCTAACCACCGCCTGACAGACGTTGCGCATCTTGAATTGAACCGGTGAAAGATTGATTGCGACTCTGATGTTCTTTGGCCACTTTGCGGCCTCCGCACAGGCATTGCGAAGCACCCATTCCCCGATCGGGACAATCAGACCTGTTTCTTCGGCCAATGGAATAAAGTCCAGTGGTGGAACGAGCCCACGCACCGGATGACTCCAGCGCACGAGTGCTTCGAAGCCACATATTTCTTCGGTCTCTAACTTGATCAGGGGCTGATAGAAAACCACGAACTCATTGTTTGCGATGGCCTTGCGAAGGTCCAGCTCAAGCGTCCGACGCGCCTGCATCAGCCGATCCATTTCCGGCTCGAAAAAGCGATAGGTATTTCTGCCGTCGGATTTTGCGCGATAGAGTGCCATGTCCGCATTTCTCAGCAGCTCATCGGCGCCGGCCGCATCGCCGGGTGCGACGGCAATGCCGAGGCTGACGCCGATGGTGACCTGATGTCCGTCCAGATCGAAGGGAATACCGATCTCCTGGACGACGCGCGTAGCGAGCGTGCTTGCATCTTCAGCCTGATTCACTTGCGTTTGCAGGATCACGAACTCATCGCCGCCGAGCCTCGCAAGTGTATCGCCGTCCCGAAGGCATTTACGGGTACGTGCAGCGACTTCTTTCAGAAGTTTGTCGCCCAACGGATGTCCCAACGTGTCGTTGACGACCTTGAATCCATCGAGATCAAGACAAAGCACGGCAACTTTTTGATCACGCCCAAGCAGATGCCCTTCCATCCGCTCCCGCAAAAGTACTCGATTAGGCAGATTGGTCAGCGCGTCATGGAGGGCCATGTGCGAGATTTTTCCTTGCGCGGCTAGTTTCTCGGTAATGTCCTCATGAGTTGATACCCAACCACCATTCGGCAATGGATTGCTGATGACCGCGATGGAACGCCCACTGCTCGCAGGAAGGACCTGTGCCTCCGGCTCACCGAGTTTCAGATTCTCTTGTAACTTCTCGCAGTGGGTCAACGGGTCGCCCTGGACATATCCCTGCAATGCTCGGTATTTCAAGAAATCCAGGAAGGTGCTCCCGGACTTCATAGCTTCCGGCGAAATGTCATACATCTCAGTAAAACGGCCGTTGTTGACGACCAATCGCCCCTCGCCGTCGAACATGCTGAGCCCATGCGACATATGGGTCAGGGCTGCCTTGAAGCGCTCATTGGTCTGCGCGAGTGCGCCGTTAGAGCGCTCCAGTTGTCCCAACGTGCGATCCAGGACGCGAAGAGGAAAGATCCGGAGAGTAAAGAATATGCCGAGCCCCAGCAGCCCGCTAAACAGCGCGACAAGAAGGGAATGCTGTAGAACAGGCTGCAAGCTCGCTTCGAGTTCGACATAGGCCACAGCGGACCCGGCGACCGAGACAGATTTCCTGCGCGCCAAGGCAGGCATGGCCGCTGTATCACCCGCGTCGAGCACAGTTCTATTTGACGAATCTACCACGCGTTTTCTGAAATTTGAATCGGCGGCATCGGTCTGGCTGAGCAATTCAGCGATGCGAGCATTTTGAAACTGCCAGAGGGTCCCATGACGACTGATATACTTTGCGAGATAGCCCGCGTTCAGTTCCGCTTCGAAAGCGAGACGTTGAGACAGGCTGGTATAGCCGGCAACGAAATATGCGGCCGGAAGCGAGACTGCGGTGACAATTGCAACAATTGCGCCGATGGCGGTGACGACGTCTCTTAAGGAAAACTTCATGATTTGCTCGGATCAGGAATCACGAGGTTTCCGCCACCGCGCAACATCGCCTGGCCGGCGGGAGAGCGAAGGAACGCAACAAAAGCTTCCGCGAAGGGATTGTTCTTCGCGGACAAAATGAAATAAATCGTCTTGCTGAACGGGTAAGCGCCGCCCTCCAGCGCTTCCAGGGACGGCGCTACGCCGTCAATGGATAACAGACGCAGAGGCCGTTGTTCGGTTTTGATTTGCGTGAGGGTAGAGCCCGTCAGCGAGCCTGGAATTCGCTCGGCTTCGTCGGCATTGTCCTGGTCGGTAGCAGCGACAGGGACGTCCTGGCGCGTCCTGGCTGATTCGATGGCTGAAACCATCCCAGGGAACATTCCGCCCAAAATCGAGGTGTCGGTGTCGCTCTTCGGCCGCAGGATAACATGCAAGAGTGAGCCATCGGCCCATGTCGATTCTTGAGCGCGAAAAATCTCCGCGATGTCGGCGCTCTTCAATCCGTTCGGTTTCGGATGCGATGTGACCAAAACAAATGGCGTGCGCATCGCGAGGACGACGCGCATCCCTTGCTTCACCTCCTCAGCGTTTAGCGGACGTCCGGATACTGCTATATCGAGAGCACCTTCCGCCAACGCTCTCAGCCCGCCGCTGCTCCCAAGGCTGGGAATGACCTCAAAAGTAGCCGCATCTCCGAACCCGGCATACAGAACGGGCAACAGTTTGGTGACGGCGCCCAGCCCTCCCGCCCGCAGCGTGTTAGCGTTTGCGGGGCCGATAAGCCCCAGCAAAACGATGACCAAAACTCGCATGTACATTGTAACCGATCCCGCAGATTGCCGAGTGGGTGGCGCATTCCCCCACCGACTAACAGGACAGAACGGCGTTAACGTTGCCCGAGGATGCCAGACCTCTGGTATCAATGACTCTGGATGGCTAACGAGGCGTGAACACATGGCACGGCCGCAAACGGGCCAAATTACCTCGTGCCACGTAATCAACGCTTTGCCGCGCCTTTGGGCCGGTGAATTGCGCCGAGAAGGGCTGCCACCACAACCTAGTCGGCAAGCGGAACCCAGTCGAGCTGAAGGATGATTTCCTTCATCAGCGAAGATTGCGAAATGACCGTTTCGGGTCAAAGTCAGAAGAACTCAACATGAGCACATGTCTTCCGGGTTACCCGTGAAAGCGGACATCGCTCGATGCAGTTGGCTGTCGCAAACGTGCCATAAGCAGACGTTGCGCTCAGGTGACTGAAGCAACGTCCTTGCCAAAAGCAACGCCAACTACGGTGGCGGGCGCTCCCAGTCGATGAATTCAACTTTGTCAGTTACGTATCGCCGCGGACCGAGAAAAACGACGACTCGCAGGCCATCCGTCACATAGGGATCATATCCCAGGTTTGTGCGGGGATTTGTTGGGCTTGATAAACCCACGCCGCGCGCGAACCCGAACCGGTAAGCTTCGCCGCTCAACAAGAGATCCTGCAGAAGATAATAACGATCTTGATCTACCTCGGGGCTGATCCTGTGCGTGGTGAATGACCAGCTTTGCGTCGTCAGCTTCGTTCCAATGTCGCGACTGATCTGCCCCACCCAGACACCTTGTGCCTCGACGGTGAATGGCGCGCGCCATACACGCAAATGATTGCGCAGGCTGATGTTGTTACGAGCCTTTTGCAAGGCAATGTCTTGTGGTCGCCCAAAAACGTAAAGCGGGCTAACCGGCGAGGTCGTGTACTCCGTTCCGAATATAAAAGCGCTGATCGTTCTCAGTACGCTGTGAATATCGAGCGGCTCATCAAGCCGCCATCCCCGTTCGATGAACGGGAAGATTGCATCCGCGCCGTTGCCGACGATCACAAGGTTAAGCGGATCACCTGATCTGTTATTCTCTTTGTTAGACGTACAGCAAGGCAGTGCCTCCAGCTTGGCGCGCAGGCCCGCGAGATTGATGTTCTCGCCGGCAGAAGGAAGGGCGTTGAAATCGACATTTTGCGCAGCATAGAGTTTGCTGCTCAGCTGTATCACGAAACGAAACTCGAACCGCTGACCAAGGCTGACAAAGCCAGCACGAACAAACTTCACGCCACCCTCGCGATGCGTCAGAACAAAACCCGAGGCGTTCTGGCCGGGCGCAATCACGTCAGGCATGGCTTCCCGTGCGAACAACAATTCCCTTTCTCTGTCGGCTTCGCCAGACCACCACGCTCGAAATATTCGTGACGCCTCCGGCGGCGTGTAATAGTCCGCATCGGTCGTAGCAGGCAGGTAGTATAGCATTCCATCGCTATCGTTTTTGACATTAAACCATACGGCTTGCATGCCCGCGTCAGCCAGTGAAACGCCAAAGAAACGGCTGCTCTCTTCATCGCCGAGCACCGCCGCGCGCACGGTCACCTGACCCTGTAGCTGTGCGGTCGCGCGCGACTCGAAAGCGTCGCGGCCAGATGGATCGGGCGGCGTTTTGGTACAGCCGCTGCAAGCAAGCAAGACCACCGATGCGATCGGAAACCATCTAAAAAACGCGCCCACTCTGATTGGACTCCTTGAGGGCTGCAACTGGACTTGCGGGTAGTTGCGCGAGCTTGATCTCGCTTGATTTGAATCAAGCTCCTGACCGAAACTCCCTTCCCTACTTTTGGCGGCAACGCCAGTATGCGGCTCAATTCCGGCTCCGGGTCAAGAGCGCCGTTTTGACGGTGCACCGCTCACTTCCGGTCTTCCCCGATTAGCGGACATTCTCAGAGTCGGTCGGCATGTCTCAAAGGTGCCACTTGCTGCCGTGAGCAGATGCAGCGAACTATCCTATGAAACCGGGCAATGGTCGATCAGAGGGTTGCCGCCGAAAAGCAAAACGGCGTGGGGACACCCTACATACCGCCCATGACGCGCCGCTTGAAATGCCGGATCGATCCCGAGCAGAGCCCCTACACCTGCATGCTGCCGGAGCACAAGCCGGCGGCGCGGGCGCGAGATGATCGGGACCTGCTCGCGGTGGAGGAGCCGAAGCCTAAGCCGGCGAAGTTACGGGCGCTGTCGTACGAGGCAGCCAGTTGTTCAAACGCATGCGGTCGTCTCGTTCGGCCCTAACCCAACAAGCATCCGAGAAGCACGCTGGGGCGATGTACGAATTAATGCGCGAGTTCGCAGCGCTGGAGCCGCAGCCACCCGGCTGTTCACGGCAACCAGGCGGCCATGGATGGATTTGGAGAATACCGCAGCGATTTTGCCGCTGCAGCCAAAAAGGCACACCAGTGTTGCTGCTACTGCTGAGAGTATCCAGTCAGTCGAATTCGGAAGCGGTGTTGAACCAGGAAGCCGCCGCGATCGTGCGCTGAGGGCTTCTCGGATTGAAATAAAAATTGATCGGACGACTCAAAAAAGTGGGGATATTTCCCAAAAGCAGCTTGATTTATTGTTTCTTCTTTTTCTCTGGACGGCATTTGTTTGATGGATAAGAAGAAATGACTGATCAACAATTGGCTCTTCAGGCGATTAACGAAGCGCAACTCATACTGGAAGACTACCTTCGGCCCCGGCCGCAGAATAATGAGCGTATCCTCGACAGGTTGGTGGAAGTTCTCGAACGCCCCGATTTGGTAGTCGCCGTAAGCCGCTTGCAGCGACAAAGCAGCCTCGCAGTGCGCAAAATGAGCAAACTGCCATCAATCGCTTTGGCCGTCTGGATTGCTACGCTGTTATCCGTTGGGATACCAAATGCGCAGGCGAAACAACAATGCAGCGCCGCGGCGCCAAAAAATCCGCGCGGGCAGTGGTGGTCCTATCGTCTGATCGATGGACGAAAGTGCTGGTACGAGGGCAAGCCCTTGCGTTCGAAGTCGTTGTTGGAATGGCCCAAGGAGGCATCCGCGCAACGCGTTTCCAACGGAAAAGTTACAAGCGTTGTCACACAGAAGCCCGGCAATCCATTAGGCGCGCAAGCCCGGGCACTGAGTGACTCTGATACTTTCGAAGCGCGATGGCGCGAAAGGGTGGACATGCGATAGGCGTTGCCCCCAAAGGAAGTCTCGAAGCGCCGGCGTCGCGCCTACGCGCCACAGGCAAATTGGTTTTTGGGGACTCGCGAACAGCGCTTGTTTTCAATCGGCGGAAACCAGCAATGCGAACGGCTGCAGATTTCAATCTCTATTACGCGGCCCCGGACCCCTGGCATATTTCTCACGCGCGATTCAGGGATAACGTGCTGCGGCGATGTCTGAAGCCATTCATCCGGGGCAAATCCGTTCTTGAACTCGGTTGTGGTGAAGGCCACTTGACCCAGACAATTTTTAGCAAAGCACGATCCGTGGTTGGCATTGACATAAGCGATGTAGCGATCGCTCGCGCTAAATCGCTAAACCTGCCAAATGCCATATTTGAAAGCGCTGATTTTTTACAGGCGTCGTTCGAGGGTTACGACGTGATCGCAGCCATCGAATGCGTCTACTATCTATCCCTGGAGGAGCAGGGAGCGCTTCTGAAGAAAGTTGCCAACGAACACTGCGGCAAAATATTTCTGCTGTCGGGTCCAATTGTGGACTACAGAAGGCACTTCAGTCATAAGCGATTGATGCACGAGTTCACGACTTTAGGGTTCACTCCGCTTAAATTTTATAACCTGTCGGTTTATTGGCATCCGCCTTCATCCAGAATGATCGCTAACCTGATCAAGCTGCCACTTGGATACACCTTGCTTGATTGGATACCAGAGTCGATGATCTACCAGCGACTATACGCACTTCGAGCACCGAAACATCCCTGACTCGGATACTCGATAATCCGACGAAAGACTGTGGCCTCGGCCGGAGCAAGCAATTCGACCATGCAAGCGCCTGCAATGTCCGAGTTGGGTGTGCGCCGTGCAAAGGCGGCGCTTTCCAGTGGGTGCAAGCCCCACCCGGCAACCGCTCCAGCCAAGGCCTGAGCGCAGCAAGGGAAGGCGAACCTGCCAAACTTCAACCACTCAATTGGTGGCGGGCCGTCACCACCAATGTCGATACGTTCGAGCGGGCCTGAATGGCTTCGTGTCCGGGAATCGCGACACCGTTGCACGGCAAGCTCGGGAGGGGCTCGAAACCGCGCCCTTCATCGTCGCTCGCGTGCTTCGCAAAGCGGAAGTCGACCTTCCGAAGTAGGCGCGGACGTAGGAAACACCGTCCACGCTTTCTGGCCAGCCAAAGCGACACACCCAACCCGCGGTCCAGCGCACATGGATTCAGATACATCACGCCGGTGGAAATCACCACCATCGCAAAAAAGCGCGCAGCTCATGCCTTCCAGGCCGCTTCGTTCTTCTTTTCGTAATCGCTGAAAGCCTTCATCAGGCCTCACAGAACCTCGGCAGATGTCTCGAACATTGCCTTCAATTGCGGTTCGTCCACTTTCTCGATGTCTTCCCGAAGGTGGTTCTTGATTTCGCCGAGGAGGAACTAGGCTTTTAGGTCGGAATTGATAACGGAAGCGTCATTGAGCTTTCACATTTCGAAATGAGGAAGAAATGGCGGAGCCGGATAACCGCGCAAAGTCCGCTGAGGGAAAAGTGCGGCACGGTGGCGGTCGGAGCGGAAAAGCGCGTGCCGCTGAGCCGATGACATGGAACGCGCGCGTCTCTCATTGGTTTTTTTACCCATGACCATATCACTCTCCCAACTCCTCGAGGATTCGTTCCAGATCGCCTGGGAATACCTTGAGCGCACCGGCGAACTTGGAGACGGTGCCCCCACCGCGCCCGGCCATGCCTTGGCGTCGAAAAGCTGCTTCCAGATTCGAGCGTGCATCTCGCGATCAAGTCCGGCGCGGGTAATCACCCGAACCGGTCACGCCCAGTTTACCAACGACTGATCGGTTGCGCGGTCCCCGATGCTCGCTGACTGCTTCCAGCCGATATGATATGCTAATGAGGAGAACGGACTCCATGGCATGCCCCCCAATTGCGGGGGCAATGAGATAGGCAGTAAGGCCATACGATTGGAGGATCCTATGTCTATGTCCATCGACAGCATTCTGAGGCAGAAGGGAGCCGACGTCGCAACAATAGCTCCGGAAGCCAGCGTCAAGAGGGCGACGAGCTGGCTGCATGCAAAAAATGTCGGCTCTCTCGTGGTGACGAGTGGCAACGCAGTTGTTGGTCTCATTTCCGAACGCGAAATTGTTCACGCAATTGCTCGTTATGGTGAGACTGCTATTTCGATGCCTGTGAGCGAAGTCATGCGACACGGCGTGATCACCGTCTCCCCGACCGACACTGTCTCTCACGTGATGAGCCTGATGACCCGCCATCGCGCGCGCCACATGCCCGTTCTGCGCGACGGCAACCTTGTTGGTATCATCAGCATCGGCGATGTAGTCAAGCATCGACTGGAGGATCTGGAGCTTGAGACGAACGTCCTACGTGATGTCTACAACGCCGCGCGTTGACGGCTCGGGCGTCGGCTCATAGGCGTGCCCGTGTTTTGTTGTTCCAATTTGAACGACGGCCAACCCGCTTGGGCTTGCCCTGCATGCTCGCGAGCATTTATGGCGATACCTAGCGACTGTAGACAATTCGCTCTTTTGGTGAGGCACTGCCTTATATAGGCTTTGACCGAAATTATCTTGGAGCTAAGCAAGCATGGCGGGCATCAGCGAAGAAGAACTTCGTCGTCCAGTCGAAGCGCTCTCGGTTTCTGAACGGCCGCTGACGGCTGGCGGCAGCGAGCTAGCCAGCGGCCAAGAGGTAGCCAAGGTAGCTGTGGTAACGGTTGATCTGCGGGACGGCTTTCGAAATGAGCCCCGGTCTCCCGAGTATCGGGCCATCCACGGATTGGCGCCGGACACAAACGATACGCATGAGGATTGGATCCAGCGGCTGCATCCGGACGACCGCGCGCGCACCGTTCAACACTTTATCGATGCAGTGAATGGGGCCACCGAACAGCTTTCATCTCAGTACCGTATCATCAGACCTAATGACGGACAGGTCAGATGGATCGCCACCGAAGCTCGCATTGAGCGAAGTCCGGACAGTCAACCTTTGCGACTTGTCGGCGCTCACATTGACATCACCGATCTCGCGGTAGCAAAAGAGGCACTACGCGAGAGTGAAGAGCGGTTTCGCCTAATCGCAAATAGTGCGCCAGTCCCAATGTGGGTCACTAGGTTAGATCGTAAACGGGCCTTCGCTAATCAGGCTTACGTTGATTTCCTTGGTGTGGACTATGATGAGGCGCTTGCCTTCGATTGGCGCAAGATTTTGCATCCGGACGACGGCGGACGAATCGTAAAAGAGAGTGTTGCGGGCGAGGCATCGCTTAGGCCATTTGTGCTGGAAGCGCGTTATCGGAGGTCGGATGGACAATGGAGGTGGATGCGATCGGAGTCTCAGCCTCGCTGGGATCCGGCTGGAGGGCACATCGGCTTCATCGGATTAGCTCACGATGTGACTGTGGCGAAGGAAGCTGAATACGAGCTTCGGCGTCTCAATGAAACGCTGGAGCAACGCATCAAGGAGCGGACGTCACAGCTTCAGTCTAGTGAAGCACAGATGCGCGCCATCTTCGAGACGAGTAATCAATACCAATGTCTTCTGGATTTGCAGGGCAACGTATTATACGCCAACACGACGGCACTTGCGGGCATTCGCGCCCGGACCGAAGACATCACCGGAAAGCCCTTCTGGGATACTCCATGGTTTTCCGTAACGGATGGAATGCGCGAAATCGTCCTCGATGCTTTTGGCGCAGCCGCGAAAGGCGAAAGCGTCCGAACGGAAATGCGGCTTAATCTGGCAGCTGGTGAGCGTTTTTTTGATTTCACGATGCGTCCGGTTTTCGATCAGCACGGCGTAGTTTCCGGCGTCCTGCCCGAAGCAGTCGATATCACCGAGAGACGACAGGCCGAAGATGCGCTTCGGCAGTCTCAAAAAATGGATGCAGTTGGCCAGCTCACTGGGGGCGTTGCCCACGATTTCAATAACCTTCTGACGATCATACGCTCTGCCACCGACTTCCTGCGTCGTCGCGAGTTGAGTGATGACCGCCGACGCCGCTACATTGATGCGATTTCGGACACTGTAGATCGTGCGTCGAAGCTCACTGGTCAACTTCTGGCCTTCGCTCGGCGCCAGCCGCTTACGCCGCAGGTGTTCAATGTCGGCTCACAGGTCGAAAGCATCGCGCAACTTATCCGCCCACTCATGTCCGCTAGAGTTCATATCAAACTCGATCTTTGCGATCCCGAGTGTTTTGCGACGGCGGATGTCGCGCAATTCGAAACAGCCCTGGTCAATCTCGCGGTCAATGCTCGGGATGCGATGGCAGGTGAGGGCAGTCTGTCGATCAGCGTGAATACGGTCGACGCCATTCCCGCCCTTCGCGGTCATGCGATGCACAAGGGGCAGTTCGTCGCTATCTCGGTGATGGATGCCGGGTCGGGCATTGCTGCCGACAAGCTCGAAGCAATCTTCGAGCCCTTTTTCACAACCAAGGACGTTGGCAAGGGTACAGGTTTGGGCCTCAGCCAGGCGCTTGGGTTCGCCAAACAGTCTGGAGGGGAAATTACAGTGACCAGTGCGTTGGGCGAAGGTTCGACGTTTACGATCTTCTTGCCTAAGGCAGAAAAAGCGGCTGATGGTGCCGAAGCCGTTGCCATCGGCGTGGAGGCTGTGATGGGCGGCCGCGGGCATTGTGTCCTAGTGGTAGAGGATAACGAGGACGTCGGACGGTTCTCGACCGAATTACTCCAAGACCTGGGCTACGGGATCAAATGGGTTGGGAACGCCAAAGAAGCCCTTGCGATCCTCGCCGGAGACGAGTTGGCCTTCGATTTGGTGTTCTCCGATGTCATCATGCCTGGGATGAACGGTGTTGAGCTTGCCACCGTCATCCGCGAGCGTTACCCGGGTCTGCCGGTGGTGCTGACAAGCGGTTATAGCAGCGTCCTGGCGGACAACGCCCATCGCGGCTTCGAGCTAATTCAGAAACCTTATTCAGTGGAAGCGCTCTCTAGAATTCTTCGGAAAGCCATTTCCGAACGTTCACATTCATGACTAATGCCCACGTTCCATAACCTCTGATGGGCGAATGGGGCATTGGGCGCGAATGCATTTATCGCCCTGATGCTAATCGATCGAAATATTTGCCTCGTGCGCGACCTTGGTCCAGCGCTCGGTTTCCAAACGCATCATGTCTCCGAATTGCTGCGGAGTCATGGTTTCGGCCTCGGCGCCCTCATTTGTGAGAAAGGTGCCGAGTTCGGGTGAGGCCAGGATTTTGCCGATCTCCGCGTTGAGCGCATTGACGACATTCGCAGGCATCCTGGCCGGACCGGCAATGCCCCACCAGGACCCCAGATCGAAGCCCGATATCCCCGACTCCTCGAGAGTCGGTACATCCGGCAGAAGCGCGGTTCGCTTCGCGCTTGTCACCGCAAGGGCCTTGGCCTGGCCACTTTGGGCGAGCGGCAGCACCTGCGGAAGACTCGATACAAAGATGTCGACATGGCCGCCGACGAGATCGTTGAGCGCCGGCGCACCACCCTTGTAGGGAACGTGCATGAACCTGACTCCCGCCGAAAGCGCGATGAGTTCGGTCGAAATCTGATTGATGCTGCCGAGACCGGCTGAAGCATAGGTGATCTGGCTCGGTTTGCTCCTCGCTAAATCGAATAATTCCCGGGCGGATTTCACGGGGAGCTTTTTCGACGCGGTGACCAGTAGCGGGCAGCGGGCAATAAAGGCGACTGGCGTGAAGTCCTTGACCGTGTCGAACGGCATGTTCTTCTTGATCGCGGGGTTGATCGTGAAGGTCGGCGACACCAGCAGGAGCGTGTAACCGTCCGGCGGCGCCAAGGCGACGGCAGAGGTGCCGATCATGCCGCCCGCGCCGGCGCGGTTTTCGACCACGACCGGCTGACCCCACGCCTCGGCAAGCTTCTTGCCGATGGCGCGGCCGACTATGTCGTTCGACCCCCCGGCCGCGAATGGAACAATCAGTGTGATCTGCCTGGACGGATATGTTTGCGCGTGCCCCGTCGAGCTTGTGAGTACAAGTGCTGCGGCAAGACAAGCTCCGGTTCTCGTCATGACGGGTGTCTCCCGGCGCTTGATGTTATGGCAAGCGCGCACTCGAAAATGACCTATAATTGTCATTTCCGCGACCGGCATTTTGACGGTCATGGCTTTTTTTCACTTCAAGGACAAGCAATGGATTTTCAATTCACCGAACAGCAGCGGCGGATGGTAGCCGCGGTGCGCGACCTTGCTCAGGGAAAATTCAAGGCAAATGCGCCAAAATACATGGATGGTACGTTTCCCTGGGAAAACATGAAAAAGCTCGCCGATATTGGTGTGCTTGGCATGTCGGTTCCCGAACAATATGGCGGCCTTGGCTTGCCGGTATTCGACACGGCGCTGGTGCTCGAGGAGATTGCGAAGACTTGTTATGTCACCGCCATGGCCACCCTCGGTGAGGCCGGTGTCCAAACCCGTGTGATCGCCACCTACGCTCCCGACACCATTCGCGAGCGAATTCTTCCGAAGGTCGTCTCCGGCGATTGCATGTTGGCCATCTGCATGACCGAGCCGCACGCCGGCACCGACGTGGCGAATTACCGCACGAACGCCGTCATCAGGGGTGACCGCGTCATCCTTAACGGGACGAAGACGCTGATCAGCCGGGCCAGGGAAGCGGGCATGTTCGTCATCTTTACGCGGATCGACGGCAAGGCTGGCCGCGAGGGCATCGGCTGCGTTCTGCTGGAGCCCGATACGCCGGGTTTCGAGGTGACCGGGACCTACCACACCATGGGAGGCGAGAACCTGCACGAGATCCAGTTCAACAATTGCGAATTGCCGCTGGAGAATCTCGTCATTCGCGACGACGGCTTTCGAAAGCTGCTGAACGCCTTCAATACGCAGCGCTGCCTCAATCCGAGCATATCGCTGGGGCTGGCTGAGGGTGCTTTTGAAGAAGCCCGCAACTATGTCAGGGACCGAACGGTGTTCGGAAAGGCAATCGGCGACTATCAAGGCATACGCTGGAAACTCGCCGAGATGTACCGCGAGATCGAGACGGCCCGCAGCATCCTCTATCGCGCCTGCATCACTGCCAATCCGTTTCCCGATCCTTTCATGGCCGCGGTGGCCAAGATCACGTGCAACGAGATGTCCAACCGGGTCACCAGCGAGGCGATCCAGTTGCACGGCGGATTTGGTTTCACCGACGAATTCGCGGTATCGCGTCTCTATCGCGGAGCGCGCTACGGCACGCTCGGCGGCGGCACCTCCGAGACGCTCCGTGATCTTATCGGCAAGCGGATCATGGATGCGGCGGAGACGGGCGCTGAGCTCTTGGCTTATGACATGATGAACGGGGCTGATCTCGCGGTATGACAATCCCAATGGTGTCGCGTGGAAGGCCGCACAGCCGGCGCCTCGAAGCGCAGGCCGGATCGACGTGACGGGCAGGGTGCTTTTCGCTTGTTGCAACAGCTGTAACCCCTGCCGCGCACAACTGACCAGGCAAGTGCTACGCGAAAGCTATCAATTCTGAATGACCGCTCCTGGCGGCCGTTCGCGCAGACAGCATGACAAGGAATAAACACCCAATCCTTCGGCGATAAAATGTCTCCAACGTCTTTCGGTATTCCGCCGCCAGAAATGAAAGAGGCCACCAACTGAGGCGGCCTTACGTTTCTGTCTAATCGTACAATATCGGCACGAAGCAGACACTGAGACTTTTTTATCTAGAAATGGCGTCGGGCGTCCAGGAACTCCTTTGCTCGGAGCGCATTGGCCTATTAGCCCACCAAAAAGCAAAGGAATTCGTCCATGCCGCTTGCTCCGGCCGCGCAAAAATCCTTTACGAAATGGCTAGCCATGATTGCGGAAAACGATTTTCGCGATTTGCCTTCGATAATCGCAGCCGACGCCATTTTCCGCTCGCCGGTTGGCTTAAAGCCCTACCCGGGACGCGACCTGGTGTGCCTGCTGCTCAGCACAGCGGCGGGTGTTTTCGAGGATTTCAAATATCACCGCGAATTCCTTGATGGTGAAAACGCCGCGCTGGAGTTCAGCGCACATATTGGCGACGTAGAGCTGAAGGCCGTCCACCTCATCCGCTTCAACGCCGCGGGCGAATTCGTGGAAATCGAAAAGTTGGTGCGACCGGCGGAGGGCGTCAAAACCCTCGGCAATGCGATGGCCGCGTTGATCGGGCCGCAAGTGAAAGCGTTACGTGCAGCCGCGTAACAGGCACGGCGACCTGAGCGCACAAGATGGTTTTCTCGCCTCCATAAAAAGGAGTTGCTCATGAAGGCTTCGTCCCCTGCGCTTTGCCACCTCCACTTCCCGGGCGAGAGCGTCGAATACCGTGGCGCGCGGAACGCTCTGCTCGCCGAGGAGATGGAGTTGCGACGGCAGATCGAGCGCGTCGCCGCCCAACGCCGGGCGCTGCCAGCCGGCGGCGCGATTCCCGAGGACTACGAATTCGAAGGCGACGGCGGATTGGTAAAACTTTCAGAGCTGTTCGCGTCCGGAAAAGACACGCTGGCGATTTACAGTTTCATGTACGGGCCCGAAAGGGAGCGGCCGTGCCCGGGATGCACGCATTTTCTCGATGCGCTCGACGGCGAGACAGAGCACATCCTTCAGCGCATCAACCTGGCGGTGGTCGCAAAGTCGCCGCTGCCGCGTATCATCGACTTTGCGAAGGAACGCGGCTGGCACCGGCTGCGTCTGCTGTCTACCGCCGGCAACAGCTATGACAGCGACTATTTCGGCGACTCGACGGGTTTGGCGGCCGACATTCGCGTGCAACAGGAATTCAAAGCGGGTGAGGAATGGGACATGCCGATGCTCAACGTGTTCCACCGCGACGGCAAAACGATCCGTCATTTCTGGGGTTCGGAAATCCTTTACGTGCCGCCCGAGCCTGGCCAGGAGTATCGCCACAACGATGCCCTCGATCCGCTCTGGAATATGCTCGACCTCTCTCCTGCCGGACGTGGTAATTTTCATCCCCAGTTGAGCTACGCCTAGCTGGAGCTTGACCGACCGAAGGCGAATGCGGGCGCGGAATTCTACGATCGGCGGCGGGTGAATCGCAGCCTGACGTCGTACTCCCGTTGTAAGGTGGTGGACGTGCGCGAAACCTCCGTTGTTCGCTCCGGTGACTTCAGATCCATAGGGCGGCGTGGTTTATACGCGTTTTAACGAGGGTTTATGGGAACGAAACCAAACGGAGCACCTTATCTATGAGGCGAGTAAACGCTGACTGTCCGCGCTGAAGTGGCGTCCGACATCGCACGTGTTCCCAACACGGAACCGCTGCCCAGCCAAAAAACATCGGCATCTAATTCATAAAGCCAGGTGTTCGGGCGGCAAAGTGTATCGTCAATGCTTATGAGGCCCAACATGATGGCAACTGAAAGAGCCCTCACCATTTATGGCGCATTGGCGAAACATTCTGTGACGCAGGAAACCAAGCGCGACCTTACTTTGCACCTAAGAAGACTGTTCGAAAGCGGCGAGAGGGATCAAAGCCGTCTCACAGTCCTCGGTCTCAGCTTTCTGCGCGACCGCGATATTGAGATGAAGCGCAGACCTATTTGAGTGGCGCGGTTATGCCTGCG
>Ga0193726_1001359_pt1 | contig 19575 bp, 15 predicted proteins | sample H2c1metaG_FD_144928 | JGI IMG/M metagenome (GOLD analysis project Ga0193726, IMG submission 144928) | Soil microbial communities from a riparian zone of the East river system, Colorado, United States - H2c1 | ecosystem: Environmental > Terrestrial > Soil > Riparian zone | place: USA: East River... | reverse complement strand
GTAGGCCCGGCTTTGCAGCGCCGCCTGGTAGCCGGTATCGCCCGGATGCAGGCCGTTGATCGTGCCGTTGAGGTCGTCGACCCGATAGAAGGTGACCGACAGAGTGTCCGTGCCGTCCTGGCGCAGCCGCACGATGGCGGTCTGGTCGCTGGCGCCGTCCGCCGTCTCGGCGATCGCCACCGGACGCGCCACCCGCACGTCGCCGGCGCTCGTAGAGAAATCGGCAAAGCCGAACGGGCTGCTGAGAGAAGCCTGGATCGCCTGGGCCGGCGAGGTGCCGATCGATACTGCCAGCGCCTCGCCCGACGCGAAATGCGCCTGCGCCAACGAGCCCTGCCCCTGCTTGTCGAACAGGGTGACCAGGTTGGGATCGAAGTCGGGCTGCAGCGACTGCTCGGCCAGCGCGCTCGTCCAGGCGTAGCCGCCCGACGCCGCGCTGAAGAAGCCGAAGGCGTCGGGCCCCGCGTGGATACCGACCAGGGTCACTGCGTCGGACATGGTCTGGAACAGCAGGCTCTGGTCGGCGCCGCTGGTCCAGCCGCCCGCGCCGTTCGAGTCGATCACATCAGGGGTCGCGGCGAACCACATCTCGGAATGGGCGATATCCGTCAGGGTGCGCGCCAGCAACAGGCCGTTCGGCGTGCCCAGGCCCGAGACATAGTCGTAGCCCGGCCCGGCAGTGAAGCCGAAGCCGGTCGGCGTGATGGCGTGGCCGTCGCTCTCGTAGGAACCGCCCATCACAAAGGACGACGTGTTGTTGCCCAGGGTCACGTCGTTGAACGAGGCCGGTGCGATGACCGCCGCGATGTAGAGCAGGTCGTTCATGTAGCCCAGGTTGGGCAGCCCCTGGTCGTGGAAGATCGTGTCGAACTGCACCGTGAGCGAGGCCCACAGCGGCGACGCGGCGCTGGTGCCGCCGCCGTAGGGATTCGTGCCCACCATGTCGTTGTTGGGTTCGATGTAGTTGGTGTTGCCGCCGGCGTCGGCGGCGACATCCGGCGCGCCGCGGCCGGGCTGGGCCAGCGGATCGGCGGTCACCGGGCTGAGGCCGTAATCGAGCTGGTAGGCGGGCGTCGCTTGCGTGGGATCGACGCCGCCCGAGCTTGTGAAGTTCACCAGGTAGCCGCCGCTGGTGATGTGCGTGCCCGAGACGAAGTACTGGTTCCACACCACCTCGACGAAGTACTGCAGCTGGGCGGCGTCGGTCGGCAGGCTGGTCAGGCCGCCCTCGACGAGTTGCCAGATCGTGGCCGGGTCGCCGGCCAGCGCCGAGGCGACGATGGTGCCGCTGATGGTCGGGTCCTGCTGCGCCGTGGCCAAGCTCGAGATCGAGGTTCCGCCGACCAGCACGGCATAGGGGCTGGTGACGCTGTAATCGAGATTGGTCAGCCCGTTGGCGGTTTCGTTGCCGGAGCCGCCGTCGCCCAGCGCCTTGAACATGGTCTGGTTGTTCAGCGCGGCGTCGACGAACAGTTGCGAATAGGCCGTGTAGAACGGCGAGCCGGGCATCGGGCTTTGCAGATCGCTGAACGAGCTCGAGATCACGGCCGGGTTGCTGCCGTCCCAGATCGCGCTCTGCAGGGCGGTGAAGACCGAGGCCTGGGAGTAGGCCTCGCCGTAGCCCGAGCCGTTATAGAGGCCGATGTTGCTGTTGGGGTTGATCGCCGAGACGACGCCGACATCGAGCGAGCGCTCGCCCGAGGCGCCGCCATACACCTGGGCGTCGGCGCCCTGGACATAGACCGTGCCGGTGCCGCTCTCGCCGACGCTGGCCAGGTAGGCCGTCAGCAATTGCTGGAAGGTCTGGGTCTGCCCGGGCGCCAGGGCCGAGCCGATGCCGGGCTCGATGAGGCCGATCATGCCGGTCGCCACGCTCAGCCCCTGCAGCGGGAAATTGTAGAGGGCGGCGACGTCCTGCGGGGCCAGGCTGGGCTGCAGCGACGAGCCGTTGCCGACGCTCTGGTAACCCTGCGCCAGGGTCACCGAAACACCCGGCACGAAGTTGGACGCCTGCGGAACGTTCTCGGTATCGAACCACAGGCCCTGAACGTTCCAGCCCGCCGGCAGCGAAAGATTGCCGTTCCAGAAAACGAAGTCGTTCCCCGAATGATGCGGGTCGCTGTACTGTTGAAGCGTCGTATTGAATAGAGCGTTGAACGCCGTCGCCGAGTCGATCTCGACCCAGATGGTCCGCGATTGCGCCGAGGTGATGTAGTTGCTGTTCGTGCTGTCGAGCACGGTCAGGCCGGGTGTCGACGAGAGGCTCTGCTCGATCGCGTTGAACTGGTTCGGATCCGCGCCGTAGGTGGCCCACGTGCCGGCGCTGCCGAGCTGGGCCAGCGTCTGCTGCCGCTCGGCCCAGTTCTCGGCCAGCAGCGGGGTCGGATCCTGGACGCGTCCGAGCACCAGCGCGACATCGATGTGGGCATTGGTGGCGTTGGCGACGTCGCTTGGACTTATGCCATACGCCGCTTCGACGACGTTGGGCTGGTTGTCGGGCAGGTTGGTGATGCGATATCCGGTGAAATCCAGATAGCTCGAGTTTGCGATCTGATCGTTACTAATCGGCACGCGACGCCCCCCAACTTCACTCACACCCGACCGGCACCTAATCACGCGGCCCGCGCGGCGTAAATATAATTGATGTCAGAGTGCAACGATAAGACGCGGATACTGCGCGCGTGTCGCGCGGCGCAGCCGGTGCGGTTGGCCTTCGCTGTTCCGAGACGCCCACGGGCTACTCGCCCCAGACCTCGCGGAACACACGCACCCAGTTGCCCCCCATGATCTTCAGGACGTCAGCGTCGGCGTAGCCGCGCTCCGAAAGGCGCCGCGTGAGGTTGGGCAGTCCCTCCGGCGTCTCGATGCCGGCAGGATAATAGTATGGCGGCGGCGGATAGGCCTTGGGGCTCCAGCGGCCTTCGTCGACAAGGCGCTTGTAGATGGCGGCCGCGACATCGTCGGGCGCGATCGGATGCTGGCCGGTGAAATAGTCGATGCCCAGCGCCACGTGATCGATGCCGACCAGGTTCACCATATGGTCGATGTGGCGGATGAAGTCGTCGAGCGACGGACGCGGCGCCGCACTCACGAATGGCGGATAGCCCACGGCGCCCACCAGGCCGCCGGTTGCCGCGACGGCCTTGATCTGCTCGTCGCTGATGTTGCGGGGCGAGGGATGCACGCTGAAAGCGCCGGCGTGGGAAAAGACCGCCGGACGTTTGGACGCCTCGATCGCATCCATCGTGGTGCGAAAGCCCGTGTGCGAGCAGTCGACGACCATGCGGGCCTCGTTCATGCGCTTGATGAAATCGAGGCCGAAGCGGCTCAGGCCGGCATCGGTGCGCTCCTCGCAGCCGTCGCCGACGCGGTTCTTCACGTTGTAGGTGAGCTGGATCATGCCGACGCCGAGACTCTTGTAGGCATCGACGAGATCGAGATCGTCCTCGACCGGATCGGTGCCCTGGAAGTGCAGGATGATGCCGAGGCGGCGATCGCGCTTGGCCGCCGCTATGTCTTCGGCGCGCCGCACCAGGGCGAGGTCGCCTCCGGTGCGGATCCGCCGGATCCAGCGGCCGATGTTGCGCAGCGCGGTCTCGGCATTCTCGGACCCGCCCACCGTCGGCGCCACGGCGGTGGCGCCGCCCCGCTTGTAGAGCTCGACATGGCGGTGCTCGAAGAGCAGCGGACAGACCGCGTCGATGACGATCGCCTGCTCATGCAATGATTTCGCGTCCGCTGACATCGCCCGTTCCTCCCCGATCAATCCGTCTCAAATCCGCTTTCCGACGTGACCCACAGGATGCGCGCCGGCTTCCGGCCGGCCGAGACGCAGGCGTGGCCCATGGAACTGTCGAAATAGATGCAGTCGCCCGGCGCCAGGCTCACCGGCTCGTAGTGCTCGGTGTGGACCGCGACCTCGCCGGACAGCACGTAGATGAACTCCTCGCCGGCGTGCCGGGGCAGCTCGGGAAAATCCGCAACGCTGTGCGCCTTGATGGTCGCCACGATCGGGAAGAACTTCTTCTGCGACAGGTCGGTGCACAGCATCTCGTAGTCGTACTGGTCCGTCTTGTAGCTCGCGCCGCGACCGTCGCGCGTGACGCTGCGCCGCCCCAGCGACATCTCGATCGATCGGGGATCGAAGAGCTGCGCGACATCGATCTCGAGGCCATCGGCCAGCTTCAGGATGCTGTCGTAGGTGGGCGAGATCAGGTTGTTCTCGATCTTCGACAGCGTCGAACTGGCGAGCCCCGTGCGCTGGCTCAATTCCTGCAACGTGAGGCCGGCGGCGCGCCGTAGCTGGCGCAAAGCGGGCCCGAGCTGCTGGCGGGGGTCTTCGACCGTCGGCCGGGCGGCACCGGCTTTGCCCGAAGGGCGTTGTCTGGCGAGGATGGCTGTATTTCTCATTGGACTTCTTTTTTACTTTAGTGAAAATTATAGCGGGTGCTACATTTTTTGCCAGTTCGAAGTGGGTGCTGACAACGGCAGGGGGACGAGCCATGGCAACAGCGTCGAAAGCAATCACCGCCATCCTTGCCATGGCGTGGGCGGCCGCCGCCGTGCCGGCCTGGGCGGGCAAGGGCGACGACACGCTGAACGTCGCCTTCAGCCAGGAAATCACGTCGCTCGACAATTATCAGGAGCCGAGCCGCGAGGGCCTGATCCTGGCGCGGCTGATCTACGACAGCCTGCTCGACAAGGACATGAAGACCGGCGAGTTCAAGCCGGAGCTGGCGACGTCCTGGCGCTACGTCGACGACCGGACGCTCGAGTTCGAGCTACGCCACGGCGTCAAATTCCACGACGGCACGCCGATGACCGCCGACGATGTGGTCTACACGCTGAACCTGGTTTCGACCAAGGAGTACAACGCACGCTACCAGATCGCGGTGACCTGGATCGAAAAGGCGGAGAAGGTCGACGACTACAAGGTCCGCCTGATCATGAAGAAGCCCTATCCGCTGGCGCTCGAGATGCTGGCGGGCAACCTGCCGATCTATCCCAAGGCGTACTATGAGAAGGCCGGCCCGAGCGGCATGGGCGTCAAGCCGGTGGGCACCGGCCCCTACCGGCTGGTCGAGCTCACCCCGGGCAGCCGTTTCGTCCTGGAGCGCTTCGACGGCTACTACGCCGACAGTCCCAAGGGCCGGCCCGCGATCAAGCGCGTGATCGTGCGCATCCAGCCGGAAGCCAACACGCAGTACGCCGAATTGAGCAACCGCCAGCTCGACTGGATCTGGCGCGTGCCGCCGGACGCCGCCCGCAACCTGTCCCGGCGCAGCAATCTCGAGATCAAGAGCGTGGAGATCCTGCGCTTCGCCTACATTGCGTTCTTCCCGGGCTTCACCGACGGCAAGTCGCCGTTGGCCGATGTCCGGGTTCGCCGCGCGCTCACCTACGCAGTCGATCGCCCGGCCATCATCAAGGCCTTCGTGGGCGGCGCCTCGCAGGTGCTCAAGACGGCCTGCAACCCGCTGCAGTTCGGCTGCTCGACCGACGTCGTGGACTATCCCTACGACCCGGCCAAGGCCAAGCAACTCCTGGCGGAAGCGGGATATCCCAACGGCTTTTCGATCGATCTTCTGTCGTCCAGCAATCCCACCTCGCAGGTCGAGGCCATCGTGGCGAACTTCGCCAAGGTCGGGGTCAAGGCCAACATGGTCGACCAGCAGTTCGCGTCCGCTCTCGGCGCCTGGCGTGACGGCAAGTACGGCATGTTCATGGTCAACTGGGGTTCATACGGCATTGCCGACGCGAGCCTGGCGACCAGCCCGTTCTTCAATGGAGCGCAGGACGACCGCGCCAAGGATCCGGAACTGATCAAGCTGCTGGCCGAGGCGGACACATCGGTCGACCCCAACGTGCGCAAGCGCGACTTCGCCGCCGCGCTGAAGCGCATCGCCGATCAGGCCTACTGGCTGCCGCTGTGGACCTTCAACATCACGACGGCGCAGAGCAAGGACCTCGAATTTTCGCTCGATGCCGACGAGTTCGCCCGCTTCTATGCGGCGCGATGGAAGTGATGCGCCGGTAAGGATCTCATGGGACGCTATGCGCTGAAGCGACTTTCATCGGCATTGCTGCTGGCGCTCTTCGTCTCGTTCCTGAGCTATGTGCTGATCTACGCCGCCGGCGATCCGGCGGTCGCGCTGGCGGGCGAATCGGGTTCCGCTGCCGACGCCGAGCGCATGCGGGCGGCCTACGGCCTCGACCAGCCGATCTATGCGCAATATCTTCACTGGGTGTGGTCGGTCCTGCACGGCAATTTCGGCAGGAGCCTCTATTTCGACCAGCCGGTCAGCACGATCCTGGCCGGCCGGCTCGGCATCACGATGATGCTGGGCGTTTCAGCCATGATCTTCGCACTTGGCCTTTCCCTGCCGCTCGGCATCGCCGCCGCCCGCTGGCAGGGCGGCGCCGTCGATCACCTGGTGCGGGCGATCGCGGTCATCGGCCAGGCCATGCCGACTTTCTGGCTCGCGCTGCTGCTCATGATCCTGTTCAGCGTCACCTATCCGATCCTGCCGACGTCGGGCTCGGAGACGTGGCGTCACTTCGTCATGCCGAGCGCCACGCTCGGCTTCTTCGCCGCCCCCGCCCTCATCAGGCTGACGCGCTCGGGCATGATCGGGGTGCTGGAAGCCGATTACATCCGCACCGCCCGCGCGATGGGCATTCGCGGCCGGCGCGTGCTCTTCCGCTACGCGCTGCGCAATGCCGTCATCCCGGTGGTGAGCCTGTCGGCCGCGCAGTTCGGCTACATGCTCGCCGGTTCGGTGGTCATCGAGACGGTGTTCGCGGTGCACGGCGCGGGCCTGCTCGCGTCGGAGTCCATCAAGCGCAGCGACCTGCCGACGATCCAGGCGCTCGTCCTGTGCTTTTCCATGATCTATGTCGTGCTGACGCTGGCTGCCGACCTGGTGAATGCCTGGCTCGATCCCAGGATGCGGGGCTGAGCGATGAGCAGCGCATCGCCGGAACCCATCGCCGCTCCGGGCAGCCGCTTCTTTTCCAGGAAGCTCCGCCGTTCCTTGCGCCACGCCAGTTTCCTGCTGGGCGTCGTGCTGCTGGCGGCGATCGTCGCCGCCGCGATCCTGGCGCCGCTGCTGGCGAGCCACGATCCCTACGAGCAGGACCTGGCCAATCGCCTGATCCCGCCCTTCTGGATGGACGGCAGCGAGCCGGCCCATCTGCTGGGCACCGACCAGCTGGGCCGGGACCTGCTGGCCCGTCTGCTTTTCGGCGCCCGCGTGTCGCTCGCCATCGGCTTCGCCGCGATGCTGATGTCGGCGGCGATCGGCATTTCGCTCGGCCTGCTGGCGGGCTTTTTCGGCGGCTGGGTCGACACGGCGATCTCCTTCCTGATCACCGCGCGCCTGGCGCTTCCCGTCATCCTGGTGGCGCTTGCCGTCGTGGCGCTCGCCGGCTCGTCGCTCACCGTGGTGATCGTCGTCCTCGGTTCGCTGATCTGGGACCGCTTCGCCCTGGTCACGCGGGCCAGCGTGCAACAGCTTCGCGGAGCGGAGTTCGTCACGGCGGCGTCTCTGCAGGGCCTGTCTTCCCTGCAGATCGTGGTGCGGGAGATCCTGCCCAATATCTTCAACAGCCTGATCGTCATCGCCACGCTCGAGACGGCCGGCGCGATCATCTTCGAAGCGGCGCTGTCCTTTCTCGGGCTGGGTGTCCCCCCGCCGCTCCCTTCGTGGGGCCGCATGGTGGCCGAAGGCAAGGCCGAGATTCTGTTCAATTCCTGGCTGATCACGATCCCGGGCGCGCTGCTGTTCCTCCTGGTGCTGGCCATCAATCTCGTCGGCGACGGCCTGCGCGACATCGTCTCGCCGGAGTCCCGGAACTGAGATGGCCGGAACCGAGATGAACGGCACCCCGCTTCTCGAGGTCGAGGGCCTGTCGGTCGAGATCGAGACCGCCGACGGCCCGCTCCATGCGGTCCGCGGGGTCGGCTTCTCGCTGAAGCCCTCGGAGACACTCTGCATCGTGGGCGAATCTGGATGCGGCAAGTCGCTGACCGCGCTGGCGCTGATGGGCCTGTTGCCGCGTCGCGCCCGGCGCACCGCCCGGACGCTTCGCTTCGACGGCGTCGACCTTCTGGCGCAACCGCCCGGCGCGATGCGGCAGCTGCGCGGCAACCGGCTGTCGATGATCTTCCAGGAGCCGATGACGGCGCTCAATCCCGCCTTCACCGTCGGCGACCAGATCATGGACGTGATGCGCCAGCATCGCTCTGTCAGCACGGCGGAAGCCCGCGACCACGCGCTGCATCTGTTCGACCGCGTCGGAATCAGCGCGCCGCGGACGCGGCTCGGCCAGTATCCGCACGAGCTGTCGGGCGGATTGCGCCAGCGCATGCTGATCGCGATGGCGCTGATGTGCCGCCCCAAGCTGCTGCTCGCCGATGAGCCCACGACCGCGCTCGACGTCACCGTCCAGGCGGAATTGCTCCGGCTACTCGCCGATCTGCGATCGGAGTTCGGCATGGCCATGATCTTCATCACCCACGATCTCGGCCTGGTCTCGCGCATCGCCGATCGAGTCGCGGTCATGTACGCCGGCGAGATGATCGAAGCTGCGTCGGTCGACGATATCTTCGGCGACCCGATGCATCCCTACACCCAGGGACTCCTGGCCTGTCTGCCGGTCCCCGGCGCGACGCCGCGCATGGGACGCCTGCCGTCCATTCCCGGCGCGGTTCCCTCGCTGATCGGCGAACGGACAGGCTGCAGCTTCCGGGATCGCTGCGCGTATGCGATGGCCGCGTGCAGCGAAGCGGATATCCCGTCGGCAGTCGCGGGCGTGCAACACGATTATCGCTGCCTGCGCACGCCGGCGCAGAATCGGGCCGCTTCACCGTGACGACCGAGCCGATCCTCGAGCTGCGCCATGTCTCGCATACTTTCAGCGTGCGCCGCGGGCTGTTCGGCCGTCGCGCGCTCCGTGCCGTCGACGACGTGTCGGTGCGCCTGGCCCGGGGCGATGTGCTGGGCGTGGTCGGCGAATCGGGCTGCGGCAAGACTACCCTGCTCCGCCTCATGCTCGGCCTGTTGAGGCCCTCGCACGGTGACGTGCTGCTGGGCGGTGTCCCGGTCGGCGAGCAGGACAGGCGCAGTCTGGCGTCGAAGATCCAGCTGATCTTCCAGGACCCCTATTCGTCGCTCAATCCACGCCGGACCGTGGGCGCGATCGTCGAGCAGCCGCTACATATCCATAGGGTGGGCGATCCGGCCCAGCGCAAGCGGCGGGTGCGCGAGCTGTTCGATCTCGTCGGCCTCCCGGCACGGATGCTCGACAGCCATCCCGGCCAGCTTTCGGGCGGGCAACGCCAGAGGGTCGTGATCGCCCGCGCCCTGGCGCTCAAGCCGCGCATCATCGTCTGCGACGAGCCGACATCGGCGCTCGACGTCTCCGTCCAGGCGCAAATCCTGAACCTTCTTCTCGATCTCCGGCAAGAACTCGATCTCAGTTATGTATTCGTCAGCCACAACCTTGCCGTCGTCGAGCACGTGGCGACCCGGATTGCCGTCATGTACCTCGGACGCATCGTCGAAACCGGCCTGTCGACCGATGTGTTCGCCGAGCCGCGTCATCCCTATACGCGCGTGCTGCTCAACTCGGTACTGACGCCGGCACCGCGCGCCGGCATTCCCGACATTCGCCTGCGCGGTTCGCCGCCCGATCCGATGGAAAGAATCGACGGCTGCCGCTTCCATCCTCGCTGTCCAGAAGCCGTTGCGGTCTGTGCCGCGCAGGACCCCGCAATGGTCGAGGTGCGCGGCGTCAGCGTTGCTTGTCACCTCGCACGCTGAAGCAGCCGATGAGCCGGCCAACCTGTAGCGGTCCGTCAGCTGAAAACCGGCAATGACCTAAGCCGGCACCCAGGCCTTCGCCTGCGCCTCGATCCGGCCGCGATCCCAGTCGTTGATCTGATCGACGAACTCGTTGGTGTAGGCCTGCCTGACGTCGAAGTCGGCCGGCAGCAGGCCCTGCTCCTTCATCAGCCCGGCGAGGTCGTCCCACTGCTTGGCGAGGCTCTCGCCGTATTTCTGGGTGTCGTGCAGCTCGTAGTCGGCGAAGCGCGACATGAAGACCCGGCGCGAATCGGCGAGCAGCTTGGCCTCGTCGCTGCCCTGCGGCTTGCTCTGCGGGTAGAGCTTCCAGTGGATGCGCACGGCGGCGTCCGGATTGTTCAGCCCGAAATGCACCGCCTTGGCAATGCCGCGGCACATGCCGACGACCATCTTGGGATTGTCGCGGATCAGCTCCTCACGCGTGACCACGGCGTTGCCGAACAGCGAGCCAAAGTAGCTCGGCCGGAATTCGATGAATTCCATGCCGCGATTCTCGAGCTCCGCCACCGCGGTGTCCCACGACATCCAGGCCGCGATGTCGCCGCGCTTCAGCGCCAGCAAAGCGGGTGCGCCGGTGCCGGTCGCCACGATCTTCATGTCCTTGGGATCGAGACCGGCTTCCTTGTAGATGCCCTCGACATAGGGATCGGGATGGATCACCGGCATGCCGATCGTCTTGCCCTTGAGGTCCGCCACCTTGGCGATGCCGCTCGCCTTGGGCACGACGAAGCGGCCGATCGGCATGCGGGCATGCATGTAGACCGCCTTGAGCGGAATGCCCTTGGCGCGCGCCGAGAGCAGGCCCGCGCCCACCAGGCTGATGAAGTCGATCTTGGACCCGGAGAGCAGCTGCACGCCCGCGGTGTCGCCCGCGACGCCGAACACGTTCACGTCGAGTCCTTCGTCCTTCCAGTAGCCCAGCGCGGTGGGCAGTGAGGAGTGGCCAGCATGGCCGGTCGAGATATCGACGGTCGTCGGACCGAAGCTGGTCTTCGCCAGGCCCTGGGCGGCGGCGGGGAAGCCAGCCGCCGGCAGGATCGCGGAGGCCGCGGCGGTGCTGAGAAAATCGCGACGGTTGATCATGGCGGCTAATCCTCGTTGCTAATCCTCGGTGGCAGACCAGAAAAGAAACTTGCGGCGGGCCATCTGCGTGGCGGCGAAGGCGGCCACGCCGATCAGGACCAGGATCAGCAGGATCGCGAAGACCTGCGGGATATCCATGTTGCTGTTGGCCTGGACAATCAGGTAGCCCAGACCCGCACTGGCGCCCACGAACTCGCCGACCAGCGCGCCGGTCAGCGCAAACATCACGGCGGCGCTCAGGCCCGAGAAGACGAAGGGCAGCGCGTTCGGCAGCTTCACCAGCCGGAAGCAGTCCCAGCGGCTGGCGCCCAGCGCGCGCAGCACGTCCAGCCGGCCGGGATCGCAGTTCTTCAAGCCCGCGATGGTGTTGACCAGCACCGGGAACAGCGAGATCACCGCGGCCACGGCGATCTTGGAGCCGAGACCGAAGCCGAACCAGACCAGCAGCACCGGCGCCAGGGCGATCTTGGGCATGGTCTGCAACGCGACCAGATAGGGATAGAGGATGCGCTCGACGACGCGGAACTCCGCGATCAGGGTGCCGAGCGTGAGGCCGATCGCCACGGCGATGGCAAAACCGATCGCGGCTTCGCCCACCGTGACCAGGATGTGCGGGCCCAGGGTGCCGCCGGTCACGAGCTCGCCGAGGGCCGGGAGCACGCTCGACGGCAGGGGGATCACGAAGCGACTGACGAGGCCGAACGCGACCGCCGCCTGGCAGGCGCCGATCACGCCCGCGACCAGGATCGCTGTCAAAGCGAGGTCGGGAAGCGGGCGCCAACGGAACAGCCGCGACGGGACGGAAGGGGCGTCGCGCGTCGCGAGATGTTCCTGGGTGGTCATGGTCAGTGCGCCAGGGTCACGTGCGGATTGGCAGCGGTGCTGTGCTCCAGCAATCGCCGGATGCGCAGCACCGTGGCGGCGAAGACCGGATCGGCGACCACGTCGAGACTGCGCGGGCGCGGCAGGTCGATCGCGATGGTCTCGATGATGCGGCCGGGGCGGCTCGACATCACCAGCACGCGGTCGGACAGGAACACCGATTCGGCGATCGAGTGGGTGATCAGGAATACCGTCTTGCCCGCTTCGGCCGCGATGCGCGCCAGCTCGACATTCATGTTGTCGCGCGTCATGGCATCGAGCGCGCCGAACGGCTCGTCCATCAGCAGGATCCGGGGATCGTGCAGCAGGGCGCGGGCGATCGCCGCGCGCTGGCGCATGCCGCCCGAGAGCTCGCCCGGCAGCTTGGCCTCGAAACCGATCAGGCCGACGAGGGCCAGCAGCTCCCTCGCCCGCGCCTCGCACGCCCTTTTGTCGAGCCGCAGCACCTGGCCCGGCAGCATGACGTTGGCCAGCACCGTGCGCCACGGCATCAGATTGGCGTCCTGGAAGACGACGCCGATCTCCGGCGTCGGACCGTGCACGATGCGGCCCTCGACGCTCACCGAGCCCGCGTAGCCGCCGACCAGGCCCGCGAGGATGCGCATCAACGTCGTCTTGCCGCAGCCCGAGGGACCGACCAGCGACACGAATTCGCCCTGGCCGACGTCGAAGCTGACCTGGGTCAGGGCGTCGATGGCCTCGCCGGCGCTCGTCGCGTAGGTCTTGCCGAGACTGCGCGTGGCGATGGCCGGACCGCCGGCCATCGATACCGTCCCGCCGTCGCCGAGAGTCAGGCGATCAATCTTGCCCATCAAGCATCACTACCAGGCATCACGGGGCGGCATTGCCGACGACGCGATCGAGGATCCACAGATCGTAGTCGTGGACCAGCTTGTCCTGCGGCGTAAAGCAGCCGCGGCCGTTGAACCGCGAGCTGAGGCCCTTCTGCTGGCGCTCGGCCGCGATCACGTCCTCGTTGCGCACGACATCGCCGTTGGCCATGTACTGCGCGAAGATTTCCTTGAAATCCGGCAGCTCGGCCGTGCTCTTCGGCACCAGGTTCGAGGTGACCAAGGTGCACTTGTCCGGACCGTCGGGATAGACCTCGGTCGCCGAGACCATGTCGATGGCGAAGCTCATCATGGTGTTGGCATGCACGACCGGGAAGAACGTGCCGATCTTCAACTCGGGCGGCAGGTCGAGCTCGGGCAGCTTCTTCTGATGCTCGCGCACGCCGCGCGTGCCGTCGAAGTAGGTGTAGTGCATCAGGTAGTTGCCGAGATGGATGCTGGGATCGTGGAAGTCGCGCTTCGACACCTTCTTGAAGTTGAGCGTGTGCTGGTGGACGAACGGCACGTGATAGCCGTCGCTGAAATTCTCGAGGTAGAGCTTCCAGTTGGCGCCGACCGGATAGGCGCGGCGCGAGACGCAGACCATGTCGTCGGCCGCCCATGGCTTGGTGCGCTCGGGCAGATCGCCGAGATAGCTCTTGAGGTCCTGCGCGTCGGGATCGAGGTTGATCCACATGAAGCCTGCCCACAGGTCGAGCTTGATCGGCTTCAGGCCGTGATCGGCCATCTTGAAGGTGGCCGATTCCTGGAACAGCGGCGTCGCCATCAGGTCGCCGTTCAGCTCGAACGCCCAGGCATGGTACGGACACTTCATGACGCGGCAGGTCCCCTCGCCTTCCATGATCTCCGAGCCGCGATGCGGGCAGGAGTTGATGAAGGCGCGGATCTGGCGGTCCTCGCCGCGCACCACGATCAGCGGCACGCCACAGAAGTTGAAGGTGATGTAGCTGCCGATTTCGGGCACGCGGCTCTGGTGGCCGATGCAGTTCCAGAACTTGAAGAAGATGCGGTCGCGTTCGCGCTCGTAGAATCTCTTCGAGGTGTAGCACCAGGCCGGCAGGGTCTCGGCTGCGTCGAAGCGACGGCGCACGCTGTCGTAATTGCGCGGGTTGAAGAGATCTTCGGGTTCGAGCATGTCTTGCATGGGGCTCCTCTCGCGTTTCTGGTCAGTGACAGGTTCATCCGTTGGCGGTGGAATAGGCTTCGTCGCGCCCCGCATCCCAGAACAGCAGCCGCCGGCGCAGCGCGCCGATCAGCCCGTGCAGGGACAAGCCGGTGGCGGCGAGCACCAGCAGGATCGAGAAGACCCGTGCGGTGTCGAGATTGCCGTTGGCATAGAGGATCAGGGTGCCGAGCCCTTCCTTGGAGCCCATGAACTCGCCCACGATCGCGGCCAGGAGCGCGAACACGACGGCGACGTTGATGCCGGCGAAGATGTGCGGCAGCGCCCCCGGCAGCGCGACCATGCGGAACATTTGCAGGCGGCTGGCACCCAGCGCGCGCAGGACGTCGAGCCGGCCCTGTTCCGCCGCACGCAGGCCGGCGACGGTGCCGAGGAACACCGGGAAGAAGGCGACGATGGTGGCCAGCACGATCTTCGAGCCCATGCCGTAACCGAAGGCGACGATGATCAGCGGCGCCAGGGCGATCTTGGGCGTGGCTTCGACGGCAATCAGGATCGGCTGGAGGGCGCGGGCGAAGCGTTCGGAAAAGGACGAAATGGAGCCGATGCAGATGCCGACGACGCAGGCCAGGGCAAAGCCCGACAGCGCCTGGAACAACGTCACCTGCAGATGCTGCAGATAGAGTCCGCTGGAAAAGCCGTCGACGAAGTTGGCGGCGATGTCGCTCGGCGCCGGCAGCATCATGGGATCGACAAGCGACAGCCGGGCGGCGCTTTCCCAGGTTCCGATCAGGAGCACGAAGACGAGGAGAGGAAGCCAGCCGCGCCGGACCGCATTCAACAGAGAAGAAAGGTAGGTCCGGAAAGCCAAGCCGCGCGTGTCATTCATCAGAACGCCCCAACAGCCGCGCCATGAACCACGCAACATTCGGGCCATAGCTCGCGATGAGACCCGGCGGCTTCCCGCACGCGTGGGACCCGCAAGACCGCCCGAAATGTCATCATGTCGGGCGGGCGCTTGACCGATGTTGGGGCAACGCAGCCGCCTGGCAGGCGTCCGCGCGCCGATCACAAAAGCTTTAGATCGCGCCTATTTGCCGACGTTTTATGTTGATTCCGCTACGCGGCTAAGCTTCTATTACGGTAGACGCACCGGCGCTCAAGCGCCTCGACAAGCATAAGCGTCACTAGGGGTGGAGCTGATCATGGCCGTTTCACGTCGGCAATTCATGAAGGTGAGCGCCGCTGGCCTCGCCGCCTCTTCCGTGGGCGCCCTCGGGTTCCTGGAGGCGGGCGATGTGCTCGCCGCGGGCGTCCGGCCCTTCAGGCTCGAAAAAGCGACGGAGACCCGCAACACCTGCCCCTACTGCGCGGTGTCCTGCGGCGTCCTCGTCTACTCGGCGGCCGACGCCAAGGACGGCAAGGCCAAGGTCGTCCACATCGAAGGCGATTCCGACAACCCCATCAACCGCGGCACGCTCTGCCCGCGCGGGGCGGCGTCGCTCGGCTTCGTGCACAGCGTCAATCGGCTCAAATATCCGATGCACCGCAAGCCGGGCAGCGACAAGTTCGAGCGCGTGAGCTGGGACTTCGCGATGGAGCGCATCGCCAAGCTGGCCAAGCAAGACCGCGACAAGAACTTCGTCGCCAAGAATCGCGATGGCGTGACGGTCAACCGCTGGCTCAGCACCGGCTTCCTGGGCGGCTCGTCGTGCAGCAACGAGGCGGGCTACCTCACCTACAAGGTCGTGCGATCGACCGGGATACTGGCCTTAGAGAACCAAGCTAGAATTTGACACGGTCCGACGGTGGCCAGTTTGGCCCCGACCTTCGGACGCGGCGCGATGACGAACTCGTGGAACGACATCAAGAACGCCGATGTCGTCATCATCATGGGCGGCAATGCCGCCGAGGCCCATCCCTGCGGCTTCAAGTGGGTGACCGAAGCCAAGGCCAACAACGCCGCCAAGCTGATCGTGGTCGACCCGCGCTTCACCCGGTCGGCCTCGGTGTCGGATCTCTACGCGCCGCTTCGCCCGGGCACCGACATCGCCTTCCTGTCGGGCGTGATGCGCTACCTGCTGGCCAACGGCAAGATCCACCAGGAATACGTCAAGGCCTTCACCAACGCCTCCTACATCGTCAAGGAGGGCTACGGCTTCCAGGACGGGCTGTTCGCGGGCTACGACGAGGCGCGCAAGAACTACGTCGATCGCTCGAGCTGGGACTACGAGTTCGACGAACAGGGCATGGCCAAGGTCGACGACACGCTGCAGAACCCGCGCTGCGCCATCAATCTCCTGAAGGCACATGTCGAGCGCTACACGGCCGAGATGGTCGAGCGCATCTGCGGCACGCCCAAGGACAAGTTCCTGAAGGTCTGCGAGCTGATCGCCACGACGGCCAACGGCGAGCGCTCGATGACATCGCTTTACGCGCTGGGCTGGACGCAGCACACGACGGGCGCGCAGAACATCCGCGCCATGGCCATGATCCAGCTCCTGCTGGGCAACATGGGTGTGCCGGGCGGCGGCGTGAACGCCCTGCGCGGCCATTCCAACGTGCAGGGCATCACCGACCTCGCGCTGCTGTCGACTTCGACGCCGGGCTACCTGGTGCTGCCGACCGAGAAGGAAACCACCTACGCCGACTACATGAAGTTGCGCGGCTTCAAGCCGATCCGGCCGGGCCAGACCAGCTTCTGGCAGAACTACGGCAAGTTCTTCGTCAGCCAGCAGAAGAGCCTGTTCGGTGCGGCCGCGACCAAGGACAACGACTGGGCCTACGACTACCTGCCGAAGTTCGACGTCTCCTACGACGTGCTGAAGATGGTCGACATGATGGCGGGCGGCCAGATGAACGGCCTGTTCTGCCAGGGCCTCAACATCCTGATGGCGGCGCCCAACAAGGCCAAGGTCGCGACGGGCCTCGCCAAGCTCAAATGGCTGGTCATCATCGATCCGCTGGAGACCGAGACGGCGCATTTCTGGGAGAATCACGGCGAGTTCAACAACGTCGATCCCAAGGCGATCCAGACCGAGGTAATCCAGCTGCCGGCCACGGCCTATGCCGAGGAGGAAGGCAGCGCCACCAACTCGAGCCGCGTCATCCAGTGGCACTGGAAGGCGGTGGACGGGCCGGGCGAATCGCGCGGCGACATCCAGATCATCGCCGACCTGCAGCGCCGCCTGCGCGCGCTCTATACCAAGGAGGGCGGCGCCTTCCCCGATCCCATCCTCAATACGGCCTGGAGCTACGCCAACCCGGACCTCCCCGAGCCGGCCGAGCTTTTGAAGGAGCTCAACGGCTACGCCGTCGAGGATCTGCCGGATCCGGCGGATCCGGCCAAGACGATGCTCAAGGCCGGGCAATTGCTGCCGGCCTTCGCGGTGATGCGCGACGACGGCAAGACGTCGGGCGGCTGCTGGATCTACACCGGCGTCTATACCGAGGCGGGCAACATGGCGATGCGCCGCGACGCGGCCGACCCGACCGGCCTCGGCATCCATCCCAACTGGGGCTTCGCTTGGCCGGCCAACCGCCGCATCCTCTACAACCGCGCCTCGGCCGATCCCACGGGCAAGCCGTGGAGCGAGCGCAAGAAGTACATCTCGTGGAACGGCACGCGCTGGATCGGCGGCGACGTGCCGGACTACGCACCGACAATCGCGCCGGACAAGTCGGTCGGGCCGTTCATCATGAACCAGGAAGGCACCGCGCGGCTGTTTGCCCGCACCGCCATGCCCGACGGCCCGTTCCCCGAGCATTACGAGCCGATGGACGCCTTCCTCGCCAATCCGCTGCATCCCAAGGTCAGCAGCAATCCAGTGGTGCGGGTGTTCGCCGCCGACGCCAAGTCGTTCGGCACGCCCGACAAGTTCCCGATCGTCGCGACCAGCTACCGCCTGGCCGAGCACTTCCACTACTGGACCAAGAACGTCCACGACAATGCCGTGCTGCAGCCGGAGATGTTCGTCGAAATGGGCGAGCGGCTGGCCAAGGCCAAGGGCATCCAGAACGGCGACTGGGTCGAGATCTCGAGCCAGCGCGGCGCGATCAAGGCCAAGGCCTCGGTCTCCAAGCGCATCCGCCCGATCATGGTCGACGGCAAGCCATGCGACATCGTCGGCCTGCCGATCCACTTCGGCTTCATCGGGCTGGCTCGCAAGTCGCAGCCGGTGAACACGCTCACGCCGTCGGTCGGCGACGCCAGCGTCAACACGCCGGAGTACAAGGCGTTCCTGGTCGACGTGAAGAAAACAACGCCACCGGCTTCGCAGCCGGCAGTGGCCTGATCGGGGAGGGTGAAATGTCCGTCCTGCAAACCCTCGATCTTCGCCGCCGCTCCGCCTCCAGCGTCGCCCCGCCGGCCGCCGACAAGCCGGCCGCGGTCGAAGTCGCCAAGCTGATCGATGTCAGCAAGTGCATCGGCTGCAAGGCCTGCCAGGCCGCCTGCCTGGAATGGAACCAGCTCGAGCAACCGATCGGCTTCACCGACGGCACCTACAACAATCCGACCGACCTCACGCCCGCGTCGTGGACCGTGATGCGCTTCACGGAATACGAGCACGGCGACGACCTCGAATGGCTGATCCGCAAGGACGGCTGCATGCATTGCGACGATCCGGGCTGCCTGAAGGCCTGCCCGGCGCCGGGCGCCATCGTGCAGTACACCAACGGCATCGTCGACTTCGTGTCGGAGAACTGCATCGGCTGCGGCTATTGCGTGAAGGGCTGCCCGTTCAACATCCCGCGCATCTCCAAGGTCGACAGCAAGGCCTACAAGTGCACGCTGTGCTCCGACCGCGTCGTGGTCGGCCAGGCACCGGCCTGCGCCAAGGCCTGTCCGACCCAGGCGATCTTCTTCGGCACCAAGGCCGACATGATCAACCATGCCGACAAGCGCATCACCGACCTGAAGTCGCGCGGCTACCAGAACGCCGGCCTCTACAATCCGCCCGGCGTCAACGGCACGCACGTCATGTACGTGCTGCACCACGCCGACAGGCCGTCGCTCTATGCCGGCCTGCCCGACAATCCGCATATCAGCCCGATCGTCGGCCTGTGGAAGGGCGTGCTGAAGCCCATTTCGCTGGCGGCCATCGCCTTCGCCGGCGCCTTCGGCCTGATGCACTACGTCACCAAGGGCCCCAACCGCGTGTCGGATAACGACGAGCGCAAGGCGGCCGAACTGGACGGGAGCGACCGGGCATGAGCGTCCACGCCAAGCCGGTCAGCCGCTACACCACGGCCGCCCGCATCAATCACTGGATCACGGCGGTATCGCTCATCCTGCTGGCGCTGAGCGGCCTCTCGCTGTTCCATCCGTCGCTGTTCTTCCTCACCTACCTGTTCGGTGGCGGCCAGCTCACACGCGCCATTCATCCATGGATCGGCGTGGTGCTGGCTATAAGTTTCCTCGGGCTGTTCTTCCGCTTCTTCACGCTCAACCTGTGGAACCGCGACGACACGGTGTGGATGAAGAACCTGGGCGCGGTGATCAACGACAAGGAAGAGGCCCTGCCCGAACTCGGCAAGTACAATGCCGGCCAGAAGCTCGTCTTCTGGGGCCAGTCGGTCCTCATCCTCGCGCTGTTCGGCAGCGGCATCGTGCTGTGGGATGTCTATTTCTTCGCCTACACCACGATCGACCAGAAGCGGCTGGCGGCGGTCGTCCATGCGCTGTGTGCGATCGGCGCCATACTGATCTGGATCGTGCACGTCTATGCCGCCATCTGGGTCAAGGGCACGCTCCGCGCTATGACCCGCG
>Ga0193726_1001358_pt1 | contig 19584 bp, 16 predicted proteins | sample H2c1metaG_FD_144928 | JGI IMG/M metagenome (GOLD analysis project Ga0193726, IMG submission 144928) | Soil microbial communities from a riparian zone of the East river system, Colorado, United States - H2c1 | ecosystem: Environmental > Terrestrial > Soil > Riparian zone | place: USA: East River... | reverse complement strand
CATGTTTGCCGTTATTAAACGACAAACGCCATTTGTAGAGAACTATTTAAAAGCTGCCTGAAACCTTTTTTTGGTAGTTTATTAATCTTAGAATACGCAAAGCCGGTAAGACGCAAAGTCAATGAGCAAAATGAATCAGATAATTCCGATCCAGACTCCAGCCAATTATTCATTATTCACTATTATCTATTCACTATCATCTATCATCTATCATCTCCTCTCTCCCATCGCAATCTAAATACTTATCTTTGTCGGCTATGTCAGAAATAAGAACGGTAGCATTTCACACACTTGGCTGCAAGCTTAACTTTTCTGAAACTTCTTCTTTATCCAGGATGCTTGAGGCGGAAGGTTTTCAAAAAAGAGAGTTTGACGACCTGGCCGATGTGTACGTCATTAACTCCTGCTCCGTTACTGAAAATGCCGATAAAGAATGCCGCCAGCTGGTCCGTCGTATCCAACATAAATCCCCTGAAAGCTTTGTTGTGATCACCGGTTGTTATGCCCAGTTAAAGCCAAAAGAAATTTCTGAGATTCCCGGTGTTGATCTTGTATTGGGTGCAGCGGAAAAATTCAATTTCACAAAACATATAAAGGAACTGACCAAAGGTGACCCGGCTAAAATTTGCAGTTGCGATATTGGTGATATCTCAGACTTTCATTCCTCATACTCTATTAACGATCGCACCAGGAGTTTTTTGAAGGTCCAGGATGGATGCGATTACAACTGTTCCTTCTGTACCATACCTCTTGCAAGAGGGAAAAGCCGAAGTGATTCTATAAACAAGGCAGTAAAAAATGCTGAACATCTCTCTTCCCAGGGGATAAAAGAAATTGTATTAACCGGTGTAAACCTGGGTGATTTTGGGAAATCAGCCTCCGTTGAAAAAAATGAGAATTTCTTTGAACTGATAAAAGAATTAGACAATGTTCAAGGCATTCAGCGGTACCGGATCTCTTCGATTGAGCCGAATTTACTCACAAACCCGATTATTGAATTTGTTGCCCAGAGTAAAAAATTTCTTCCTCATTTTCATATACCCCTGCAGAGTGGAAGTAACAGGATACTTGGTTTGATGCGAAGAAGGTACCAACGCGAATTATTTGCCGATCGCATCCATTCAATTAAAACATTGATGCCCCATTGTGCTATCGGTGTAGATGTGATCGTTGGATTCCCTTCGGAATCAAATGAAGATTTCAAAGAAACCTACGATTTTCTCCATTCGCTTGATATTTCTTATTTACATGTGTTCACCTATTCTGAAAGAGATCATACTCATGCATTATCTATCGGGCCATCTGTACCGATGAGCGTTCGCTATGAAAGAAATAAGACCCTTCGCAACCTTTCTTATATGAAGATGCAATACTTCACACAACAACATGAAGGGCAGACCCGTAAAGTATTGTTTGAAGCTCATCATAAGATTAGCAGCCTGCCTGGAGGAGGTATGATGGAAGGCTACACTGATAATTATATTAAGATTTCTACTCCATTCAGAAAAGATTGGGTAAATCAGATTGTAAATTGGAAAATCTAGCAGAGTCTTTCTGCTACCGGATTAAAATATTTATTGATTCAATTTTTTTCTTCAATGCCGAAAGGAAACTTATTCTTAACTTTTGCATTCTTATTCCCATAAAATAAAGTTTATAGAAAAACATAAAAGTAAATCCTAAACAGTTCAGGAATTTAATACTAACAACATGGAAAAATCACGTCGTCAGTTTATAAAGCAAGCTGCATTGGCCGGTGCAGGTGTAATGGCCTCAAAGATATCATGGAGCGCACAAAGTTATGATCGCATAATAGGCTCAAACGACAGGGTCAGGGTGGGTGTGGTAGGTTTTTCAGACAGGCACCGCAGTACGCACATTCCTTGTTTTATGAACCATTATAAGGAATTGAATTTTGATGTTGTAGCAGTTTCGGATATATGGAACCGTAGACGGGAAGAAGGTGCTGCTGTATGGAAAGAAAAAATGAACCATGACATCATCACTTGGCGGAATAATGAGGAGATGTATGAAAAGAAATTAGTTGACGCGGTTTTTATAAGCACCGCTGATTTTCAACATGCACTTCATGCTATTGAAGCTGTCAAAGCCGGTTGCGATGCCTATGTTGAAAAACCATTTGCAGAAACCATGGACGACAACCAGGCCGCCCTTAAAGCAATCAAAGCAACGGATAGAATAGTTCAGATCGGGTCCCAAAGAAGAAGCGGCGCAAATTACCAGGCTGCTGATAATTTTATAAAGTCGGGAAAATTTGGTCCGATAACTATGGTTGAACTTACCTGGAACGTAAACCAGCCGGGACGCTGGCGCAGACCATCACTCGTGCCTTTATTAAAAGAAGAAGACACAGATTGGAAACGATTTTTATTGAACCGCCCTTTTGAATCTTTTGATCCAAGAAAATATTTAGAGTTTCGATTGTTCTGGCCTTATTCATCAGGACAACCGGGCCAATGGATGAGCCACCAGATAGATACTGTGCATTGGTTCAGCGGACTGCAGCACCCGCGCAGCGTAGTGGCCAATGGAGGCATCTATATGTGGAAGGATGGTAGAAAAAATTGGGACACCATGACGGCCGTGTTTGATTATGGTCCTGAAGACGATCCCACCACTGGCTTCCAGGTAACTTTTTCTTCGCGCATGCACAACGGAGATGAGCATCCTGCCGAAATATATTATTCCAATGGAGGAGAATTAAATCTTATTACCAATAAAGTTTCTCCAACCGGCGGTCTTACAAAAAGGTTTGCTGATGAGATGAAAATGCAGCCAAATCTTTTGCCTGAAATAAGTCTTTCGGAAGCCGAACAGGTTGTAGCTTCTGCAAATACAGGTGGTGATGCCCTAACATCAAATCATATCCGAAACTGGATGGAATGCATACGAAGCCGCAAACAACCACATGCACCTGTAGAAGCGGGCTATAGCCATTCTATTCATGACCAATGCCGCTGTGCATACCGGGCTGAAAGCGGGTTTTGATACAAAAACACAGCAAGTAACCGTGGGTGGAAAAGTATTTAAATACTAGCATGAAAAGATCAGTACGAACGCGCCAGGTTAAATATCTTATCATATCTGTTGTATGCATGTGTTGGTGTGCGATCATTATTGCTCAAAAAGAAGTAGTGGAAATTTCCAGGGAAAAAAATGAAAACAAGATCAACATTTTCATAGGACATAAATTGTTTACCAGTTTTTTGTATCCTGATAGTTTAGAAAAGCCCGTGCTTTATCCAATTTTTGCCTCCAACGGAACCAGGATCACAAGAGGTTTCCCGCTTCATCTTTATCCCGGTGAACCAACAGATCATCCGCATCATATCGGGTTATGGCTCACTTTTGAAAATGTAAACGGTTTAGATTTTTGGAACAACTCCTACGCTATTCCTCCTGAAAAAAAACACCTTTATGGATGGATCAGAACGGACCATATTCTTCAGACCTCTGGAGGTGTGAAAGGAATATTATCATATCATGCCAACTGGACCGATCAAAAACATAAGGTCTTGCTCGAAGAAACCACACGGTTCGAATTTAGTGGCACTCCTCATCATCGCACCATTGACAGAATCACTAGTCTTAAAGCGGATACCGATATTCTTTTTACAGACGCAAAAGACGGCATGCTTGGCCTGAGGGTTGCGCGTGAACTTCAAATACCTTCTGCTACTGATCAAAAATTTACAGATGATAAGGGCAACATAACGATCGTTAAGAAAATTGATGATTCACTGGCTACAGGTAATTATCTTACAAGTGAAGGGAAACAAGGGGACGATGCCTGGAGCACCCGGGCTGTGTGGTGCAAGATGTATGGTAAGATGGGGAAAGATTCCATAAGCATCACTATTATTGATCATCCTGGAAACCCCAACTATCCTACATTCTGGCATGCGCGGGGGTATGGTTTGTTCGCCGCAAATCCACTTGGCGAAAAGATCTTTACCAACGGGAAAAGTGAAAAAAATCTCCACCTGAAAAAAGGAGAATCCGTTCAATTTTATTACAGGATACTCATTGATGACGGAAAAAATACTGTTACTGCAACGCAGTTAAATAAAATGGCAAATGAATTTGCAAGAATGGATGCATCCCGTGAGTGATCCAGGATTTAATGATTTAAATGGTTCCATATTGCCAGTTGGCCTTTTATAATCGCTTTGTCGGCATCCTCGATACTCAGCGTGCCACCACCAGGCAATTCGAGAGTTTTTAATGCAAGTGTATAGAACATTTTCATTTTTTCACTGGCTACGAGCGTGATATTTGCTTTTCCCAATTTTATAATTTCCCGGAGCTCAGTTCCAATCAACAAACCACTCAGAAAAAAATAATTCTCCTGCTTACCGGGTTTATTCAAAAGAGAATTCGTTCTCACAAAAAAAGCAGTATGGAGAAGGTTCGGGTTGATGCTTTCCAGAACTCCCTTCACAAAACTTTTCTTTTCGGCAGCGGTATTAAGTATGGTTCGCTCCTGGATACCTGCTGATAAAATACTTTTATTGGAAAGGATATCAAAAAATTCCCCCGTCATGAAAGTTCTGATGTTTATTATCTCCCCATTTTTTACATGAACATGTTTTGAATGTGTTCCCGGAAGGATAAAATATCTTTCTTGTCTTTTATGGTGGAGGCAGCCTGCTACTAGTGTCTCCTCCCCTCTCATTACATCATCATCTGTCCTGGCGCCGGATATGACCAGGATTTCATGATCAAACACCCTGGATCTTTTTATCTTTCTACATCGAGCCCCTGAACCATCAGCGGCAAACGGAACCGGCCTATAGTCGAGCTCGATCATACCCAACGAGGAAGATGCCATTCCTGAGATGATCAACAGAACCCCTTTTAGTGATGAGTCCATCCGATCTTCCAATTTTTGAATATGACCTTTGAGAATGTTAAGGTAGAAAGCAAATCGTTGATTCTTTTTTCTTCCACTTCGATTCCAAAGATTAAATACCCGTGAAATTCCCTGGGAACTGGATGATTCACCAAGCAGCTCCATCTTTGTTTTGTCAATAACTCGTAATCGCAAGGTGGAAGTGCCCCAATCGCAACTTATGAATCTCTGCATAAGTAAAGGTGTTAGGTTATGGGTTGAAGGTTGAGGGTTTAGGGAAGAGGCGGGAAGGAGAGCAATACAATTATTCAAAATCATTTATGCCACTGTCCACCTACATTATAAATCCTGACAACTGAAATTAATAATTTATTTCATTAAAAATACTCCCTCGGAAACGTACCATCTCCACAGAGGTGAAAATAATCTATAAAACTTATTCAAGCTAAAAAGAGACTACCTGGATGTTGAAGTCGTCGGTAGCGGGTTAAGATTTTTTCCTAAAAATTTAGAATTAACTGATCGGAGGTATTGAGATTTTTGTGCAGCACTTTTTTGCATAGTTGGATCGCAAGTGGAAGATGAAGTTCTTGTAAAGGCGACCAACTCCGTAATATCGTCGACATCAAATAAATGCAGGTTCACTTTATTGGCAAACCCGTCACTATTATAATCGAGTGTAGAAGTAACTGCATTGTACCCGCCCTGGAAGCCCCAATGCCAATCCATCGCATTGTTTACGCTAAACATCATAAAAGTATAGGTATCAAGTTCACTATGCATGAGAATGTATTGATCCACTGATTTCCAGACATGAAATTATATTTATTGTCATATTTTGAAACTTCAAATGCAGTAAAAGCAGGCGTAAAAACGGTCCCTCCGTTTTGAGCCTCCCAGGTTACGCGGGTTACGTTGTGATTATCGTCATACTCATAGGTTTGAGATAAGTTGTACGTGGGATCTATCAAATTAGTCTGTCCCAGTCTTATCATTTCACCTTTAATGTTATAATGGAAACTATCAATGGAGATTAATCCCCCAAATAAAGGGTAGTAATACTTAAGAACAGTTGGCAAAAATGTATTGTCTTTATAAGTAAAATCAAGATGAATGCCGGCATCACCATAGTTGGCTCTTGTTAACCTTCCTTTACTATCATAAAGAATGGTAACAGGCGAACCTTCAAAGTTCATAGAATCCGGGTCACCTTTTTGATTGTAGGTAATATTAAGTGAATAGCCAAACAAGTCATCTTCCGTATGAGTGACCAGGCATTTTCCATTTGGTTGATCATAGCCGCTCCTGATAAAATCTATTCCTTTTTTACACGAGGTAAAGATCAGGATAAGGATCGCATACAGCAATCATGCAATTTGTTTGGAAGATTTCATAATTGAAAGTTTTATTAAATGAATTATTAAACATCCAGTGATTGGTTACTTAAAGCTTTTGTCATTTTGCAGCTACTCACATTGCAACTGTCGATGGGTAAATGTTGATATGCCTGCATCCGGCCTGAACCAATCATACTTCAGTTTTTGATGTGAAAGGAATTTTCACATTCAAACTTATTTACTTAACCGTTCTTAGTCATTGAAGAAAGTGTGAAGAAACAATTTCGTTTAGGGAGGAGCCGATTTATTGAGGGAGCACAAAGTACAATTGCTAATGAATGTGTCATCCGGAGGGATCAAAAATCAAAGCCACCTGTACTTTTCTGTAAGCCGTTCTTTTTGGTTTCTTGCCACAGGAATATTATCTCCATTGCTCATGGTCATGATTCCATCGTTCCTGTTAAATTGTTTAACATGGTTGAGGTTAATGATATATTGCCGGTGCACACGCAGAAAATGTTCTTCTTCCAAAACTTCCTGGACATCTTTCAAAGTTTTAGAAATCAGAAAATGACGGCCATCGGTCAATACAAGTTTTGAATAATTATTGCTGGCTTCACTATATATTATTTCATTAAGATCGATGAAAGAAACACCATGTTGCCCGGGAATGGCAATCTTGGTAACAGGTTCTCCCCTCAGTTGTTTTTGCAACATTGTCAATTGTGAGGAGGTAGGCTTTATATTTTTTTCGGCTTTGGCTACGGCTTCTTTCAATTCTTTTGTATCAATGGGTTTTACAAGGAAATCAAGCGCATTAAATCGAAATGCTTTTAATGCAAATTGGTTATATGCGGTAACAAATACCAGGCTGAAATTAGCATGAAGAACCTTATCCAGCATTTCAAAACCATTCATTACCGGCATTTCAATATCAAGAAATACCAGGTCGGGGAAAAGCGTTTCAATGGCATCCAAAGCCTTGACAGTACTCGTATAGCAACCAATGACCTCCGTCTGTGGGCAATGTTGAATCAGCTGCAGTTGAAGCAGTTTCACACTATCCGGTTCGTCGTCTATTATGATTGTTCTTATTGACATTAAACGGGTATTTGTATAATTACCTGCGTACCGGCCGATTCACCATTTGACTGAAAAAGATCGATGATCTCTACAGTAGTGTTAGTATGAAACAACTGGTTAATGAGCGCGATCCTTTCGGAAGTTACTTTCATCCCAAATGATTTTTGAATAATTGCAGATTTACTTTTTAATTCCCATGCCTTTTTCCTTCCTACTCCATCGTCAGTGATGATTATTCTTATCAACGAATCCTCATCAGCTTTGTCTACAACAATCGATAAGTTGCCCCCCGTTTCTTTATGCATCAGTCCATGCCATATCGCATTTTCCACGTAGGGCTGAATCAGCAATGGAGGGATCTCAGTATAAGAAGTGTCTACATTTTCAGTAATTATATATTTCAGTTTCTCTTTAAAGCGCATAGACTCCATCTCTATATATAATCTAAGGGACTCTAATTCAGATTGCAGTTCTACTTTATCTTTTCGCGAATTCTCCAATACCAGCCTCATCAACCTTGAAAACTTCGTAAGGTATTCCGATGCTGCCACGGAATCGTTTTCAATGGCATATAATTTTATAGAATTGAGGCAATTGAAAATAAAATGGGGGTTCATTTGCGAACGTAACGCCGTTAATTCTATCTCAGACAATTTCCTTTTGAATTCCGCTTCCTTTTTTTCTTTTTCGAGGTGTTCTTTTTGCAACTGGTTTTTAAGAGTTACCTGGTGCAACCGGTTTCTATATAACCAATAAATGAAACAGGCAACGAGGAAAAGGATCACCGCTTTGAACCATACAGTTTGCCAGAACGCCGGAATAATGTGAATGTATAGTATTCTTTCTTCACCCCAGATTCCATCAGGATTTGCGGTTTTTACTTTGAAGGCATAATGACCCGGTGGAAGATTTGCATAAGTAATAGAATTATTGGACCCCAATTGCTGCCAGCTTGTATCCGTTCCCTGCAGTTTACAGGCGTAAATATTCCGCTCGGGTGATAAAAAACTAAGGCACGCGAATTCAAAACTTAATTGATTTTCATCATGATGTACCGTCAGTGTATCGACTACGTCAATGTTTCCGATGGCGTCCCATTCTTTTCCAAAGATTTTGATACTGGTAAAATGCAAGGGCGACGATTCTTTTTGTGGATACAAATCATTTATGGGGAAACGATAAGAATCACTTACAAAAATTGAATCCCTGAACATGCAGATTCTTTTTGAAATGTAATCATCCTCAAAATATTCAAGTCTTATACCATCAAGTTCATCGAATCGCCTGGCTAATCTTTTAACAGGATCATAAAACCAGAGACCATCCTGGGCAAGTGCAATGATATTTCCGTTTGTGTCTATATAAGCACGGGTAATCAGTTCTGGAATTTCTTTTACTTTATATTTTTCCTCAGAATACCGGTTATAGCAAACCAATCCTGAATTAGTGCTTATCCAGACATTCCCTTTTTTGTCTTCGCATAATGGCTGTACTCTATAATTGTAAGGAAATAAAGGTATACGGTGCACCTTACCTGTAGCTACATCCAATTTGTTCAGTACGCTATCCAGTTCATAATCACTGCCTGTCCAAATAGTATTGTCGTCGCCACAAGCAACAGAATAAACAAAATTACTGGTTAAGGTGGTGCTATCTTTAGGGTCGGAAACATATTGAAAAAATTGAAGTGTTTTAGTATCAAAATGCACTAACCCATTCCCCTCAGTAGTCATCCAGTAGTTGCCTTCTTTATCCGCAAAAGTATTTCGGTATTTTACACTATCCGTGGTACATCCAGGATGGTTTATCATGGGCTTGACGAAATAGGTAAGTTTATTTGTCCGGGTGTTTAGAAGAAATAATTTGCTGTAAACTGAGTTTGTCTTGTAAGAAAGAATAATGTCAGCGAATGCCAACAAACAAATATCATTTTGAAGAGGAATGATAAAGCGAAGATCGCCTCTATCGTGAACAGGGATCTCTATTCGATTGATTTTATCAGTGCCTTTGTCATATTTATAGAGATGGGGTCTCATCCCCCGATCTTCTGTGCCATACCAAATGGTATTATTTTTTTGATCATGCCATTGGCAAATTACCCGTTCGCTTTCCGGAAGCAATTTGCGGTAAACAAAACGGTTTACGGCCGGAAGCAGGGAAGAGAATCCATTTTTATAACTCCAAAACCAGTCAATCCCATTGATCCCTTTTTCATGGGAGCGGGTAACCAATAAATTTTCAGAGTTACTTTTATTATAGATGGAAACCTTGTCAGTAATCTTATCAAAGACCCTTATTTGTTGCTCATTGGGCAGCCATAACTGGGTAGCATTTTTGGGGGAAACAAATGAATGATTTTCTATATTCTTCTGACTGCCGGTATTTTCAAAATCATACAGGAGCCTGTTATTATTTCGAAGATCAAATTTCAAAAGACCCCCCCAGCCGGATAGCCATATATTTTCATTATCCTCATCAAATACAAACGTGGTATATGGAATGTGGTCGTCTATTTCTTTGTATACTGTAAATGCAAATGAAATGGGGTTGAATTTCAAAATAGTGTTGCCACCCAGGAAAAGATCCCCGTTTACCGTTTCTTTCATATCTATAAATCGTGCTATTTCAATATTGACCTTTTTACCAGTAAAGGCGTTAGTGGCTACACGATCTTTAATCTCTGTAAACTTTTCTGCTGAGGCATCGTACAGGTATAATTTATGCTCCCAATATACCCATAACCTTTGCTGGCTGTCCTCGAATAAATGATAAAACGTTCTCCAAAGTCCCGGAGGTAGTGGTATAATCCTGGTTTTATAAGTTGAGAAGTCAAACCAAATAATTCCTGAAGCACTTGCAATCCACAAACCTTTCCTATGGCTTTTCACGATCTGAAAAATATAATCATCAAAAAGGCCGTGAGTGCCTTTCATTATCGGGTTAAATATTCTGAAATGATAGCCATCAAAACGAACAATCCCAATTTTTAAAATGCCCAGCCAGATGAATCCATCGTCCGATTGTACGAAAGTATTTATGACACCCCTTGGTAAACCATCTTTATAAGTAAAGCTTCGAAAATTCAGTGGCGGAGGATTTGAATCATATTTTGCAATGTATACGGTCTTTTCAAGAAGTTTCTGATTGTGATTATCCTGTCCATTACAGAAGTGAACCGCGCAAGCGGCGGCAATGATTATGGTAAACAGCCTGAAATGCAAAAAGGATAATTTAACTGGTAAATGTAACGCAATTGCCCTCCTTCAGAATTGGGGACTGGTGAACAGCTATATTTAAAGGGTAACCAGCATATTCCTTTAGTAAAACAAAAGAAGCCGGATTTAAGCCGGTTTTTATCTATATTCCCGGTCTCATCGCCCTTTTGACAAGAGAACCCAAAACGGCCGGTTGGAGCCTTATTCCTCCCTCAACGAATCAGCTATTCACTAAAGAATAACGCTTCCCCACCCGTGCACTATTGGTGAAGATGATGCAGGCATATAAGTTTGGATGAGAAAATCATTTGCCATTAAATCTTTTTAAATAAAATAATTTTTTGTTCCCATTGTACGTGTTGGCAACGACTAAGGTAAAAGGCACCGTAAATTCAATTCAATTATAATACCCGTAACAGGTTCTTCAAAGTCAATGATTCTTATTGAACGGTAAACCGTTATTAGTGAACAAGTAAGAATTGGCAATGCAATAGACTCTGATCCTCTGACAAAGTTTTTGGCTCTACGACCTTATGCGCCCTTTTAAAACTGAGCAAAAATCACATTCATCACTTGTGCTCAAACTATTTTTTAGCATCAAATTTTAAAAATTATGAAACTCAAACTAACCTTATTCACCATCGTTGCGTTCCTGTATACAGGTATGCTGGTAAACGGCCAGGAAATCAAACATCCTAAACCCAACGTTGATCAAATACCGTTCGGGAAAAAGCTGCCCGCCCCTTCATTGCTCCAACAGCAAAAATTCCTTAATCCTTCAGGTTCCAATGTGATACAAGGCCTATCAAAAAAGAAAGATCAGCCATTATTGCAGTTGAATTCGAGTAGTGATGTTCAACGTCTACAACCCTTGTCTCAAAATTATAGCTCCACGCAAGCCAGGTATGACCATAACAGTTATCCTTCCGATTTTCATTTAACGAAAGATATCAATGCACAGCATGAGAGTGACCCCCAGAACTACAACAGCTATAACTATCCATCCGAATTTGCAGTATTAAATAACGTGAGTTATTTTAATGCCAATGATGGGATTCATGGCCTCGAACTCTGGCGTAGTGATGGAACCCGCACGGGAACCTATTTAGTAAAAGATGTTAACCCTGGAGAGGCTTCTTCCGGGAATGATGGTGGTATTACAGCGGCCAACGGAAAATTATATTTTCCTGGCATTACCGCTGACGGTGGTGAAGAGCCCTGGGTTTCCAATGGTACACAGTCAGGCACGCACCTCTTAGTGGATATAGGTCCCGGACCTAACGGCAGTTTTCCCAGTCAATTTGTTGCTGTAAAAAATAAAGTATTTTTTGTGGCAAATAGTAGCCAGTTATGGAAAACAGACGGAACCAGCGCAGGGACAGTTATGATAAAAGATATAAACGTTACGGACGGTGCATTTCAAATATTTCAATCGACTGCAGCAAATGACCTTTTGTTTTTCACTGCATTCGATAATATCAGTGGCCGGCAACTTTGGAGAAGCGATGGCACTGAAGCCGGCACCTACATCGTCAAGCTAATCGGAAATTACCTGTATGATTTTGTAGCTCCATTGCAGCTAACAAAATATAATAACAAACTTTTCTTTTCTGTCGATGATGGTTTAGGAAGAAGGCTTTGGTCTTCGGACGGAACCCCTGATGGCACCGGTTATGCAACAGCAGACGATAATATATTTATGCAAACCGACTATCTTACAGTAAATGTTAAAAATCCATTCCCTGTAATCAACAACGTTCTCTACTTTGCAGGCACTACATTTGCTGATGGCGGAGGTTTATATAAATTTAATGCCTTCAATAATGCTGGAATATCCCTGGTAACAGACCTTACTCCTGCACCTGATATAGATTTCATAACTCCTGTGGATTTCGCAATCGTAGGAAATCGCCTTTACTTTAAAGTTATCAATTCAATTGGAGGCTATCATGATGAATTGTGGAAATCTGATGGGACTGCAGCCAGTTCAAAACTGATTAAAACATTCGTTCCCGGTGAAATCACTTTTGACCATAATAATGGAAATGGTCTTTTATATTTTAATAAAACGGATCTGGTTTTGGGCAATGAATTGTGGAAAAGTGACGGCACTCAAAACGGTACGGTGATGGTGAAAGATATATGGGAAGGTAATGTTAGTGCCGCGCCTTATTACCTGACAGAATGCAATGGAAAACTTTTGTTCAATGCTGCTGATAAGGATAATGGCGCATCTCTGTATGCTACAGATGGTACATCAGCCGGAACAAAGTTGGTAAAGGAAATTAATACTTCCTCAACAAGTAGTTCTAATGCTGGAGGGTTTAATACCAGCGACATGGCTGTTTCAAAAAATGGAGCATTATTCAGCGCATTTGAGCGCGGTCACGGATACGAACTGTACCAATCAAATGCAAAGAACGGCGGTACGGAATTGGTGAAAGATATTATTGATGGGGAAGGCAGCTCATACCCAAATGCCTTTATATCAAAAAATGGGTTAACCTATTTTAGGGCAAATAATACAGATCAGTCAGCCGGCTTTCCCGGATCAACAATTTACAAAACCGATGGATCAAAAAATGGCACGAAGAAAATTGTAGATGTTAATAATGCTTATTTCATGGGTTATGATGTAGCAGATAATGGCCTGGTATATTATCTCACCTTTGACCTGGTAACTTTCACGTACGATCTTTGGAGAACTGACGGAAGTATTCCGGGAACCTACCTGCTGAACGCTACCTTATATTTTAGTCCTTATGTGGTTACTTCCGGAAACACTGCCTATTTTGTTGCAGGGGATGAAAGCAACGGCTTTGAGCTATGGAAATCGAATGGCACGGTTGCGAGCACAAAAATGGTGAAAGATATTTTTCAAGGCCCTGACGGATCCTATCCTTACAGTCTTTTTGTATTCGATAAAAATATCTATTTCGGAGCTTATGATGGCATTAGTTTTACTTATTCATTCTGGAAAAGCGATGGTACCGCTAATGGAACTTTAAAATTGAAAGATATTACACCGGCTTCGGGATTTGGCAGTGATGGCATCAGTCGTTTATTCTGCGTCTCCAACCATACATTGTATTTTAATGCCGTCGACTATAATGCTCTTGTTTACCAGGGCGCTGAATTATGGAAAACAAACGGTTCTCCCAATGGAACAAAACTTGTCAAAGACATCAACGTTAATGCGGATTCAAATCCTTACAATTTGACGGATGTAAATGGAGCCCTATTCTTTACTGCGTATGATGATATCAATGGAAATGAATTATGGTCAAGTTATGGAACAGCAGCCAGCACCAGGATTGTAAAAGACATTACGCCGGGTTTTGAGGGCAGTTTTATCAGTAACCTCGTTAGTTCACGAGACAAATTATATTTTTTAAAAGACAATCTCTTGTGGCTATCAGACGGCGGGGACCACGGAACACACCCGGTTGAAGATGGAGGACTGGATAGACTTACTTTCCTGCAAAATTTAATGGGATCGAACGACAACCTGTTTTTTTCAGCCTACTCTTATAAATATGGCACAGAGCTATATACTAATGCAAATGATGGTGATCATAAAAAGAACAATGAAAATAATGTAACCGCTCTTAAGGTTACACCAGAAAATGCGACAACCGGCAGCATGACGGCCATGATCTTCCCTAATCCGGCAACGAATATTCTGAATGTAAATATTGCTTCTCCGAATATGGAAGTTACCAGGTTAACCGTTTCGGGCGCTGACGGAAAAGTGTTTATCAGCCAGGATGTGAATGGAAAAAGAGTTGCCCGAATCGACGTATCACATTTGCAGACCGGGATTTATTTTGTTAAACTTGTAGGGGGTACAAGCGGTGATCATGTAGTACAAAAATTTATTAAAGAATAAGTTTTATTAAGGATTAAACATATTATCGTAACAGATAAAGAATGGGTGATTTGCTGTAAGGGCAATCATCCATTCCGCATTTAAAGAATCAACCTGCACTTTCTGCGTCCATTACTTCAATGGCTCGTTCATAAAATGATTTTGCACGTTCATGAGTGCTGCCAATACATACCAGCCCCAGCTTTCCAAATTCGGAAAGAGCGCCAACCAAATGAAACATGACGCCTTCCTGTGTGGTGCCATCATACATGAGAGAATGGAACATGGCAATATCCATCAGGTCGCCTGGTGTAATGCCCTTATACTGGTCGCTGATCACGTTGTCGGAAGCAAAATAAAATCGCTTATTCCCGCTGGCGGTTATGAATTCTCCTGTTTCAGCATTATATTTTCCATTTGTTAAGAATTGAAGCATCAGGAATGGATGTGTGGTACCTCCTTTTCGAAGGTTGATCTCAATGGCATAATGTTTCCATGTATCGTCATCTTGCTTCACTGAAATAAAATCTATGGCAAATCTTCCCATCGCACCTTTCTCCGCCAAAGTCTTTGCGATTTTTCTACCTTCTGCAGCAAGCGTTACACCGTATATTTCATCTGCAGGGAAAATGGCGCCCATGAATATCTGTCCATCATCACCACCCAGCAATTGATCATGCGTACTCACGATATCAATACTGTTATCAGGATTAATGACACATTGTACAGAAGGGGACATTTTTATTTCACCATCCAGAAATACTTCCACGATTCCACCCATGGAGTTGAATTTTTCGAAGAACATGGCTTCGCTCAGATCTTTCGCAACTGTATTGATATGTTGTGAGAAAGATTTCGACAAATTTTCTTCGAGCATTTCATCAACCGGCACATTGGGATAGCGGTAAATTGCATTCCCTTCACCGCTGAAACCTTCATTGATCTTGACCACTACCTTTCTAAGGTCAGGGCTCTTTCTTTTCAGCGAGGCAAGTGACCGGATAACATCCTCTTTGGAATGCAGATCTTCATATCCATCGGGCAGGTTTACGCCGCTTTCGCGAAATGTTTTTCTGCCACCGGATTTAGAGCCTTCGTAGAATTTATCAGGATCTGTCCCAAACAATGGAATGCCCAGTTGCACTGCAAGTGTTTTTTCAAGGGGTGTAATATTGAAGCATGTCAGGTGAGCTGTTTCCGTGTTAATAATATTTTGCCTGATGGATTCCATGAGCCGGGGTCTATCGAGTATCTTTTGAGTGAGCGGTTTCGTCGATGCATCAAAACAACTGAGCATGGTTAAACGTTTGCGCGCATGGAGACCTGTAATGCCAGGCAATAAGTTTAAGTAATAATCGATGATCACTTCTGGTATTGGAACACTGGTTATATAAATAAGTTTTGTCTGCGGCATTCGAAGAAGCATAAGCATGCATAGCAGGCGCTCTTCATAGTGCACCGCGCCTTTTACTTTAGAAAGAATTTCAATATCCAGCGTCAAAGAAGGGATGATCACAACAGTGCGTTCGGCAAGTTTGTCTGGAAATATCTGTTCAAACTGGATTCGCATGCCCCGTTGAATCTCATCGAAAAGGGTTCTTTCCGCATGAGAACCCGGTTCAGGAAAATGATTGCTCCTGTTAAATGTTTTTCGGCTGATATTCGTAGCGGCCATTGGAAGACTTTGTGAAAAGGTAACATAAACCGGAGAAATAATCCTCAAAGGTTGTACCGGCATTAAAATAAAAAAAGCCCTATTGGTGTGTGTTTTGGGGCTTTAGTAATTTTTTTTCGTCTCTACCTGGTGAAACGTACTGGGCTCGAACCAGTGACCCCTACCCTGTCAAGGTAGTGCTCTAAACCAACTGAGCTAACGTTCCTTATCGATAAAATTAACAAACCCGTCGAAATTAATTTCAAAATAGAAGCAACTATTTTAGATTTAGGCTGTCATTTATATAAGTGGTGCCCAAATATCATATTACCATAAAATTTGAAATCAGCCAGGAATTTAAAGATCTCATTCCGCCGCACCGCACTTATATTAATTATCTTATCAATAAGGGTATCATTGATCATTATGCCGTGAGTATGGAAACTCAGAGGGCCTGGATCACCCTGAATGCCGACAATAAAAAAGAAGTTAGGAAAATATTATCCAAATCTCCGATCTATAAATTCTGGAAATGCGAAATTGATGAGTTGTTTGTTGTTGACGGACAGCATTATCGTTTCCCTGCACTACAACCAAATTAACCTGCGTTGTTTATTTCTTTTCTGCCCATTTTGGTTTTTGTTTCAAAACTTTCTTATAAACCAGGCACGATTCAACATGTGCTCCTGGCAAATAGCCTGTACTCAATAAAAATTCATTTACGATCTCGCCGCCTGTAAATCGAAAATTTTGTTTGAAGAGTTTCACCCATTCATCTTTTGTTTTAGGATGTTGGCTATTCAGCCAATTTTCAAATGATCCAAATTCTTTTTGAATTCCTTTAATTTGTTTGGCGTTGTAGATGGTAGCATCAATTTTTAATTTATTCCGGATGATGCCTGCATCCTGCATCAGCTTCGCCACTTTCTTCTCAGAATAGCGCGAAACTTTTTCAATATTAAAATCATCGAATGCCTTAAAAAAATTATCCTTTTTTTTCAGGATAGTTTCCCAACTGAGGCCTGCCTGGTTGATCTCCAGAACCAACCTGGCGAATAAGGCATTGTCATCATGCAAAGGAAATCCATATTCTTTGTCATGATAAGATCTGTGAACAGAATCTTTACCGCCGGCTGCTACATAACTACAATAGGACATAAATTAAAAATCCTCCGTTTTGGAATATATTGGAAGTTTACTGATTGAACCACCGACCCCTCCGACTTATCAGTCGGAGTGCTCTAAATTAATCAGCTTTTCAATTAGTTTCCGACTTTTCCATTCCTTTACTTCCCTTTCTCTGTTATATGCTTGCTCTTCGGTAGAGTATGATTCACTATAGACAACCTTCCAATCTCCAGCTCCTCCCGTAAATCCCTTGTGATTTGAATTATGACGGCGAAGTCTTTCAATGATTTGATCGCCGGTGAAGCCAACATAATACCGGTCAAGCAATAAAGAATATAAGATGTAGAAAGTCCACATAAATAAAAAACCCGGTGATTAAACCAGGCTTTATTGAGTGGGAGTTGACGGGTTCGAACCGCCGACCCTCTGCTTGTAAGGCAGATGCTCTGAACCAGCTGAGCTAAACTCCCTTTTTGAATCTGAATCCCGAAGCGCTTCGCTTTCGGGACCTTGTTTTTCTAATGCTTCTGGCGTCGCTTTGAAAAACTACGGCCAGCTGAGCTAAACTCCCTTTTTTTACGGGATTGCAAAGATAAGGTCTGTGCGGATTTCCACACAAAAAAAGGCAGCTCTTTTTAAAAATCAATGTCAGCAAGGTTTTTAAAGGATAAATAGCAAAAAACCAGTTGAGAATATTTCCCGGTATTTCTTCTTTAAAAATCTTTTATGCCGATCTTAAAAACAATGAGCCCAGTTATAAACAGTTAGTACAATTATATTAAGGGTTGAATCCTTGGTCACAAATCAGGAGCATTTGTCCGATTTTATACCCAGCATTTCTTATTTTGTGATATAAACCTTAAACCTTGCAGGCTTTCAACCGGACTTACCATTCCAATTCCACATATTTATCTCAAAAGCAATCAGAATTTTTCTGCTTTATTAGATCTAAGTGTAAAAACCTCAACAAGAAAGAAAAGTCTGCTTTATGTGATCCACAGGAAATACTTAACGAAATGAAAACCTTAAATGAAGAGACTAATGAAATTCTTAATTCAATTTATTCAATGCTATGAAAGGTTGGATGTATATATCAGAGTGTTCAGATGGCAGCTACTATACGGGCAGCACCAACAATCTAGAATTACGTATAGCGCAACATCAAAATGGGGAAGGAGCCAGTCACACTAAAAAAAGATTGCCTGTTAGATTAGTCTATATAGAGGAATTTGAAAGAATTGATGAAGCATTTTACAGGGAAAAGCAAGTACAAGGCTGGAGTAGAAAGAAAAAAGAAGCCTTGATAAAAGGAGAACCTCACAAACTTCCGGAACTATCGAAAAACTATACGCAGTTTCCACGGGCATCCGTAGCTTCAGTTGCTCCGGTGGCTTCGACAAGCTCAGCCACCGAGGCCCCGATAGTTAATCCTAATAATTCGTTGCCATGAGTAAACTCAGCCACCGAGGCCCCGATAGTTAATCCTAATAATTCGTTGCCATGAGTAAGCTCAGCCACCGAGACCCCGATAGTTGATCCTAATAATTCGTTGGCTTCGACAAGCTCAGCTATCGACCTAAAGTTGCCTGGGGCCTGTAGTGGTCCGTTGCCTGAGCTTGTCGAAGGCAATACTGATAAATTAACTCAATAATTGAAATGATATAAAGAATGAATTGGAAATAAAAACTATTGGAGAAGTCTGTGATTTATAGATTGGTGTAACTCCAACTAAAACCAAACCTGAGTATTTCAAAAATGGAAACATTAAATGGCTCGTTTCTGGTGATATACAAAAAGGCGAAATTTCTGAAGAAAGGCAAGCCCCCAAAACCAGGAAAACCACGGACCTCTGAATCCTCATTCCAAAATTTTTCTAATCAACATGTTATAGCTGGCAGGAGTTTTGAACTCTTTCTTAGAGAACTCTTGCAGGGTGGAGGATAAATTTCTAATTTTACAGTGATGAAACCATTGTCAAACGATCCGAAAGGCGTTCCTTCAGAAATAAAAGAGGTTCTTACTTCTGTCGAAGCACCGTGCAGCCTGGTGGTTTGGAATGATGATGTAAATACATTCGAATGGGTAATAGATACCCTGGTCCAGGTTTGTGGCCACAGCGAAGAACAAGCCGAACAATGCGCCTACCTGGTACACTTCAACGGAAAATGTGACGTAAAAAAAGGTGACTATGAAAAGCTAAAAGGAATGTGCGACAAGATTACTGATCGTGGAATCGGCGCCACAGTGGAGGTAATAGCCTGATTATTTTGGATAGTAAATAGTCTGGCCTCGGAGTTCCGGGGTCTTTTTATTTTTGCACAAATCACAAAATTTGCCCGTTTTTGCTTTAGAAAAACAATTGTATTTCCCACCCGTAGATTTCTCTGAACCTGACGGTTTGCTTGCTATGGGGGGTGACCTGTCGA
>Ga0193726_1001357_pt1 | contig 19594 bp, 23 predicted proteins | sample H2c1metaG_FD_144928 | JGI IMG/M metagenome (GOLD analysis project Ga0193726, IMG submission 144928) | Soil microbial communities from a riparian zone of the East river system, Colorado, United States - H2c1 | ecosystem: Environmental > Terrestrial > Soil > Riparian zone | place: USA: East River... | reverse complement strand
AAAGCTTTTGGGAATAGTCGACGCCGATTAGTTCCGCAAAATTGTGTTGAGAGGCGATGATCAGCGGCCTGCCCTTACCGCAACCGACGTCGATGAAGGCGAATTCCTTTGGATTGATGCCGGCATTTTCGATGAGCCAATTACATTTCGCTACGGAGCAGGGTTCGTAGCGCACACCGTGTGAGGAATTCTCGGTGCGAACACTGGGGAGCCAGACGACCCCGGAGGTTTTTACTCCCAGAATTTCGTCGAAAGGTTCGCGGTGCGTCTGCCCTTTCGGAAAGCCGCGGGACGGGATTTCCAAAGTGCGGCGGATGATCCGGGCGGAAATGTTGTAAAAAGCATTCATGGATACTATTTTTGGCGATCCTTTAGTTTGAAGCTCCGGCTGAGGTTGTTGTGTGGCGGATTCTATGATGCGCTGGGCGACAATACAATGAATTTGGTGGCGAGGAGGGACGCACGGAACGTTCGCGTGAGAAGAGCGGCCCTCCTAAAGGTGGCCCTTACGTTTCAAGCAATCGTTGAGCGGATCAATCCGTTACTTGAACTCGATGCGATCCTTGGCGTCGCCGACTTTGTGGATGATGCGGAGTTGATAGGTTTTGCGGTCGTGGACGAAAACGTTGGCGTTGCGCATGGCTGGGAGGGCGATGGCTAGCCAATCTTCGCGCAAGTTTGCGCGTTGGGCGCTGTCGATAATTAAAACGTCGGCGTCTTTGCAGCCGATTGCGAGCGGCGGAGTTGTGCCGTCAAACACGCGAACGGTGTGGCCGATGTAGGCGAGGCCGATTAGCAGACCGAAGAATGGAATGGCTTTGCCTGCGGCGAGAAAGATTTCCTCTGTGGCGATCGCGAGTGGCCTTGGTTGACCTGTGACTAGTGCGGTTGCTGCGATTGCAGAAATATTTCGCTGCGGCGTTGCGGGAACGATGGACTCAATTTGCGCAACTTTTTCTGGCGGCATTGCGCCCCGGGCTGGTGCGGGGAATGCGAGGAAGGTACCATCGGGTTGGACGAGGATTACGTTTCGATTTTCTGGCACGCTGTGAGCTCCGGGAAGATTTCAGATGATAGAGTTTAGCGAAGAATTCAAAATAGCACCGACAGGAGTGTCGGGGCTACTGGAGCACCGCCGATTGCCCCGTGAGCCGACGCGATTTAGAGAACCTGATTAGATCGTTCGACCGATGGATAGACTGGCCCACCTGAATGTGGCTCCTACGAATTCCTGCGCGCCGAACCCTGATGGAATCCTTACGAATTGGTTACGACTTCTTCACGGTTGTTGCCGCATCTTCGGAATAGGTCTGGCCCGAAGCAATCGAGCAGCTCACGATAAATTCCATGCCGCGCGGACGTTTAAGGTCGAAGGCGTCACGCCGAAGGGATGCGTTTGGCTCGTCGAGACCGCGGCTGAATCTTTGCAAAGCGCGGTGGGCGAGTATAGATTTAGGTATCAATTAATACAGGCGTGAGTGGCCGAAACTAACGTCCGCGTGGGACGTAGTTAAGGTTGCATAGTCAGAGGGCTGAACTTCATGAGAGAGAGCTTTGTTTACGCGGTGCTGCTGATGGTGATTTGCGGCGGAATTTATTTGGTAACGGAAGCGATGGATTTGATTAACGAGCCGAGCGATTTGAAAGTGGCCGGCGGTGTTGGCGTGATTATTGTGGTGCTGGTGCTATTTCCGGCGGCGATGCGATGGATTTGGCATCACAAAACGACTCCGCACGGGCGGCCGATTGTGGTGAAGGCGCGACCGATTTCAGTGGACGAAGAAACGAGTGCGTCGCACGAGAAGACGAAAGAATAGGAGAAAAATATGGTGCGGAAATATCGATGGGTGGCAATTCCAGTATTGATCGTTTTGTTTTTTGCGGGATGCGCGACGCGGATTGGTCCGGGGCGCGTGGGAATTAAGGTAGATCTGGCGGGATCGCAGCGCGGAGTGGAAGAATTGCCGATCCGCACGGGCTGGGTGTTCTACAGTTTCCTTTCGTCGACGATTGTGGAATATCCGACGTCGGTGCAGACGGCCAAGTGGACGCGCGATCCGAATGAAGGTTCACAGAACAACGAGGAAATGTCGTTCAACACGAAAGATGGCTTGACGGTGTACGGTGATCTTTCGGTTTCCTACCATTTAGATTCGAGCAAAGTTCCTGCGTTCTATGTGAAGTTCCGCAACGACGACATTCAACAATTCACGCACGGATTTTTGCGCAACGTGGCGCGCGACGCGATTAATCGGACCGGTTCGCAATACACGGTGCAGGAAGTGATGGGCGAGAAAAAATCGGAACTGGAACAGAATTCTCGCGCAGAGTTGCAGAAACAGGTGGGCGACATCGGCGTGGTGATCGATCAATTTGGATTTATCGGATCGCCGCGGCCGCCGCAGTCGGTGATTGATTCGATTAACGCGAAGGTGCAAGCGCAACAAATTGCCGTGCAAAAGCAAAATGAGTTGGTGCAGTCGCAGGCTGACGCGGCGAAATTAGTTGCGGCGGCGGAAGGTCAGGCGAAGGCGCAAGTTGCTGTGGCGAACGGCGAAGCGGAATCGAATCGAGTGCGCGCGGCGTCGATCAGTCCCAGCATTATTGAGTGGCAGAAATTGGCGGTGACGGACCGGTGGATTACGAAATGGAATGGTCAGGTGCCGCAGGTGCAGACGGGCGCGAACGGGCCGGGAATGCTTTTGGATATTACGCCGAAGAAGTGAAGGGTAAGTTGAATTGAAGATTGCCACACGCGCGCTTGCAAAATTTCTTGCGGGCGCGCGTTGTTGAATATTGCCACATTAATTCCGCCATGAACCAAGTGATACGAGTTTCGGGAATCCGCAAAACTTACGGCCGCACTGTGGCTGTTGACGAAGTGTCTTTTGAAGTGAATGAGGGCGAGATTTTTGGATTGATTGGGCCGAATGGCGCGGGAAAAACGACGACCATGGAGTGTGTGGAAGGTGTACGGAAGCCGGACCGCGGAAATATTTTGGTGCTGGGGCTGGATCCGTTTCGCGATGTGTACAAATTGCAGGAACGAATCGGAGTGCAGTTGCAACAGGCGCAGTTACAGAAGCGGATAAAAGTTTGGGAAGCGGTGGATTTGTGGGCGTCACTCTATAAAAAGAAAGCGGTGGACGCGGAACGTTTGCTGGAACAGTTGGGGCTTTCGGACAAGCGCGACGCTTGGTTCATGAATCTTTCAGGCGGGCAGAAGCAGCGTCTATTTATTGCGCTGGCGCTGATTAATGATCCTGAAGTTGTTTTTCTGGATGAGTTGACGACGGGACTGGATCCGCAGGCGCGTCGCGCAATTTGGGAATTGGTGCGGCAAATTCGCGAGCGCGGGAAAACGGTTTTTCTGACGACTCATTTGATGGAAGAAGCAGAAAAGCTGTGCGACCGCGTGGCGATTATCGAGCACGGAAAAATTATTGATGTGGATACGCCGGAAATGCTGGTGAGGCGGCATTGTCCGGAACGGACGGTGGTGCTGGTCACGGATGATGTGAACGCTGCGGAGAAATTTCGCGCGATTGCGGGAGTGGAGTCGGTGACGGCTGGGGCGGATTCGCGATTTACGATTAGCGGGCGCGGAGATGATTTGGTGAGCGCGGTGATTCAGTGTCTTTCGGAGAATAGAATTCGGGTTACGGATTTTCGGACGATATTGCCGAGTCTTGAGGATGTGTTTTTGAAATTGACCGGGCATTCGATTCGAGAGTAGGCGCGGCTATGTTGCGGACAAAAATATGATGCTACGCGGACTTTGGAAATTGACCTGGATTGAGATCAAAGTATTTCTGCGCGAGCCGATGGGCGCGTTTGGGACGATTGTATTTCCTGTGATAATTTTTCTTGTTGCCGGCAAAGTGGTGGGCGGGCGGATGGCACCTTCCGCGGTAGCTGCGAACGGATTTCTACAAACGGGCCTGCCGATCATTGTTTCGCTGCTGATTGCGGCGAGTGCGGTGCTTTCGCTGGCCACAATTATTTCGATTTATCGCGAAGGAGGTATTCTGAAAAGGTTGCGGGCGACGCCGCTGCGTCCGCAGACGATTCTTACGGCGCATGTGATTGTGAAGCTGGTGCTTTCGGCGGCAACGCTTCTGCTGATGGTGCTGGCGGGGAAACGATATTATCCGACGGGAATTCACGTCTCGCTATTTTCATTTACGATGGCGCTGCTAATCGGAACATTGAGTATTCTTTCGATTGGGTTTTTGATTGCGAGCATTGTTCCCACGGCGCGATTTGCTCAGCCGATTGGCGCGGCGATTTTGTACCCGATGCTGGGAATTTCGGGATTATTTGTGCCGGTGGCGATGATGCCTCCAGTGCTTCGCGCGATTGCGCATGTGCTGCCGACGACGTATGCGGTGTCATTGCTGGCGGGAATTTGGAGAGGCGACGCGTGGTCGGCGCATTTGTGGGATGTGGCGGCGCTGGGGATTGGATTTATTGTTTGCTGTGCGATTTCGGCGAAAGTTTTTCGGTGGGAGTAGAACGAGGGCCCCACTTGTTGGCGGATATTCTCCCCGCCGACTGACCTACCTGTTGTTTTCCCAAAGAAGATGTGGCATATTCCTTTTGGAAGCCAACATGGCGGAGCGATGACACCCAAAACTGATGTTCAGCAGGGAACTTTGGCGTTGATGGTCTTGAAAACTTTGGATGTGCTGGGGCCGCAGCACGGCTATGGAATTGCGCGGCGTATCGAGCAGATTAGCGGAGATCTGTTGGCGGTGAATCAGGGAACGCTTTATCCGGTGCTTTTGAAACTGGAGCAGGAAGGCGCGATCGCTTCAGAATGGGGCGCTTCGGAAAATAATCGCAGGGCGCGTTTTTACCGGTTGACGCGAGCAGGACGTAAGCAACTACGAGTCGAGACGCGCGAATGGGAACAAACAGCGCAGATCATCGGACGGTTTTTTGACGTGAAAGCGGAGGACTTGCCATGAGGTTTCTGCGGCGGTTTTTCACGCGATTGGGTAATTTCGCGACGCGCCGGCGAAACGATGAGCGCATGCGTGAAGAAATCGAAGAGCATATCGCTTTTCAGACGGACGAAAATATTCGAGCGGGAGTCTCTCCGGTGGAAGCGCGGCGTCAAGCAGTTCTGAAATTCGGCGCTGTGGAGTCGATGAAGGAAGAGTGCCGAGGAGAGCGGCGGATTCTTTTCATCGAAAATATTTTTCAAGACATTCGATATGGCCTGCGCGCGTTGCGGAAATCTCCCGGCTTTGCCGCTGTGACAATCTTGACGATCGCCTTGGGAATTGGAGCTACGACTGCAATCTTCAGCATCGTCGACGCGACGTTGTTGCATCCTCTACCGTATTCGCAGCCAGAACAATTAGTGCGGATTGAGGATGATCTTCCGGGAGTAGGCGTGAGGGATATAGGAATGTCGGTGCCTGAGTGGCACGACCTGGAGCGTTCCGGAATATTTGAACGAGTGTCGCCACTCGGTGGCGGCGCGTCGGTAAATCTTACGGGTTCGACGCAACCAACGCGCGCCAGTTTTCTTAACGTCGCACCGAATTATTTTTCGCTCCTCGGTGTAGAACCGGAAATGGGGCGGACGTTTAATCCCGACGATCGAACGCCGGGATTTACCTTGGAAGTGGTGATTAGCGACGGCCTTTGGAAAGGAGCCTTCGGAGGCGATCCACAAATTTTGGGAAAGAGTTTGCGGTTGGATAACGACTTGTATCAAGTGATCGGCGTAATGCCTGCTAGTCATCACGGTCCGGGCCAAGCATTGGAAGAAAAGAACACCGAAATTTGGGCGGCATCGGGATTCGCCGCACCGCCTGCGCCTCCGCCGTTGCGAAAAACGCGTCTTCTAGTGGAAACAATCGCGCGAGTAAAACGTGGACTGACGATCGCGACGGCGCAGAGCCGAGTGGATACGTTGATTGCGGCCTTGCAGAAACAATTTCCGGACGAGTATCCATCGCAAAACGGATGGACTGTGCGATTAATTCCGCTTAAGGAATCTGTGGTTGGAAATGTTCGCCAGTCATTAATCTTGCTTCTCGGCGCCGTCGGATTGGTGCTGCTGATCGGATGCGTGAACGTCGCGAATTTGTTGCTGGCACGCGCGAGTGCTAGAGGTCGCGAGATGGCCATTCGACAGACGCTGGGAGCCGCGCGCGGACGATTGATCAGACAGTTGCTGACTGAAAGCTTTTTACTTTCTTCGCTGGGAGGAATCGGTGGAATAGTCATTCTGTTCGCCACGAAAGGATTTCTGCTGCGAATTGTGCCGGATAGTCTGCCGCGACTGAACGAAGTGTCAACTAGCTGGCCGGTTTTGCTTTTCGCTCTTACTGCTTCGCTTATTGCCGGCGTAATTTTCGGTCTTGCTCCCGCTATGCATGCGGGCCGATTGGATTTGACCCACTCGCTGAAACTCGAAGGCCGCGGTTTGACTGGCTCCGGCGAACAGGCGCGCACACGTCGGGCATTGGTGGTGGCGGAATTTGCACTATCTCTCGTGCTTATGACTGCCGCAGGCCTTTTGCTGCACAGCTTCCGGGAGCTATTAAGTGTGCGGCCGGGATTCGATCCGCAAAATGTGATGGCAGTTCAAACATGGCTGCCCATTCCGAATGATCCCGCAACGGATATTTACCGAACTGCTGCTCAGGAAGCCGTATTCATTCGTGAAGTAGTCACGCGTGCCAAAACGCTGCCCGGAGTGGAAGAAATAGCGGTCGGTGATCTAGCGTCGCTTCCATTGGGTCACGGCCGAAATAATTTAAATCCGTATCCACTTATCATCGAAGGCCGAGAGCGTCCAGCGAATGAGTCGCCATGGATTTCGGCATCGATTGTTACGCCGGAATATTTTCACCTGCTGGGAATTACGCTGCTACGCGGCCGTTTTTTGAACGAGTTTGACAACGATACCACGCCGTACGCCGCGATCATCAACGAATCGCTCGCACGAATGTACTGGCCAAATGAAAATCCAGTTGGCAAGCGAATCGAATTGCCAACTCCGGGAAATCGTTCTTCTTTATCGCTGACGACTATCGTCGGAGTGATTGCAGATGTGCGGTCAGAATCGCTGGCTGACTCGGGCAGTCCGCAAATGTATTTGAGTTTGTATCAGAGGCGGGCAAAAGACCTGGCCATATTTTTGCGCGGACGATTGGACGCGGCTGCAACGCCGGTGGAGATGCGGCGGTTAGTGCAGTCCATCAATCCGGAGCTTCCTGTTTTCGGCGCGCAAACATTGGACGAAGTACTGGCTGCGTCGCTTTCTGAACGGCGATTCTCAATGGAAATTGTTGGAATGTTTGCCGTGACTGCGTTGCTACTGGCGGGGCTTGGAATTTATGGAGTGATTTCGTACATGGTGAGCGAGCGCACGCATGAAATTGGAATCCGTGTGGCGCTTGGCGCGCAGCGGGCAAGCATTGTACGAATGATTTTGCGTCAAGGATTGGGATTGGCGCTTGCCGGCGCGGCGATCGGACTTGTATGCGCGCTGATCGTTTCGCATTTAATGGCGGGATTACTTTTCGGTGTGGGGCCGACCGATCCTGTGACGTTCGCAGGCGTCGCAATACTTCTCGTCGGCGTTGCGCTGATTGCTTGCTATGTTCCGGCGCGGCGCGCGACGCGCGTTGATCCGATTGTTGCTTTGAGATGTGACTAAGTGTTCGACTTTTTCGTCCAGGGGAACGCTCAAAGAGAAACAGTCACTCGCAAAAAAGTAGCTGGTATTGAAGTACCGCCGTCCGTGGCCTTATTTTGCGATTTCGCCAGATCCAAAAGCTGGCTGTGGAGCTCCTCATATTTTCCGTTCTTTCGCGCCGCATCGACGGCATTCATTGTTGGGCCGTAAAACTTTTCCATTACGTCGATAAATTGCGCCGGAGTCTTGTCGGCGGAAATAAAAGAGAAGGTGTCTCTCTGCATGGAGATTTTTTCCTTGGGCACGCCTGCCTGACCGAAACGTTCAATGATGTGCGTGTCCACGCCCCAGGTCATCGGACTGATGAAACCTTCCGGAGGAGGAGGCATAAACGAGGCGCTGATCTTCAACAGCAGCGACACGAATGAAGTGGGATCGTTGGGTATCCAGTTGCCCATCACAACACGGCCGCCCGGTTTGGTGACGCGGACCATTTCCTTGGCGACGTCGAAAGGTTTGGGCGCGAACATGGCGCCGAAAATGGAGATACTCAAATCAAACGAATGATCTCCGACGCCTTGCAAGTTGGTCGCGTCGCCTTCTTGAAATTTCAGGTGCTTGAAGCCGAGCCCGGTGGCTCGTTTATTTCCGGCGTCAACGAGATTCCTGGCGATATCAATTCCGGTGACGTCAGCTCCCAAACGGGCCACCGGAACGGCGGTGGTTCCGTCTCCGCAGCCAAGATCCAAAACTCGCATCGACGGCGTTACTCCGAGAGAGTTGGCGACAGCTTCCCCGGATTCACGCATGTAGCCCGCGACCTGTGTAAAGTCGCCTTTTTCCCACAAGGCCTTATTTGGATTTGTGACGGGCTTGGCTGCGTCGGCGTTCATGAAAGACTCCTCTTGGATCTTGAAATTAGGATTCCGATTTTCAGCGACGGAAATTATCGAAAAAAAACTGATCGAGATAATGGCGCGCCCGGAGGGATTTGAACCCCCAACATCAAGCTTCGAAGGCTTGCACTCTATCCAGTTGAGTTACGAGCGCGCTGTTGTGAACAGTCTACCTAATATTCCGGAACATTTGAACTGCGAGGGGAACCTTATGGGGATGTCGTCCGTATAGATATGCAGAGGCAACGCGGACATGGGATCACTTTGGCAGGACCTTTGGTATGGCGCGCGAATGTTGCGAAAGAACGCGGGATTCACCGCGATCGCAATTCTGACGCTGGCGCTGGGAATTGGCGCGAACACGGCGATCTTCAGTATTGTGGATTGGGTGCTGCTGCGACCTCTGGCGATTAGTCATCCGGAGCGAATCACTTTTCTGACGATTCAACAAAAGGAACGGAACAGCAATGGATTTTCATTTCCGGATTTTGATGACGTGCGGAAACAGACGACAGATTCGTTTTCGGATGTGGCGGCGTATGACATTGGTCAGGACGGATTGACGGCGGACGGAAGGACGCAACCGATATTGGTTGGGTATGTGTCCGGGAATTTTTTCCGGATGATGGGGATTAATCCGATTTTGGGCAGATTTATTTTGCCATCGGAAGGCGCGGTGGCAGGGGCTGATCCTGTTTTGGTTTTGAGTTATGCGACCTGGCAGACACGATTTGGCGGCGATCCCAATGTGGTCGGAAAAAAGGCGGCGGTGAATGGAACTCCGGTAACAATTATTGGAGTTGGGCCGAAAGGATTTCAGGGTCCGAGTGCGGGATTGGATTTTCAAGGATTTTTGCCGATTAGCATGGAGACGCGAAATCTGGGCGGCGAAAGACCCGCGGATTTTCTGACGAATCGCGAGACGCGCAGCATGTTGATATTTGCGCGATTGAAAGATGGCGTGTCGTTGGAGCAAGCAGGGTCTGAGTTGCACGTAATTTCGCAGCGGCTGGCGAAGGAATATCCGAAAACGAATGCAGATATGAATCTGCGTGTGTGGCGGCTTGGGCCGATGGGGCCAAACTCGAATCCAGCGAGCAGTCCGGTTCCTACTTTAGCTGCTCTATTTCTGGGGCTTTCATTTTTAGTTTTGGTGTTGGCTTGTTTGAATGTGGCGAACATGTTGTTGGTGCGGGCAGCGGCGCGTGGACGCGAGATGGCGGTGCGTGCGGCGCTGGGCGCGGCGCGCAACAGATTGATTCGTCAATTGCTGGCGGAAAGTTTATTGCTGGCGGCGTTGGGATGTGTGGCGGGAATCGGAGTTGGATTGATGGCGAGCCGCGCGATGAGTTCAATTAACGTGACGACTTCATTTCCAATTGTGCTGGATTTCCGTTTTGACTGGCGCGTGTTTGCGTTCGCATTTGGAATGGCGCTGGTGACGGGAATTCTGGCGGGAATTGTTCCGGCGCTTCGAGCGTCACGTACAAATTTGAGCGAAATGCTGCACGAAGGGAGCCGGTCGTCAACGAATCGGCGCCAATGGGTGCGAAGTGCGTTGGTTGCGACGCAAGTGGCGGGTTCATTGGCGTTGCTTGTTGTGGCGGGATTATTTACGCGAAGTTTGGGCAGCATGCACATGTCGGATTTGGGATTTGATCCGCAGCATGTGATGAATTTCACGATGGATCCGCACGAGATCGGATACTCCAACGAGCAAAGCAAAGAATTTTATTCGCAATTGTTGGCGCGGATGAACTCGGTGCCGGGCGTGCAATTTGCGGCGCTGGCGGCGACGGTTCCGATGGGCGAAGTAGAGTTGGGCGGGGCGATTGAAGTTGAGGGGCGTCCTTCGGTGAGCGGACAGCCGCATGATTCAGCGGGAGACAATTACGTTTCACCGCAATACTTCGATGTGATGCGGATTCCGTTGCTGCGCGGTCGCGTATTCAATGATGGCGACAAACAGAATTCGCAGCATGTGGCGATCATCAACGAAAAAATGCGTGAGCAGTATTGGCCGAAGGAAGATCCGATTGGGCGTCGATTTACGATGACGGACGGCGGAAAAGATGTCGTCGAAATTGTAGGCATCGTGCGAAACAGCAAGGACAGCGGATTGAGCGACGCGCCGGACGCGTTTTTTTATGTGCCGATTTTGCAACATGAATCTTCGTTGGCCACATTGCAAGTTCGCGCGGCGAGCGGCGCTGAGTCGATCGCGCAGGAAACGGTGAAGACGGTGCAGTCAATTGCGCCGACGATGCCGGTCTATGCGGTGCAGACGATGTCAAACGCGATGAAGGGAATCGGAGGATTATTCTTATTCAAGGCGGGCGCGGTACTTGCGGCGTCGCTAGGAATTTTGGGATTAATTTTGGCGACGGTGGGAGTTTATGGCGTTGTTTCGTACACGGCTTCGCAGAGAACACGTGAGATTGGAATTCGCATGGCGCTGGGCGCGCAGCCCGGCGAAGTGCTGCGCATGGTTTGCAAACAGGGAACGATTATTATTTGCGCGGGATTGGCGATCGGACTCGTCGCGGCGCTGGCGATTGGTCGAGTGGTGGGAAGTTTTCTGATGGGAATTTCGGGAACGGATCCGGTTACGTATGTGAGCGTGACTGCTGTGCTGATGTTGATTGGAATTACGGCGTGTTATGTGCCGGCGAGAAGAGCGGCGAATTTGGATCCTACCGAGGCGTTGCGGCATGAGTGAGGGGCGCGACGCAGATCGGTGATGAATGGTAACCTGCCCTTGCGATGACCACAGAGAATCATTTTCACCTGATTGAACTCGCTCGTCTGAGTTGGCCGACAATTTTGGGAATTCCTTCTCGACGATTTCGCCTGCTGGTCGTTGCTGACGTGACCGAAATTCCCACCGATATTATTTCGCAGTTTGCCAATGCCGCGCTAAAGAGTGGGATGGTTTATTTCTGCGCTTGGGGACCTGGCTGTGAAAGATTCCACGACATCGTTGACGAAGTTTGTGTCGAGGATGATCTCGGAGCGCGTCTTTTCGTCGGCCCAAACTCGCACGATGTGATTATGACGACGTGGCATCCCAACGACACATTAGATGAAGCAGTCGAATACCTTATCAACTCTGCCTCTGCCTGGCCCACTGATGGTTTCACGGCCGACAGCGACCTCTGGATCGCGATCTGCATAAATAACTCTGAGTGGGCTGCGACGATTCGCCGACTGTTCGGAGAAGCGAATCGTCGCACCTGAAGAACGGAAGCGCCACACGGATACTGAAGCGAATCAATTCGCTGGCGCAGCTGCGACCTGCGCGAAGGTAATCACGTGATTTCCCGGATCTTTCACGCCGATTTCTTTTGCGCCGTAGAAAGTGGTCCGCAGCGGCATCACGACCGGCACACCTTTTAGGGCGGCGATGGTTTCGTCAATGTTGCTGACTTCCACGTAGAGGAAGGTTGGGCCTTTGCGCATCACGTCGACACGATTGGGATCGTCTTTTTTGACGCTGTCGAAAGTTTGGTACATCAGTTCGATATTTCCCTTTTGAAGGATCACGAACGCGATTTTATTTCCTTCGGGGACTTCAACTGTTTTCTGGAAGCCCAGACGGTCAACCCAGAAGCTGATGCACGGTTCGATTTCTTCGACTAGCAGGACTGCGGTGATTTTATTGACTGACATTTGATTCTCCTTTGTTTGTTGCTTCAGTTGGCCGGTGGAGGCGCTAAAGAGAAGTGTGAGCAGTACCAAAGCTGTTGTGCGGAACATTTGAAATCCTCCTTTTAGAGACCAGCAGCCTGAAGTTCCTTGCTAAATTTATCTTGCGTTTTGGAGCTAGTCTCATTTAGACTAGCTGAGTGTAAGATACGATATAATTTCTGTCAAGGAGAATTTTATGGCGGCGAAAACAGCGCGAGCGAAGAGGCCAAAAGCCGACGAGAGGAAGTTTCAGGATTTATTTTCCGTTGGTCCCGCGATCGAACGCGATTTTGAATTGATGCGCATTCGCAGCGTGGCGCGACTGGCCAAACAGAATCCCCAAAAAATGTACGACAAAATGTGTAAGTTGACCGGGCAGCGGCAAGATCCTTGCGTGCTGGATACATTTGAAGCGGCGGTCGCGCAGGCGGTAAATCCGCGTTTACCGGCAGAGAAATGTCAGTGGTGGTATTGGAGCAAAATTCGGAAGGCGCGCGATGGCAAAAAATAAATCGTGCGAACAAAAATCAGTTGCGAACGCGAAATCGAACCGCCGCTCGCGAGAATTGACTACGCCAGATCTTGTGCTGCTGAGTTTGCTTTGCGAACGTCCGTGGCATGCGTACGACGCGAATCAGGAGTTGGAGCGTCGTCAGGTGAAGGACTGGGCGGGAGTTTCGCGCCCGCAGGTTTACTACACATTTGAAAAGTTGAGGCAGATGGGATTGTTGGCGGCGGCGAGCACCGACGAACCGGTCGCAGGGCCCGAGCGCAATGTGATGGAGACTACCGCGAAGGGACGCGAAGCGCTTGCGGACGCGCTTGAGCGCGAGGACTGGACGATTCATCGCGACCGTCCGCCATTTGTAACCTGGATGGCGCTTTCGTGGCGTGCACGTCCCGGCATATTTAAGAAACAAGTCGAGCGCCGTCGCGAATTTCTGAGGGAAGAGCTGGCGCGAGAGCAGCGAACGCTGAAAGCTGTGAAGGAAGAAGTGGGCGACACGTATCCCGAAGTGACTTGGATGGTCACGCTGGTCGTCGAGCAGTTCAAACTGGAATTGAAATGGCTGAAGAAAATCGAGCGGGAAGCTGGCCGCAGCCCGTACGCGGGCCGAAAGTAGAGCGCCACGCTCCAAAGCTAACGCACTCATTCTAAAGGATTTACGTCGAGGAGAGACGCGCTTCCTTGACTTGCCGCGCATCGCGCCTTATTATTACTTTTCGCAGTATTTTCAGGGGGTTTTGCAGGTTTCTCGATTTTCCGCACCTCTGCGTGGGAACCGTCCTGTGACAGCAGACGATATGTTTCTCGATATCAACGAACTCGCGATACACAAAGTTCGCATCCACAAGAGCTATGCTCCGGATGCGATCGATTTTCACACGACAGAGTTCAAACTCGTCGAGCCGCTGGTGGTGCGTGCGGTCGCGGAATTGTTGGACGGGCAAATCAGAATCAAAGGCACGTTGCAAACGCGGATTGAACTGGTGTGTGCGCGGTGCCTGGATGAAATTTCTGAAGAAATCTCGCGCGATTTCGATCTTTTCTATCGTCCGGCAAAGGAATTGACAGAAGAAGAAGCCGTGCGTTTGAAGGACGAAGATACCGAAGTTGGATTTTTTCAAGGCGAAGGAATGTTTTTGAGCGACATTCTTGCAGAACAGATGCTCCTGATTCTCCCCATGAAGGTCATCTGCCGCAGTGATTGCCGGGGATTGTGCCCGCACTGCGGCGCCAATATGAACAGCGAACCATGCCATTGCGAGTCGCGCTCGATGGACCCGAGGCTGGCTCCGCTGGCTCGTCTGAAGCAGGAATGGTTCAAGAAGCAGTAGCGTTTCAACATAAATCGGCGCTAGCAATCTCTGGGGAGAACCCCTAAAATAGCGGTTTTGCCGGGCTTGTTAAACTTATCAAGGAGTCAGTATGCCTAATCCGAAACGAAGACATTCACACGCACGCAAGAACAAGCGCCGCGCACACGATTTTCTCACTCCGCCGAATTTCGCGAAGTGCGAGAATTGTCAGGAACTGAAAGCGCCGCATCAAGCTTGCAAGAACTGCGGTTTCTACAACGGGCGTGAAGTCATCAACACCAAGACCTAACGAATTTTCCCCAACAGCCAGTTTCGTTCGGCCGGAGCGTCAATGATTACGATAGCTTTGGACGCGATGGGAAGCGATTCTGCTCCGCGGCCTGAAGTTGAGGGCGCGATACTGGCCGCGCGTGAATTTGAAGTGCGCGTATTGTTGGTCGGCCAGCCCACGCCATTGAAAACGGAACTTGGCCGACACACGAAGCGCGGCGCGGAAATAGAAATTGTTCCGGCGACAGAAGTAATTATGATGACGGATGCGCCGTTGCAGGCGTATCGCAAGAAAAAAGATAGTTCGATGCACGTGGCGGCGCGTTTAGTAAAATCGGGCGACGCGCAGGCAATCGTAACAGCGGGCAACACTGGCGCGGCAATGGCTACTGCGCGATTTTTGCTGGGAATGTTGCCGTCGGTGGATCGTCCCGCGCTTGCGGCGCCCTTTCCAACGGCGCGCGGCGGAACGACCGTGTTGCTGGATGTGGGTGCGAACGTGGATTCGCGGCCGGCGCACTTGGTGCAGTTCGCAGTGATGGGAGAAAATTATTACCGCTCAATATTTGGCAACAAGCGGCCGAGAGTGGGGTTGCTGAGCATCGGCGAAGAAGAAAGCAAAGGCAATGAGCTGGTGCGCGAAACCTTTGCACGGCTTAAGAAGACGCCGCTGAATTTTGTGGGAAACGTGGAAGGCAAAGAAATTTTCGCAGGCGACGTGGACGTGATTGTCTGTGACGGATTCATCGGCAACGTGGCGCTGAAAGTAAGTGAGAGCGTGGCGCAGCACATCGGTGGAATGTTGAAGAAAGCGCTGAACAGCACCCTTTCGGCGCAAGTTGGCGCGATGTTATCGCGAAGCGCTTTTCAGGAATTTAAGCGGCAGATTGATTATTCCGAATATGGCGGCGCGCCGTTGCTGGGCGTGCGCGGAGTAACGGTAATCGGCCACGGCAGGTCCAACGCGAATGCCGTGAAGAATGCGATTCGCGTGGCCACGGAATTAGTTCGCAGCAAAGTAGGGGAGAAAATCGAAGAGGAACTTTCTGTTCCAGCGGTGCGCGCCGCGGTCTAAGTCCGGCGCGGCCCGAAAAAAGGCCGCTTCTTAGAAGAAGGCAACAACTCAGATGAGCAAGTTGGTCATGATGTTTCCCGGGCAAGCGTCGCAGTATCCGGGCATGGGCAAGGATCTGGCCGAGAAATTTCCGGCGGCACGAGCCGTGTTCGACGAAGCCGATAAAGCTTTGGGATTTTCAATATCCAAAATGTGTTTTGAAGGATCTGAAGAAGATCTGAAGCAAACGGCGAATACTCAGCCGGCGATTCTGACGGTGAGCGTAGCTGCGTTTCGCGTGCTGACCGGGAAAGATGGCGGCCTGGGGATCACTCCAGATTTTGTGGCCGGACACAGCCTGGGCGAATATTCGGCGCTGGTGGCGAGCGGATCGCTTTCATTTAGCGATGCGGTGAAACTGGTGCGCCAGCGCGGAACGTTTATGCAGGAAGCGGTTCCTGCGGGCGAAGGCGCGATGGCCGCGATCATGGGACTTTCACCGGGACAAGTTGCAGAAGTTTGCCGGCGCGCGGCGGATGGACAAATTGTTTCAGCGGCAAATCTAAATTCGCCGGAGCAGACAGTTATTTCCGGAAATGCTGCGGCGGTAAAGCGCGCGGTGGAATTGGCTTCGCAGGACGGCGCGAAACGCGCGGTAATTTTGCAGGTGTCCGCGCCATTCCATTGCGCGATGATGCAGCCGATGCAAGCGCGCATGGAACCTTTGTTGAAGGCAGCCACTTTTAATGATTTGAAGACACCAATGGTTACTAATGTGGACGCGGACATCATCACCGAAGGAAAAGATGCGCGCGATGCGTTGGTGCGTCAGCTAACACTGCCTGTGCGCTGGGAAGAATCGGTGCGCGCGCTGATTGAGCAGGGCGCGACATCATTTGTGGAAGTTGGGCCGGGGCGCGTGCTGAGTGGATTGCTGCGGCAAATTGATCGCAGCGTGCACAGCATGAATGTGGAAGACGAAGCGACGTTGCGCGGCGCGCAGACGAAGCTGGCGGCGATTCGCGCTGAGCGCGGCGATAATTAATTTTAATTAGGATTCAAGAATGTTCAGTTTGAAAGACCGCGTAGCACTTGTTACCGGAGCTTCCCAGGGAATTGGGCGCGCGACGGCGCTCGCGCTCGCATCTGCTGGGGCAAAAGTTGCGTGCGCGGCGCGGAACGCGGAAAAGATCGCAAGTGTCGTCGCGGAAATAAATGCGGCAGGCGGCGAAGCTCTCGCCGTGCAAATGGACGTCGCCGAAGTGGATCAGGTTAAATCCGGATTCAAGCAAGTTACTGAAAAATTCGCGCGGCTGGATATTTTGGTGAACAATGCCGCAATCACGCGCGACATGCTGGCGTTGCGAATGAAATTGGAAGATTGGGACGCGGTTCTTCGCACGAATTTAACCGGAGCGTATTTGTGCATCCAGCAGGCGATGGGCGTGATGCTGCGCCAGCGATACGGACGCATTATTAATGTGAGTTCCGTTGTGGCCGAAACTGGCAATGCTGGCCAAGCAAATTACGTGGCCGCAAAAGCCGGGCTGATTGGATTGACGCGTGCTATGGCCGTGGAAATTGCATCGCGCAGCATTACAGTGAACGCCGTGGCGCCGGGATTTATTTCCACTCCGATGACTGACCCGCTGGCGCAGCCGGTGAAAGATGCGATGATGGCGCGAATTCCTCTGGGACGAATGGGCACGGACGCGGAGATTGCGTCAGCAATTGTTTTTCTTGCGAGTGAAGAGGCGGGCTACATCACCGGGCACGTTTTGGACGTGAACGGTGGCTTGCACATGGGTTAGTGCGCGTGCATTTGGTGCGGCGCGGTTGACCTGAGTGGAAGCGATACATACAATGTCAGGATTGCAAAGAACCGGCGCAACAGGAGTCCGGTAAATTCCGCGGCGGGAATTGTCCCGACGCAGGGGGAAAAATGCCGAGCGTAGATGAACGAGTAAAACAAATTATTGTGGAGCAGCTCGGAGTGGACGAAGCGGAAGTTACACCAACCGCGTCGTTCGTGGACGATTTGGGCGCGGATTCGCTCGACGTCGTTGAGCTAGTGATGGCGTTTGAAGAAGCGTTCGGCATTGAAATTCCGGATGAAGACGCCGAGAAGATCGCAACGGTGAAAGACGCTGTCGCCTACATCGATAAACACAGCAAGAAATAATTCAGGGCGCATCTCTTTTCCTCAGGAGAATCCGTTTTGAGCCGCCGTGTAGTGGTTACCGGTGTCGGACTTGTCTGTGGCTGCGGCATTGGGACCGACGAAGTTTGGGCCAATGTCTCCGGCGGCCGCAGCGGCGTCGGTGCGATCACGCATTTTGACGCGACGCGATTCGCGTGCCGAATCGCGGGCGAAGTAAAAGATTTCGACCCGCTCAAGTGGGTTGAGAAAAAAGAACTGAAAAAAATGGGCCGATTTATTCAACTGGCTCTGGCGGCAACCGATTTCGCCGTTCGCATGTCCGACCTGAAAATTTCCCCTGAAGAAAGTGAAGCGGCCGGAGTTTACGTTTCGAGCGGCATCGGCGGATTTGATGTTATCGAGCGTGAGCACCAGAAACTTTTGAGTGGCGGACCTGACCGCATCTCCCCATTTTTTATTCCCGCAGCGATTATCAATTTAGCTTCCGGGCAAATTTCCATTCGATACGGCGCGCGCGGGCCGAATTCAGCGACGGCTACGGCGTGTTCCGCGTCGGCGCACGCGATTGGCGATTCGTTTAAAATTATTCAGCGTGGCGATGCCGACCTTATGATTTGCGGCGGCGCGGAAGCCAGCATCACGCCAATGGGCATTGGCGGATTCGCGGCGATGAAGGCGCTTTCGTTGCGCAACGACGAGCCCACGCGAGCGAGCCGTCCGTTTGACGCGCAACGCGACGGATTCGTTGTGGGTGAAGGTTCTGGAATTTTAATTTTGGAAACGCTCGAGCGCGCACAGAAACGCGGCGCAAAAATTTTGGCGGAGATTGTTGGCTACGGAATGTCCGGCGACGCGTTTCACATTACGCAGCCTGCTGAAGGCGGCGACGGTGCGTTCCGCGGGATGCGCAAGGCGTGCGTTTGGGGAATATGCGCTGAAGATTCCGGTTAGCTCGACGAAATCCATGACCGGACATTTGCTCGGCGGTGCCGGCGGACTTGAAGCGGGCATTAGCGTGTTGGCGTTGCGGGATCAGCTTTTGCCACCCACAATTAACTACGAAAATCCCGATCCGGCTTGCGATTTAGATTACATTCCGAATCACGCGCGCAAGGTTGCGGTGGAATATGCGCTTTCAAATTCATTTGGATTTGGCGGAACAAATGCCGCGCTGATTTTCAAGCACTGGGATACGGCATAGGGTAGGCTCTTCACGTCACGCAATTGGAGAAAATTTCTTGAACATTATTGTTTGCATCAAACAAGTGCCGGCGAAAGATGCTCCGCTCGCAATTTCCGCGGACGGGACTTGGATCCGCGAAGCTGACATCGGCTATGAAATGAATGAGCCCGATAGTTTCGCCCTGGAAGAAGCTCTGCGCATGAAAGAAAAGCACGGTGGGGAAGTGGTCGTGCTGAGCATGGGGCCGGCGCGGGTTACCCAAACAATTAAGGAAGCGCTCGCAAAAGGTGCTGATCGCGCAATTCACGTTACGGACGATAAATTTTACGCGCTGGATCCGCTGGGCTCCGCGCGCTCACTGGCTACTGCGATTAAGAACGAGAAATTCGATTTGATTTTGACAGGATTGCAGAGCGACGATCACGGATTCGGTCAAACGGGAGTTTTGCTGGCAGAAATACTCGGTCTGCCGCACGCAACGATCATCATGCAGATTGATGCGGTGGAAGGGCATTTGAAGTTGAAGAGGGAATTGGAAGCTGGATGGTTCCAATGGGTTGAACTGCCGATGCCCGCGGTGCTAAGCATTCAGTCGGGAATTAACAAGGTACGATACGCGACGCTGAAGGGCATCATGGCCGCGAAGAAAAAGGAAATTGCCGCCGTGTCGCGCGAATCCCTGGGAGTTTCAAGCGAGCTGACGCAGAAACTTGAAAAGATTTACGTGCCGCAGAAAACGAAGAAGACGGAGTTCATTACCGGCACGGCCAAAGAATCAGCGGCGAAGCTGATCGAGAAATTGAAGCACGATGCGCGCGTAATTTAATTTTCCGCCTGTGAAGTACAAAAGGAATTTGGCTAG
>Ga0193726_1001356_pt1 | contig 19595 bp, 13 predicted proteins | sample H2c1metaG_FD_144928 | JGI IMG/M metagenome (GOLD analysis project Ga0193726, IMG submission 144928) | Soil microbial communities from a riparian zone of the East river system, Colorado, United States - H2c1 | ecosystem: Environmental > Terrestrial > Soil > Riparian zone | place: USA: East River... | reverse complement strand
CAGGTCCAAGACTCCTCGCCCCGATACCTTCCGAGGCGGTGTCAAACAAACAAATCCAAGGTCCGTCCGCCGGGACAGCCGGAAGGCCGAAATGCTGCTCGGAATCCGCCGAGTTCACCAGCAGCAGCAGATGTTCCGCAGAACCCCTCTGTTCTCCGAACCACATTCCCAGCGTGCGCAGCTCCGAAGCCTGCCACTCACTTTGCGACATCTCGGTACCGCGAACGTTTAACCACGTCACGTCTTTGACTGCCGCGCGCGATGCGGCGCCCTTCAAGAAGGTTTCGCGGCGAAACTCCACATGCACGCGGCGCAGCCGCGCGAGCAAGCGCACGAATTCCAGCAGCTCGTAATTGGCGCTGCGCAGGCGCCAATCTACCCACGATATCTCGTTGTCCTGGCAATAGGCGTTGTTGTTGCCGCGCTGGGTTCGGGCAAATTCGTCGCCCGCTTGCAGCATGGGGACACCCTGCGACAGGAACAGGGTCGCAAGAAAATTGCGCATCTGCCTCTTGCGCAAAGCGACGATCGCCGGGTCGTCCGTGGGTCCCTCGATTCCGCAATTCCAGCTCAACTCGTTGCTGTGTCCGTCGGCATTGTTCTCGAGATTCAACTCGTTATGCCGCTCGTTGTAGGACACCAGATCGTTCAAGGTCATGCCGTCATGTGCGGTCACAAAATTGATTCCGGCGGTGGGTTTACGTCCGTTATGCCGGAACACATCGCTGGATCCGGCAAGCCTCTCCGCGAATTCCCCGATCTTGGCGGCATCACCGCGCCAAAACGTGCGCACGGAGTCTCGATAGCGATCGTTCCACTCTGTCCACCCTGAGGGAAAACGACCGAGCTGGTAGCCGCCCAGAGCCACATCCCAGGGCTCGGCGATCAATTTCACATAGGCCAGTGCAGGTTCGGCGCGCAGCGCCTTGAAGAGTGCCGCTTGCGCGCTGAATCCGCCCGCCTCGCGGCCCAGCACCGTTGCCAGATCGAAGCGAAAGCCATCGACGTGCATCTCCTCGACCCAGTACTTCAAGCAATCGACGATGAGCGTGCGCACCTGCGGGTGCTCGCAGTTGACCGTGTTGCCGCAACCGGTGAGATTCTCGTAGAAGCGCAAATCGGCCGGGTTCAGCCGGTAATACACGGAGTTGTCGATGCCCCGTAAGGATAGGAGTGGTCCGGACTCATTGCCCTCGGCTGTATGGTTGAAAACCACGTCCAGGATGACTTCTATTCCCGCAGAATGCAGCGCTCCGACCATGGTCTTGAATTCGGCCACCGCATCGTTCACGGCATATTCATTCGCCGGGGCAAACCATGCGACCGGGTTGTAGCCCCAGTAGTTGCTCAACTTGCGGTCGCCCAAGAATGGTTCGCTGATAAACGACTGACAGGGCAGCAACTCAACCGCGGTCACACCGATGGATTTCAAATGCTCGATGACCGGCGCCACCGACAGTCCAAGGTACTTGCCGCGCCATTTCTCGGGTACGGCAGGATGCAGCCGCGTAAATCCTTTCACGTGCAGCTCATAGATGACGGAATCGCGCCATGGAACGGTGGGCGGCCGATCGCCCTCCCAATGAAACGCATGGTCTATGACCCGCGAGCGCAGCGGCAACCGCACCGACAGCTCGCGCGCGTAGGGGTCGATCAAAGGCACCGTCGCGTCGAAGCGATGACCATTCTGCGGATCGTCGGGGCCGTGCACGCAAAAGGCGTAGTGCGCTCCGGGGCCGGCTCGACGCGGTGAAAGCAGCCCGTGCCAAACATCCCCGGTGCGTCCCGGCAAATCGTAGCGTGCGGTTTCGGCGCCGCTCTCGGCGTCGAACAGACATACCTCGACGCGGGTGGCGTGGCCGGAGAACAAGGCAAAATTGACGCCGTGCTTGTTCCAAGTCGCCCCCAAAGGCCGCGGCGAGCCAGCTTGAATGGTCTTCAAATCACCGGCTTGACCGACCAAATGCGGTCCGCATATTCGCGAATACTTCGGTCGCTGGAAAAGTAGCCCATATTCAGGCAATTGATCACGGCTTTGTGACTCCACTGATCTTCCAGCGCATACAGCGCATCCACATGATCCTGCGCTTGCGCGTAAGCAGCATAGTCCGCCAGCACCAAGTAGGGCTCATCGTCGCCCAGCAGGCGATCGATGACCTGTTTGGCATCGTCCGGGCGATCCGGCGAAAAATAGCCGGAGGCGATGAGATCCAGCGTGCTCTGCAATTCCGGGTTCGCCTCGAGTTCGCTCCTGGGTTTGTAGCCGGCGGTGCGCCGCGCCGCGACTTCGTCGGCCGTGAGGCCGAAAATGAATATGTTCTCGGCGCCCACGTGATCGCGAATCTCGATATTGGCGCCGTCCAACGTGCCGATTGTAAGCGCTCCATTGAGCGCGAGCTTCATGTTGCCGGTTCCCGACGCTTCCATGCCGGCAGTGGAAATCTGCTGCGAGAGATCCGCCGCGGGCATGATTTTTTGCGCGAGGGAAACGTCATAATCGGGAAGAAAAGCCACGCGCAGCTTGTCACGCACGAGAACGTCCGAATCGATGGTGCGCGCCACGTTGTTGATGAGTTTGATGATGGCCTTCGCCATCGCATATCCCGGTGCCGCCTTGCCGGCAAAGATCACCGCCCGCGGCACGATCTCGGCGTGGGGGTTTTCGCGGATTTTACGGTATCGGGTCACGACGTACAGCAGGTTCAATAGCTGGCGCTTATATTCGTGGATTCTTTTCACCTGCACGTCGAAGAGGAAATGGGCGCTGATTTCCAGACCGGTGCGCCGCAGGACCTCATCCGCAAGCCTCTGCTTGTTGGTGTGCTTGATGCCGCGGAATTGGCGGCGAAACTCCGCATCGTCCGCGGCTCCGGTCAGGCGCCCCAGCTCTTCGAGATCGTTCTCCCATGCCCGCCCGAGATGTTGCGTCAACAATGCAGACAGTCCGGGATTCGACTGTTTGAGCCAGCGGCGCACGGCGATGCCGTTGGTGACATTGATGAACCGGTCGGGATACATCTGTGCAAACCCGCTGAAGACATGCTTGCGCATGAGATCGGAATGCAGCTGCGCGACGCCGTTGATCTTGTGGCAGCCGACGATGGCCAGGTGCGCCATGCGTACGCGCCGATCGGCGCCGTCATCGATGATGGACATCGTGCGCAAGCGTTGCTGATCGGCAGGGTAGATCGACTCCACTTCCCGCAGAAAATCTCTATTGATGAAGTAAATGATTTCCAAATGCCGCGGCAGCAGGCGTTCGAGCATCGACACCGGCCACGATTCGAGCGCTTCGGGCAACAGCGTATGATTGGTATAGGAGAATACGCTTTTGGTGATCCGCCAGCTCTCTTCCCAGGATACGGCGTGCTCATCGACGAGCAGCCGCATCAATTCAGGAATCGCCACGGCGGGGTGTGTATCGTTGAGTTGAATGGCGATCGAATCAGGCAAGGAGGCGAGCGGTCGACCCTCGCTCACGTGGGTCAGCAAAATATCCTGCAGGCTGGCACTGACGAAGAAATACTGTTGCTTGAGCCGCAGCTCCTTGCCTTGCGGCGTGGAATCGTCCGGATACAGCACGCGCGACAGATTTTTCGCCTCCAGTTGATCTTGCACGGCGGCCGCATAGTCGCCGGCGTTGAAGGCGTCGATCTTGAAAGGCGTGATGGCGCGCCCGGACCAAAGTCTCAAGTGATTGACGGTAGGACCGCCGTTGCCGGGAATCATTTGATCGAATCCGACGGCGTAGATGTCATTGGTGTCCACCCAACGGTGAACACCGCTCACCGGGACCCCTTCGAGCGCCTCGCTGCGGCCGCCGAATCGCACCGTATAGCGCACATTGCTGATCGGCGCCTCCCACACATTGCGCAGGCGCAGCCAGCTGCTGGCGACCTCGCGCTGTCCGCCGTCGGTGCCGATGACTTGCGTGAATATTCCGTAGTCGTAGCGGATGCCGTAGCCGACAGCCGGATAATGCAACGTTGCCATGGAATCCAAAAAACACGCCGCCAGACGGCCTAAACCGCCATTCCCGAGGCCCGGATCGACCTCCTGAGCGGCGATGTCCTCGAGCTCAAAACCCATGCTCTTGAGGGCGCCGCGCGCCTCGTGCACCAAATCCCCATCGAGGCTGGACAATGCGTTCAGCAGCGATCGGCCCGGCAGATATTCGACGGAGAAGTAGCACACCCGCTTGACATGTGCGTTCGAGACGCGCCGCTGGGTTGCGAGCCAGCGCAAGGTGAGTTCTTCGCGCACCGCAAGCGACAGTGCGTCAAAAATATCCCGTGGCGTTGCCGACTCCGGATTCTTGCCAAGCGTTCTGGTGAGCCGGTCGAGCAGCGCCGCGTGCAACGTACCCGGCTGCAGGGCGGCGTTGCGCCGGGTCGCGAATTGGGTATCAATAGAGTCCATGTTAGGAGTTATTATAGGGTTGTTGTTCAGACTACGCGGGCAAAACTCACAATGCGGCATTCGGATTGAAAAGCAACTCCTTGGCGGTGGGCGTCGACGTTGGCGGCTCATCCATCAAATGCGCACTCATCGATCTCAATAGCGGTGCATTTGCGGGCGAGCGATTCTCAACGCCGACGCCGGCACAAGACTCCACTGACGCCCTGCTCCATGCGCTTCAGACCGTGGTGTCGAATATTCCAGGCGACCACGCTGTGGGCCTGGCATTTCCCAGCGTCATCCGCAACGGCGTCGTGCGAACAGCGGCCAATCTCAACAAGGCGTGGATCGGACAATCATTGGCGGAGCTCGCCGGCAAGCAGCTGAGGCGGCCCGTGATCGCGATCAACGACGCGGATGCGGCCGGACTGGCGGAGTTGCGCTATGGTGCCGCGCGCGATGTTGCCGGCACGGTTTTGTTGCTGACATTGGGCACCGGCATCGGCAGCGCACTGTTCGTCGATGGACGGCTCGTGCCGAATACGGAGTTCGGACACCTTCAAGTCGCGGGGCGCGAGGCAGAGAGGCGCGCTTCGGGGCGCGCGAAAGTCGAGGGTGCCCTGAGCTGGGATGGCTGGGCAGCTGAATTGAATTTGGTTCTCAATGAACTGCATGCGTTGCTGTGGCCGGACCTCATCGTTTTATGCGGAGGCATCACCGAGGAGCCCGAGAAGTTCATGGATAAACTGCACTGCGAGGCGCGGCTATGTGTCGGAGCACTGCGCGCAGAAGCCGGCATCGTGGGAGCGGCATTCGCCACGACGGTTTCCGCCACGCGGCTTTAGCCAGAGCCATCGGCGCGGGCATGGCGTCGCTCATGCTGGCCGCATGCGCGACCGCTTCGCGCGGCATCTCGCGTCCCGTTGAAACAATGCAGCCGCCCGACGTACCGGTCGAGCAGCCGCTCTCCCCCGTGCAATTGATGATCCACACGGCGTCGTCCATGATCGGTCAACCCTATCGGTTCGGCGGCGCCGCGCCCGGCGGATTTGACTGCAGCGGTTTGGTCGAGTACTCCGCGTTCAGCGCCGGAATTCACGTGCCGCGCACCGCAGCCGAACAACTTCGCTTAGGCGTGCCCGTCAATCGCACGGATTTGCGGGCCGGCGACCTCATTTTCATGCATCTGGCGAGCAAAGAGCTGCACGTGGGCATCGCGCTCGACAGTCAGCTGTTTGTCCACGCGCCATCCAGCGGGGGGCACGTGCGCATCGACTCCCTCATCGCCCCGCCCTATGCGAAAGGCTTCATTGGCGCAAGGCGCGTAGTATCATTCGCCGCCCCGCACTAAGGACGTCTCTATGAAGCTTTATTACTTTGCCGGCGCATGCTCGCTGTCGCCGCATATCGTGGCGCTCGAAGCCGGCTTGCCGCTCACCATGGTCAAGATCGACCGCACGACCAAAAAAACGGCAACCGGCGCGGACTATCTGACCGTGAATTCGAAGGGCGCCGTCCCGGCATTGCAGCTCGATGACGGTCGGGTGTTGACCGAAGGTCCCGCCATCGTGCAATACCTCGCCGATCAGAAACCCGAGTCCGGATTGGCGCCTCGCGCCGGGACATTCGAGCGCTACCAGCTCATGGAGATTCTGAACTACATTACTTCCGAAGTTCACAAATCATTCTCGCCGCTGTTCAATCCCGCCAGCTCCGCGGAGCTGAAGGAGGCCGCGGCCGCCAACTTGGGCAAGAAATTCGACTGGCTGTCGGGGTTCTTGGGCAAGAAGCCTTATCTTTTGGGCGATGCGTTCACCGTGGCCGATGCCTATCTGTTCACGGTGCTGAACTGGACCGGGCATGTGAAAATTGATTTGAGCAAATGGCCGGTGCTGGCCGAGTACAAATCCCGCATTGGACATCGGCCGAAGGTGCAGCAGGCGATGAAAGAGGAAGGGCTCGTCAAGTAGCCGCGACGGCCGCGGCCTCCAGCGGCTCGGGGGCTGCGGCAAACTGCAGCGCCGCCAGGCGCGCATACAGCGGGCTGTTCACCAGCAGTTCGGCGTGCGTGCCGACCGCGATTTTATGGCCGTAGTCCATCACGACGATACGATCGGCTTTGAGCACCGTCGCGAGCCGGTGGGCAATGATGATGGTGGTGCGGCCCTGCATGAGTTTCTCGAGCGCCTGTTGCACCAACCGCTCGGATTCGGCGTCCAATGAGCTGGTCGCCTCATCCAGCAACAAGATGGGCGGGTCCTTGAGAATGGCCCGTGCCAGCGCAATGCGTTGGCGTTGGCCGCCGGATAACCGCGTGCCGCGCTCGCCGAGAAACGTGTCGTAGCCTTGCGGCAATTTTCGCAGGAATTCATCGGCCGCGGCCGCAGTGGCGGCGGCTTCGATCTCCGCGTCGCTCGCGCTCGGGCGCCCGTAGCGAATGTTCTCGCGCGCGCTGGCGCCGAACAGCACGGTGTCCTGGGGCACCAAGCCAATCTGCGAGCGAATATCCTCCGGCCGCAAATCCGCGAGCCGCTTATCGTCGATCAGCACCCGGCCGGAATCAGGATCGTAAAAGCGCAGCAGCAACTGAAAGGTCGTGCTTTTTCCGGCACCTGACGGCCCCACGAAGGCGATGGTTTCGCCCGGAGCAACCTCGAGATTGAAATTATCGAGCGCCGCGTGTTGTGCCCGCGATGGATAGTGAAAGGTGACATTGTCGAAGCGAATGCCGCCTTGTACGCGCGCCGGCATTTCCAGCGGGTGTTCCGGTGCCCTGATGACGGGCCGCGCTTGCAGCAGTTCGCTCAAGCGCTCCATGGCGCCCGCTGCGCGTTGCACCTCGCCCCACATCTCCGACAGCGCAGCCGCCGAGGTAGCGACGAAGGCCGCATAGACGAGAAACTGTGCGAGCTGACCGCCCGTCATGGTGCCGGCGACGACCTGGCGCGCGCCCAGCCACAGAACACAGGTAATACCGCCAAACACCAGCATCACCCCAATGGCGGTCAGGGCCGCACGCACCTTGGTGCGCCGTACTGCGGTGGCGAAACTGTCCTCGACCGCTTTTCGATAGCGCTCGCTTTGCAGCTCCTCCATGGTGAAGGCCTGCACGGTTTGAATGGCATTCAAAGTCTCGTCCGCCAGTCCACTGGTGTCGGCGATGCGATCCTGCGAGGCGCGGGACAAACCGCGTACCCGCCTCCCCGTGATGATGAGCGGCGCGATGACCACCGGAATCAAGATCAAAATGACGCCCATGAGCTTTGCGCTGGTGAACCCCATCAGCACGATCGCGCCGACCAAGCTCAACGTGGAGCGCAGTACGATGGACAAATTGACGCCGGAGATGGCCTGTACCAAAGTGGTATCGGCGGTCAGGCGCGACAGCACTTCGCCGACCCGAGTCGTCTCATAAAACATGGGATCCATGCGCACCACCCGCCGATAGACGGCGCTGCGCAAATCGGCAACCACGCGCTCCCCCACCCAGGTCACGAGGTAGAAACGCAGTGCCGCGAACACGCCGAAGACGACAGCGGCGGCGAGAAACGCGAGGAACCAGCGATTGATGGTGCTGGCGTCCCGGCCCGCAATGCCGTGATCGATGAGTTGCCGCAGCGCCAAGGGCAGGGCTAGCTGAGCGCCTGCGGCGATGAGCAGCGCGAAAGAAGCAGCGGCCATCATCCCCACGTAGGGGCGCAAAAATGGCACTAGCGCCAGCAGCGGATGCAGGGACTTGGCGGGGGGCCGTTCCGCGGGCGTGCTCATCCCCCCATGATCCCACAACCGCGCGTTGCGTGCCCGCAACCAAACTTACTCAAGACCTTTCAACCGGCGCGCCAATATGTTGCAATGTAGTGGGACTGGCGAAAAACAAGGGCGCGATGCGCTCGCCACATTAGGATGCATCTATGCCGGACTTCCAAGTTCATCGCCCGTTCTGGATCTTTGGCTGCTTGGCGGCCTTGTGCAGTATCAATGCGTCCGGCGCCGAGACCACACCCGCTGAGGATACCGGCGGACCGCTGCAAGAAATCACCGTCACGGCGACACGCCACGAGGAAAGCCTCAGCAGGGTTCCCATCAGCGTCACGGCGCTGACCCAGGACGCCATGGATCTTCGCGGTATCAAGGATTTCCAGGACATCGTGCGCTTCACGCCCGGCGTGAATGTGGACAATTCTGGAACCAACAACATTGCCATCCGCGGCATTGCCTCGACCGGAGGCGCCGGCACCACCGGCATCTACATCGACGACACCCCGATCCAAATCCGGGGTACCGCCTTCAACCCCGATGATGCCCTGCCGAAGACCTTCGATATCGACCGTGTCGAAGTGCTGCGCGGGCCGCAGGGCACCCTCTTCGGCGCAGGATCCGAGGGCGGCACCGTGCGCTATATCACGACCCAACCCAGCCTCACCACCAATAGCTTTTACAGCCGCGAAGAGGTCTCCTTCACCCAAGGAGGATCCCTCAACTATGAAGGGGGCATTGCGGCGGGCGGACCCTTGATCGATAACACGCTGGGGGCGCGCTTGAGCGTTTGGTACCGCCGCGACGGCGGTTACATCGACCTCATCAATCCCGTGTCGCTCAATACCGTGCAAAAGAATGCGAACTTCGATGAGACCGTGCTGTATCGGCTGGCGCTCGTCTATGCGCCCTCGGATCAGTGGACCATCACGCCCAGCATCTACTACCAAGACCGCTACCGGAATCAAGTCGAGGATTACTGGCCGCTGTATTCGAATCCCAGCAACAACCAATTCGTCAGCGCGGATCCCGATCAGCGCTCCGATCCGGATCGGTTCTACGTGGCATCCGTGAAGGCTGAAGGCAATCTAGGTTTCGCCAAGCTCATTTCCAACACCTCGTACTTCCATCGCAAGGAACAGACCGGGTACGAAGGCACGCTTTATAACCTGGGATTTTATCAGGCCGAGGTGTTTCCGACCTCCACGCCCTACCCCTTGCTCGACAACCTGGGCGTGCATTTGCCCGCCGGCGCGCTCGATTACCGGTCGCCGAACTCGATCGACAACGGACAGCAGAACATCACGCAGGAAATCCGCCTGCAATCCGCGGATGCGAGCTCGCCGCTGTTCTGGACCGCGGGTGTGTTCGCCAGCGTCGACCGGCAGACCTATCTCGAACAGATTCATGATCCCTTGCTCAATGAATTGACGGTTGCCGCGACGGGATCGCAGTACACCGACTTGTTCACGGACGGGGATGGCAACCCCGTGCTGTACGATCCGCGTTTTCCCAATGACTCTTATTTTCTGCAGACCAAGGCGACCGACAAGCAATATGCCGTGTTCGCGGAGGGGACCTACGCGTTCACCGATCAGTACAAGCTGACGCTGGGCGGTCGCTACTCCAGGATCCAGTTCACCAATAATTCCTTGACCGGGGGGCCGCAATTATTCCTGCAGCCGCAGACCGTGAATGTCTCGCAAACGGAGAATTCGTTCACGCCGAAGGCAAGTTTTTCCTACCAATACGACCCGCGAAATTTATATTACGCGACTTACGCGAAAGGCTTCCGGCCGGGCGGCGCGAACAATCCCGTGCCGCAGGCGGCGTGTGCCCCGGACTTCCAGGCATTCGGCATCACCGAATCGCCGCCGACCTTCAGGTCCGATACGGTCAACAGCTTCGAGGTGGGTGCGAAGAACAACTTCGACAACCGCGTGAAAATCAACAGCAGCATTTACTACATCCGCTGGAAAAACATCCAGCAGAGCGTGCTGCCGCCGACCTGTCAGATCACCTTCATCGCGAATTTGGGCACCGCGGTTGCGAAGGGCGGCGATATTCAAGCCGAAATCGCGATCACGGATAATTTCACGGCCGAGATCGCCACCGGCTACACCAGTGCGCGCTATACGCAGAACTCGACTTTCTCGGACGTCCAGACGCAGCCCATCGTTTCCCGCGGGGATGCCATCGTCGGACAAAGCGGCGAGCCGCCCGGCCAGCCCGCTGCGCCTTTCACCTTCACGCTGGGGTTGGAATACAAATTCAACCTGTTCAATCTGCCCGCGTTCGTGCGTGTCGACGATGAATACACCAGCCGCCCGAAGTGGCCGTCTGCGGCTCAAGACCAAACCACGCTGCAATTCAACTCATCGTTCTATACGCTGTCGCCGACCAATCTGGCATCGGCGCGTGCCGGTATGACTTTCGGCAACTGGCAGGCCTCGGCGTTCGTCGACAACCTTACCGACACGCACACGGTCACCAACTATAATTTCACCATCTATCCAGGCAATGCCCCATCGCTCGAGCGGCAGTACACGTTCAGGCCGCGCACCATCGGACTGACGATCACCTATCGGAATTGATCTGCCGGCGGGATTGAGCTGTTAGCGGGATTGAGCGGCGCGCAGCAGCGTGGGCGCAAGGCATGAAGCTTGCGCCAGCCCGTCGCTGAACCACTTGGTGCCGGAGCGCAGCGCATTGATCGCCGCGGGATAATTCACCGAGCACTGCACGGCCGACACGAATTCGCGCCACTGGCGCTGATTCGAAAACTTTCGCTTGATGTCCTCGAAAGCGTTGACGGCTGCGGTAGGGAAGTCTTGCACCATGGCTCAATCATGCCCCGCGGGCTGTGGATTTACCGTCGGCGCCGCGCAGCGCCGAACGTAGGATTTTCCTCACGAATTTTAGTTAACTTGATAGCCTCGAGCCTGCAGACAGGCCGACATGGCACGGTCGTAATTGCTGCGATTCATGGCAGAGCTCTCCTGCTGTCCGCCGCCCGGTTGCGTGGGATCGAACCCGGTTTGACCCTTTGCCCAGGTGTGGCATTCGAACTGATCCGCAGCCTGTTGATCCTTGGATTGCCCGTTCTTCGGATAAATGATCAGGTCTTGTTGAGCATTATCGGGCGCCGAGGCAGGCGCATCCGCATTGTCCGGGGGGTCGACCACGGCGTAGCCGTTCTGATCGGCCTGCCATGAGTAGTACACGTTATCCGCATAATAGTAGGGAACTCCGCCGAACCACACCGTCGAGTAGTACGGGGGAAGCACGGAAATCACCAGGCCTGACGGCGGACGCACCACCACGAAGCCCGGGCCGCGCGGCGCATACCAGATGCCGCCGTTAAAATAGTAGCGACTGCCGCCGCGATAGTAAGGCCGGTAGCCATCGGGCAGCGACGGCCTCACCGTTCCGAAGGGTGGGTAGTAGCGGCCGTGATTGTAGCGCCCATCCAAGACCTGACCGCGCCCGTCGAATCCGGGACGTCCCTGCACAGGACCGCGGCCTGGCGAGCGGCCCGGCTCGGCCCGCGATGCTTCAGGGCGTGCACGCTCGTCGCGTCCGTGCTCATCCGCGGCCGCAACCTGCAGAGCTCCACCGAAAAACAAAAGCGCCAGAGACAGCAATGCGAATTGAGATGTCTTGTTCATAGGGTAAATCCGGCTCAAATCCTTAAGTGACCGTGTAGCCGCGCCCTTGCAGGCACGCGCCGATCGCGCGCCGATAGGCGTCGGCTCGCGCCCGCCCTTCCGAGGCGCTCATATTGATCTGTTGCTGCGTTTGTTGCGCCTGGGCCTGAGCATTCGCGTCCGCTGCCGAGCCCACAATGGCGCCCGTGGCACCGCCAAGCACCAAGCCGGCACCGGCATTGCGCGGTCCGGCGATGATCGCGCCAAGGATGGCGCCCGCGACGGCCCCGCCCGCCGTATTCGCGCCCGGCGGGGTCGACGGCTGTACGATCACTCGCTCATAGGCGTTGGCATCCGAGCGGCTGGGATCGACACCGGTCTGCTGGACGGCCCAGAGGTGACACTCGTAGCGATCGCGTTCCGTCTGGTCCGGACTCTGGCCATGCGCGGGATAGACGAACACCCGTTGCGGCGGCGGCGGCGCAGCCGGCGCCCGATAGACACGCGGCGGCGGTGTTACGCAGGCCGTCAACAATCCCAACAGAGCCGCGGTAATGGCACCCCGCACGGCATGCGTCATAACCGGATATTTGTCAGTTTTCATGCGTTCAAGCCCTCGTCCCTTTGCAGTTCAACCCTATGCAGTTCAACGTTGAACAGCGTTCATAGTTGACAGGAAATAGGCCCCAGAGTTCGCTTTTTGACGACCGCCCGCCTCGGGCGCAAGGAGTCCCTCGGAACCCAGTGCGCCCCATGGCCTATTTCTTCTTCGGCTTACGGAATTTTAATATGAACTGGTCGGTCTTGCCGCGGATGGCCGGATCGAACACCTTCCCGGTACGCGTGTCGGTCTTATTTACCAATGCATCGCTGCCGCCGACGAACTCAAATCCGGCCGCCGTCACTTCCTTTTTCACCACATCGGCATCGATTCGGTGCAGGGTATTGGTATCGCGCAGGCCGGATCCGGCTTCCGCCGAATGATCGAGCACGACATACAATCCGCCGGGCTTCAGCGAATCAAAAATCGTCTTGTTGAACGCCACCACATCGACGGGAAAATTGTGCAAGTCATGATAGTTCTGCGCCGTGAATACCAGATCGACCGGCTCCGGAGCGGCGAGCGTGGTCAAGGGCGCGACGATGACGCTCACATTGGAATAGTTTGCATCGGCTGCGATCGCCTTCACTCTCGCGGCCAGATCCGGCATGTCCGCGGGCGCATTGGCCGGGCGCTCCGGCACCAACGCAAACACATGGCCATTGGGACCGACCGCCTTGCTGAAAAGCCTGGTGAAGTAACCGCCGCCCGGTATGATTTCGCCGATTTTCTCGCCGGGTTTTACGCCGAGGAACGCCAGCGTTTCCGCAGGCTTGCGATTGGCGTCGCGCTGCTTGTCGGTATCCGGTCTATTACTGTCGGCAATCGCCGCGGTGATATTGCCGGGAATGCTTGCCGCTTGAGCGCAGGTTGCGGAAAGCGACAGCGACGCGATCAACGACGCTGCGAGAATCAGTGGATAGCGAATCATAGGACACTCCGTTGAATTATCGGACAGACACTTTATTGTCCGGACAGTTTAGCATTTGTGCCTCATCAGCGCGGCGCCGCTTGGGCGCGGCTTGTTACAGCGGCGTATCATGGGTGGTTTCCAGCTGTGAAATGGTTGTGCGCATGAGTTTGAGTGTTTTCGATATCTTCAAGATCGGCATCGGCCCCTCCAGCTCGCACACCATGGGACCCATGAACGCCGCGCGCGGCTTCGCCGACCTGCTTGGCACACGAGGCGTGCTGACGAACACCGCCCACGTCTCTGCGCAATTGTATGGGTCTCTGGCGCTGACCGGCCGCGGCCACTGCACGGATCGCGCAATTCTGCTGGGTCTCGAGGGAATGAGCCCCGATACGATCGATTCCGCGGCGGTTGAGCCCACCCTGCAGCGGATTCGCACCGCCAAACGGCTGCGATTGCTGGGAAGGCACGAGATCGATTTTGATGAGCCTTTGAACCTTTTATTTCACACCGATCAGATTTTGCCCGGCCATTCCAACGGCATGCGCTTCACGGCGCACGACGCCGCCCTCAAGGTGCTGGCGCGCGAGGAGTACTACAGCATCGGCGGCGGGTTCGTGATTCGAGCCGGCGCCGAAGTGGATGCAGGCACCGCACGGCTGCAGCCGCCGTTCGAATTCGATTCCGGCGCACAATTGCTGGCGCACGGCAGGGCGCAGGGCCTGGAGATTCATGAGCTCATGTTCGCCCGCGAACGCACCTGGCGCAGCGACGCTGAAGTGCATGAGGGCTTGTTGCGCATTTGGCAGGTGATGCAGGACTGCGTGCGCCGCGGCTTCGATGCTCAAGGTCTGCTGCCCGGAGTCCTGGGCGTCAGGCGGCGCGCACCGAAGTTGTATCGGCAATTGATGAGCGGCGATCCTCAAAGCCCCATGCACGCGTTGGATTGGGTCAACGCCTATGCGCTCGCCGTCAACGAAGAAAATGCCGCAGGCGGACAGGTGGTCACCGCTCCGACCAACGGCGCCGCCGGCATCGTGGCCGCTGTGCTGCATTACTACCGGCGCTTCGAGGCAGGGGCGGATGACGGCGGGATCGTGCGTTTTTTACTCACCGCCGGCGCCATCGGCATGCTGTACAAGCAAAATGCATCCATTTCAGGCGCAGAGATGGGATGCCAGGGCGAGGTGGGTGTCGCCTGCTCCATGGCGGCGGCCGGCCTGGTCTCGGCGCTTCATGGCAGCAATGAGCAAATAGAAAATGCCGCCGAAATCGGCATGGAACACAATCTGGGACTGACCTGCGATCCGGTGGCAGGCCTGGTGCAGATTCCCTGCATCGAGCGCAACGCCATGGGCTCGGTCAAGGCCATCAATGCGGCGCGCCTCGCGATGCGGGGCGACGGCTCGCACAAGGTGTCGCTCGACCAGGTCATCAACACCATGCGCCAAACCGGGCTGGACATGTCGACGATCTACAAAGAGACCTCGCAAGGCGGCCTCGCGGTCAACGTGCCCGAATGCTAACCGGTCGCCTGCAATCCCTGCGCGATGCCGATGATGGTGGCCCGCAATGCCCCGAACAGAGCTTGGTCTTGTCGCTGCGTCGCGCGCCAGCGCCGCAATAAGTCCACCTGCATGAGATGCATCGGGTCGACGTAGGGGTTGCGCAGCTTGATCGAGCGCTGCAATGTCGGATCGCTGTCGAGCAACCGGGCTGAACCGCGCAGGTGCAGTACATGCCGCACGGTCAATGCGTATTCCTTGGCAATGGTCTGCGCGAAGGCCTGCAGAGGGTCTGCCGCGAGCGCATCGTAATGGCCGGCGATTTCCAAGTCCGTGCGGCCCAGCATGGCCTCCACGTCATCGAGCAAGTGCCCGAAGAAGGGCCACTGCGCCGTCATGCGGGCAATGACCCCCTCGCCGTGCTGCTCCAGCGCCGCCTGTAAACCGCTGCCGAAACCGAACCATCCGGGCAACATGTGCCGGCTTTGAGTCCATGCGAATACCCACGGAACCGGGCGAAGCGCTTGCACGCCGGCGCCGCCTTCTCGCGACGCCGGCCGCGAGGCAATGTGCATGCGTTCGATGACATCGAGCGGCGTCGCGGCGCGGAAGTACTCGAAGAACTCCGGGCCGCCGAAAACCAGATTGCCATATGCCTCGCGGCTGTGCGCCGCGATGCTGCGCATGGCCGCGATTTGATCGGCGGGAACCGGCGGCATCTGTGCGGCATGCGCCGTGGCCAGCGCCACGGAAGCGAAAGTGCGCTCGAGCGTGCGCATCGCAATGGGACGCAGGCTGTAGCTCTGATTGACGACTTCGCCTTGTTCCGTCAATCGCAGTACGCCGCCTCGCATGGCACCGCTCGGCAGCGATTCGACCAGATGTTCGGTACGGCCCCCGCCGCGCGCCGGCGTGCCGCCGCGGCCGTGAAAAATCAACAAATTGATTCCCGCAGCGCGCGCCGCGTCCAACAACTGCACCTGCGCCACCTGCAAGGCCCAGCGCGATGCCGCGATGCCGCCCTGTTTGTTCGTGTCGGAGTATCCGATCACCACCATTTGGCGATTGGCACGCGCTTCAAGGTGGCGGCGATAGGCAGGCTCGGCGTGCAGGGCGCCCAACACGTCTCCCGCCGCTTCCAAAGTATCAATCGATTCGAGCAGCGGCGCGACGTCGAGCGGGCACTCGCCGGTGCGCTTGTCGGTAATGTCGGCCCATCGCGCCAACAGCAAAACCGCCAGTATGTCTTCGGGCCCTCGCGCGCCGCTCACGATGTACTCGCCGATGGAGCGGCCGCCGAATTTGTGACGCGCCTGGGCGATGGCTTCGAACACCCACAGGCTGCGCCGGCCCATGGCGTCGAATGCCGCGGTGGGTCCTTGATCGCGAACCAGCAGATCGCGCAACTGCCGCAGCCGCTCCGCGGCCGGCAGCGACGGCCAGGTTTTCTGATCCAGGCCTTGTGCAATGACCTGGTCGTGCAGGTGCGCATGTTGAATGACATCCAGCGTCGCCAGATGAAATCCAAACGTACGCACTCGCCGCATGAGCCGGCGCACCAGGAAATATCCGGCATGGCGTCCGCGGTTCTCGATCAGACTCTGGGCGGCCAGCCCAATGTCGGACAGCAATTCATCGGGATTCTGGTACGCATTGGGCCGGCCCTCGTAGCTCGCCTTGAGCCGTTCGCTCACCTGCCCGAAGAACACGCGGTACGGCATGCGATCGTGGCGCGCCGGCGCCAGCGCCTTCGCTCCCGGCAACACCACCGTATAGGCGTCGATGCACTCGGCAAGAGCGGCGCTCACGCTGACCCGATTCGCACTCTGGCTCAATGACTCGGCCAACTGCTGGCATTCGCTGAAATAAGTCGAGACGATCAGCTGCTGATGCCGTTGCAAGGTCTCGCGAATCGTCTTGCCGTGCACGTCTGCGTTGCCATCCATATCGCCGCCCACCCAGGATCCGAAGCGCAGGATGTTTGGCACGTCCAGAGTTTCAACCGGCACTGAATAGGCGTGCGCCAGCGCCGCCTCGATTTCCTCATAGAACAGCGGCACGACGCGGTACAGGATGTCGATCAAAAAAAACAGGACGTGCTCGCGTTCGTCCACGACCGTCAAGCCCTCGCGAGGATGCTCCTCGGTCTGCCAGATGCTGGTGATTTCCAGCCGTACGCGCGCCCACAGCATGTCCAGCTCGGCGCGGGTGGACGTGGGATTGGTACGGTCCAGCAGGTCATGCGCCATGTGCTGCTGCTTGCGCAAGATGGTTCGCCGCGTGGATTCGGTGGGATGCGCTGTGAATACCGGCTCAATGCTCATTTTACCGATGAGCTGCAGCGCCTGCTCGAGCGACACGCCGGAGCGCTGCAGCCGTCCGATACAATCCGCGATTCCGCCCGGCTGCGATGTGCTCGAATCGCTCAAGTATTCGCGGCGCCGGCGCACGCGGTGCGCTTTTTCGGCCGTGTTCACCGCCATGAACCATATTGAAAACGCGCGAGTCAGATCGGTCGCAGCCGACGGCGAGCGGCCTTGAGTGCGCTCCTGTAAATCCACACCGCCTTTAGGGTCGCCGTCGCGGCGCAGGATCGCCGCAAGCCGATCCCCCTCGACGAGTTCGAAGAACTCCTCGCCTCCTTGATCGCGAAGCGTTTCACCGATCAAGCCGCCCAGCGCATGCACGTCCTCGCGCAGCGCGGCGTCTTTGACCGGAAATTGAATGCTTTGGCGATACATAGTGCTAGGCTCTTAAGGGAAATCAAGGAGAAATAGTATGAGCTTGTTGGCGCAGATCGCTATATTTCTCGCCTCTGCGGTCATTGCAATACCCATTTTTCGCCGCTTCAAGCTGGGATCGGTCTTAGGTTACCTGACTGCCGGGATCATCATCGGTCCCGCCAGCTTGGGATTGATAAGCCGGGTCGACACCACCCAGAATATCGCGCAGTTCGGCATCGTACTCCTCATGTTCGTGATAGGGCTCGAATTGCAGCCCTCGCGACTGTGGGTGCTGCGCAAATCGATTTTCGGCCTGGGCTCGGCGCAGGTCGCGCTCACCACGCTTTGCATCGGCGCGGCCGCCTATTTTCTGTTTGGACAAACCTGGCAATGCGCCCTGGTCATCGGCTTCGCCCTGTCCATGTCTTCCACGGCGTTGGCGCTGCAGTTGCTGGCGGAACGCGGCCAGCTCAATTCGCAGTTTGGCCGCTCCGCATTCAGCATCTTGCTGTTTCAGGACGTCTCGGTGCTGCCGGTTTTGGCTTTGCTGCCGCTGCTCGCCGTCGCCTCGGCAAAAACGGCGGGCCCCGGCGGCTGGCTGGTGATCAAGTTCATCACTGTGCTGGGAACCGTCATCATCGGCGGCCGTTACGTGTTGCGTCCCATGCTGCGCATCATTGCCGCGACCCGTGTCGCGGAGGCATTCACGGCTGCGGGCCTGTTGATCGTGCTGGGAACCGCACTGTTGGTGAGCCAGGTTGGCCTGTCGCTGTCTCTGGGTGCCTTCTTGGCCGGCGTGCTGCTCGCCGACAGCGAATTCCGCCACGAGCTCGAGGCGGATATTGAGCCCTTCAAGGGCCTGTTATTGGGCCTGTTCTTTATCAGCGTCGGGATGTCGGCAAATTTGGAGCTGGTGCGCGAGAAGCCGCTGCTCATCATCGGCCTGACCGCGGGTTTCATGCTGCTCAAGATCGGCATTCTCTGGGCGATCGGGCGCTCATCCGGACTCTCGACCGCGGCCAGCCGCGGACTCTCCATCAGCCTGACCTCGGGCGGTGAATTCGCGTTTGTCCTGTTCGGGCTCGCCGCCAGCCTGCAGATCATGGACACCGAGATTGCCGAGTTGCTGGTGCTGGCCGTCACCGCCTCCATGATCTTGAGTCCCATGCTGCTGGCGATCTACGACGTCACGTTCAAAGCGAACGAATCGGACGGCCGCCCCTTCGATACCCCGGTCGAGCTGTACCCGAAAGTCGTCATCGCCGGATTCGGCCGGTTCGGCCAAATCGTCGGCCGCATTCTGCTGGCGAAGAAAATCTCCTTCACCGCCCTCGAAGCCAATCAGACCCAAGTGGATTTCCTGCGCCGCTTCGGCAATCAAGTATTTTACGGCGATGCATCGCGGCTGGAATTGTTGCGCGCGGCGCACGCCGAGAATGCCGAGGTCTTCGTGCTGGCGATCGATGATGTCGAGGCCTCGGTGAGAACCGCGGAATTGATCCGCAAGCATTTCCCCGACCTGAAGATTTTCGCGCGCGCGCGCAATCGCCAACACGCGTTTCGTTTGATGGACTTGGGCGTGCGCTACATCATCCGCGAGACCCTGGTGTCGAGCCTGGAGTTGTCGGTGCAGGTACTCGAATCCTTGGGCCTCTCGAAATCCAACGCCGTGGAGACGGTGCGGCAATTTCGCGTCCATGACGAGGCGACCATGGCCAAGCAGCAGGCGGTCAAGGACGATGAAAGCAAGTTTTTGGCGACGACGCGTGAATCGGCCGAGCAGCTGTTGCACCTGTTCGAGGCCGACACGGTTCAACCAAAGGAAGAGCCCGCGTCGCGCCGCTCGCTCGCGAGCTCCTAGTACGTGATGTTGACCGGTTCCAGTATTCGTCAGGAAGTGCAAGTAGCCTCGAGGGAACTGCTTCTTCGTTTCCGAGTAGGCGAGGGCCTCGCGGCCCTCACCCCTCACAGACCCGCACGTGCGCAACTCACGCATGCGGTTCTTCATGACACAGGTTCGCTCCCCTTCAGATATAGCGATGGACGATCCGG
>Ga0193726_1001355_pt1 | contig 19599 bp, 16 predicted proteins | sample H2c1metaG_FD_144928 | JGI IMG/M metagenome (GOLD analysis project Ga0193726, IMG submission 144928) | Soil microbial communities from a riparian zone of the East river system, Colorado, United States - H2c1 | ecosystem: Environmental > Terrestrial > Soil > Riparian zone | place: USA: East River... | reverse complement strand
CATTCCGCATTTTGATGAGCGACGAAGCTGTGAAAGGCGTGTTCATCAATATTTTTGGAGGAATTTTGCGATGCGATGTTCTCGCATCCGGAGTGGTTGCCGCGGCGCGCGAGTTGGGAATTACCGTGCCAGTTGTCGTGAGAATGGAAGGCACCAACGTTGAGGAAGGGAAAAAGATTTTGAGCGAATCGAAATTGAATTTCACGATTGCCAACGGAATGAAAGACGGCGCCGAAAAAATTGTAGCACTTGCGCGCAAAGCAGGAGGCGCCCGATGAGCGTTCTCGTAAACGAAAAAACACGCGTTATCGTGCAGGGTTTAACTGGCCGCGAGGGAAGTTTTCACGCGGAACAAATGATCGCTTACGGCACGAAAGTTGTGGGCGGCGTTACGCCGGGCAAAGGTGGCACGAAACACTTGGACGTGCCGGTTTTCAACACCGTCGCCGAAGCTGTGAAAGCAACGGGCGCGAACGCGTCCGTAATATTTGTTCCACCTCCGTTTGCAGCAGACGCAATTCTCGAAGGCGCGGATTCCAAATTACCTCTCGTTGTTTGCATCACCGAAGGGATTCCGGGATTGGACATGGTTCGCGTCGCGGCAGTTCTGCGCGGTGGTGCAACTCGATTGATCGGTCCCAACTGCCCCGGAATTATTTCGCCGGGCAAATGCAAAATCGGAATTATGCCGGGAAGAATTCACAAGCAAGGCCGCGTCGGCCTCGTAAGCCGCAGCGGAACTCTCACCTACGAAGCCGTCGACCAGTTGACCAAGCTCGGAATCGGACAATCGACCTGCATTGGAATCGGCGGCGATCCAATTATCGGCACAAGTTTTCTGGACTCGATTCGATTGTTCAATGAAGATCCGGAAACCGAAGCCATCGTGATGATCGGTGAAATCGGCGGCAACGCCGAAGAAATCGCCGCGGAATATATTCGTCTTCACGTGAAAAAGCCGGTGGTCGGATTTATCGCCGGACAAACCGCTCCTCCAGGCCGCCGCATGGGCCACGCCGGAGCAATCATCAGTGGCGGCATGGGCACCGCTAAAGAAAAATACAAAGCAATGGAAGCCGCGGGAATTCGCACTGTGCAAAGTCCGGCGGATATTGGCGCGATGATGGCCGATGCGTTGAAGAAAAAATCCAGCGCGAAGAAACCGACGGCAAAGCCAACCAAGAAAGCTGCGCCGACCAAAGCGAAAGCAAAACCAGCGAAGAAAAACAAGCGATAAGAAACGAGAATAAAATTTTACAAATTCCGCGGAGGAAACTGTGTCTTCAGAAAGAACATTTGCAATCATCAAGCCCGACGCATATAAGCGCGGACTGACCGGCGATATCCTGTCACGCATCCACAAAGCTGGATTTTCGATATTGGCAATTAAATCTGTGAGCCTCAGCAAAACAGAAGCCGAAGGATTCTATGCTGTCCACAAATCTCGTCCGTTTTTCAGCGAACTCACAGATTTCATGAGCTCCGGCCGCTGCGTTCTAATTGTGATGGAAGCCGAACGTGCCATCGCAAAATGGCGTGACACAATGGGCGCCACCGATCCCGCAAAAGCTGCGCCGGGAACAATCCGTCGTGATCTGGGCACCAGCATCGGAAACAATTGCACGCACGGATCAGATGCGCCGGAGACCGCTGCGTTTGAAATTAGCTATTTCTTTGCGGGTATGGAACTTTAGTTGTTCAGCATTCCACAAAAATAAAATTAGTATCGCAAAATTAAAAAGCCCACTTCCCGAACGAAAAGGGAAGTGGGCTTTTTATTTCTGAGTACTCCGCAATTCAGTTCAGCTAATTCTAGTGATGTATCGGCTGCAACTCCGTCCAATTGCCCGTCGCCGGAGGAGTAGCGCTGTTAGTCTGCACAGTCGACGTTCCGTTTGAGTACGTGTGATTATATTGGTTGCTCTGCGTCTGCGTTTGTCCCGTCGTCGGATTCACGTAGAGTTGCTGATCCAGAATGTAATCCGTCACGTCCTTCGTGTGCGCATCTTTCGCCGCCATTTGCGCCGCGAAATTCGCGTTGCGCGCGTCGCCCTGCTTTTGCATATTTGCGATGAACGCCTGCGCGTTCGCTGACCGTTGTGCGCCTTCTGCCGCACCCTTCGCAAGAATCGAATTTGTAACCGCCCATGACGCAGCAATCATTTTATTCGTTTGATCCTGCATGAACGCCGCATATTTTGCGTTGAAATCAGGATTCGCTTTGAACGTCGCACCAATCGCCATAAATGCAGCCAGATGCGATTGCATCTGTCCCTGCGGCGCGCGCGATCCGCTCACGAAAGGACTCGAAGCCATCACATGTTTTATCGCCGTCTGCAAAACCTGCCCCGGCCGGCTCACGATCACCGAAGTCGGCTCATCGGCAACAGAAATCGCCACGCCTAGAATTTCCTCTTCCGCGTGCCCGTTCAAGTCGTAATGGATATGCAACCACTTGTTCTGTCCGGTGACTTTTACAGGATTGCGATTTCCAACCGAAGCCGCCTGCTGCGCCAGCATTTGATTACTTTTTTGGAGACTCGCCTGATAGGTCGCGTCGTTCGGCGAAGGCTCAACCGAATCCACAACCGCGCCCGGCCGGATCGAGATCAAAATCAATTTGCCATAATCCTCTGCCGACATCGGCTGAAGAAGTTTGCAGCTTGGACCTTTGGGCATCGCGCTCTGATCGTCCGACCAGAAATAATCTGACGTCGGAATCTGCTGCACGCCGTACTGCATGTCGGGACTGTAAGCGCGAAACACCGGCTGAATCATTCCGGTCTGGCAGCCGGGTCCGCGTAAAACCGCGCCTTCAAAATTCCAGCTCGCGGGAATGGAAATCGTGTACGCCACCATATTGAAAACCGGGTCGAAGATTTGCACCTGCTTCAGCGGGCCGAAGTCGGTAGCCGCCGCACCGCTCCCGTTTGCCGCCGCGTCTGAGGTTCCAGCGGTCGCCGAACTTGCGGGCGCTGATGAACTAGCTGTCGCTGGCGAACTCCCCGACGTCGGCGAACTTCCCGCCGACGCTGAACCGGCGGCGGTCTTATTTCCGCACGCCACCACCGCAACCGATGCCGTTACCGCAAGAATTGCCACTGCCATCTTGATCTTCATAGGTGTCTCCGTCCCGATTTGGCCGAACTTCCCGACTTTCACATGGGGTATACATCGGCTGAACAATCCGGCGCAACGGACGATTAAGGACACTTCGGGACATTTCCGTTTATTGCCGATATTTGCAGGCATTTTCGGCCGTGACGTGCGTCCGTTTGCACGTTATCCTAAGTGCGCTTCTCCTGTGGCTCTAACTGAGGAAACCGCTTGTCGTCACAGCTTCAATTCAATTTGATTCCCGAGCGCAAGATTTGGACCGTCAGCGAACTGACGGGCCGCATTCGCGAACTGCTGACTGCTGCGTTCGGCGGAGTGTCGGTGGAAGGCGAAATTTCAAATTTCCGCGATGCGCAATCTGGCCATCTTTATTTCACATTGAAGGACGAGAAGGCGCAGGTGAAGTGCGTCTGCTTCCGCGCGACTGCGATGCGTTTGAAATTCCGTCCCGAAGACGGATTGAAAGTTCGCGTGCGCGGATCGGTAAGCGTTTACGAAGCGCGCGGCGAATATCAGATTTACGTCGACAACATTGAGCCGGTTGGACTGGGCGCGCTGCAACTTGCATTTGAGCAGCTAAAGAAAAAATTAGCGGCGGAGGGGCTTTTCGACGAGGCGCGGAAAAAACCGCTTCCGATGTTGCCTCTGCGAATTGGAGTGATCACTTCGCCGCGAGCTTCGGTGCTGCGCGACATTCTAAGAATTCTGCGGCGCAGATTTCCAAATGTGCGCGTGATGATTTATCCGGTGCGCGTGCAAGGCGATGGCGCCGCGGAAGAAATTGTTGAAGCGCTGGCATATTTCAATTCGCGCGCCGCGGCAAGCGTGCGCGCGGACGTAGTAATCTTGGCGCGTGGCGGCGGCTCTCTGGAAGATTTGTGGGCCTTCAACGAAGAAAAAGTTGTGCGCGCGATTTTTGCGTCCGGAATTCCAATTGTTTCCGCCATTGGACACGAAACAGATTTCACCATCGCCGATTTCGTAGCCGACGTTCGCGCCTCCACACCTTCACACGCCGCCGAAATTGTTTTGCAAACGCGCGAAGCTTTTGACCAACACATAATCCAGTTGCAAGAAAGCCTCGGCGACAGAATCCGTTTCTTGATCATGCGGCGCAAAGAGCAGTTGCACGATCTAGTGAGCGATCACGCATTTCGCCGCGCCGAAGACCTGGTGCGTCAATATCGCCAGCGCGCCGACGAATTAGCGTTACGTCTCGGCGATGCTCTACGCGGGAAACTGGATTTGCTGCGCGAACGTTTCACCGAAGCACGAGCGCGAGTAGCCGCTTACGATTTGCGTGTCCGCCTATCGGCTCTCCGTTTGCGCTCCGCCCACAGTGCCAGTAATTTGCAAATGCGCATCGATCGATTTCTAGTTGCCAAGCGCCAGCGATATGAGCGGCTAGTTCTGCAACTAGAAGAGCGAAGCCCGCTGCGCGTGCTAGATCGCGGCTATGCAATTATTTATGACGCCGCTGGAAATGTTGTGCGAAACGTGGAACAAGTGAGCGCTGGAAAAGAAATTTCTATCCGCTTGGCCCGCGGAAAATTGATCGCCGATGTGAAACGGACTGAGACGGTATCGTAAGGCTCACGCTGAATTATTTACGGCGCGGTTGGTTAGGCCTAACGAACTTGGTTGAAGTCAGAAGTTCTCAAAGAAAAAATCAATATCGCAAGACTACAAAAATATCCACACTTGAATTGTATAGCACTAAGTGCTATAGATTAACGTGACGCCGCAGAGACGCCCGTGAGGCGCAGTGCGAGTATTGAGGACCAAAGCATTCTCCCGATTTGCTCGAAAGGCGGCTTTGGATGACGCAGCGCTTTGCAAAGCGGTTGCCGATGCTGAACGCGGCCTAATCGAAGCAGACCTCGGAGAGGGCGTTATGAAACAGAGAATTGCTCGACCTGGCCGTGGAAAGTCAAGCGGCTTCCGCACGGTGATCTTGTATCGGCGGAGTGTGCGGGCATTCTTTGTGTATGGTTTTGCGAAAAGCGACCGGGCCAATATTACACAAGACGAATTGGCCGCGCTCAGGGAACTCGCATCGGAAATGCTGGCCTATGACGATGCCGAAATTACGAAAGCAATCGAGTCGGGGCCACTGATTGAGGTGACATGTGATGAGTAACGCTGGAAGATCAAAATCCCAAAAGTACCGAAGCGCACTACTGGCTTCTGTGCACGAGACAGCGAAAGGCCTTCAGAAAGCCAGCGTAATGGACAAGCAGACCATGCGCAGGTTCGACATCATGTGCCTGACATCTGTGCGGCCATTAAGCGCAAAGCAGATTCGTGCTCTCCGAGAGCGAGAAGGAACCAGTCAGGCGGTGTTTGCGCGCTACTTGAATGTGACAACGGGCCTGGTCAGCCAGTGGGAACGGGGAGAGAAACATCCACGGGGGGCTTCTTTGAAACTGCTCACTCTCGTTGCTAAGAATGGGCTAGAGGCTGTCGCATAGCTTTCGTCAACCAACTGAGGTTTTCGACGATTAGTTGATCATGGCCCAGAAACTCCATTCGCATGAAGCTCGCTTTCGGAAATGGTGACGCTTTTGCGCATATCTTTTGTGGAATGGCCCGAAGCTCTGACTCCGACTGCCCCACAGTGGCGCGAGTTGAAAAACTCCGTCATCGCTGCTAGTCCGGATATTCTTGTCACCAATGAACTTCCCTTCGGTCCCTGGCTCGCGGACAGCGCCGTCTTTTCCGAGCATGGGGCTCTTCTAAGCGTTAGTGCGCACGAAAAGGGAATTGAAGAATTAATTGATCTTCATCTTCCCGCTGTCATTTCCTCGCGGCCCACGTGGAATAGAACGCGCCTGGCAAATGAAGCATTCGTTCTTGAGAACGGAATTGTTCGTCCGCTGCACCGAAAACAATATTTCCCGAACGAAACAGGGTGGTTTGAAACCGAGTGGTATGCCGGCGATGATTCAGGTTTTAAGTTAAGCGATGTGCTGGGAATAAAAGTCGGCGTGCTTTTGTGTACAGAAGCGATGTTCAATGAACACGCCCGCGCATACGGAAAAGCAGGAGCTTCTCTGATTGTGATACCTCGCGCTTCAGGCGCGGAAATAGAATCATGGAAAATTGCGGGCGCGATGGCGGCGCTAGTGTCGGGCGCATATGTGGTTAGTTCAAATCGTGTTGGACGCTCCAAAAGCGGCACGCAATTTGGCGGCGGCGGTTTCGCTTATGCGCCACAAGGACGATTGATGGAGGTCACAAGTTCAAGCAGTCCGCTGCAGACCTTGAATCTCGATCCAGAGGCGTCTGCGTCCGCCCAGCGAGAGTATCCTTGCTATGTTCCTGAGGTCCGATAGATCGAGTGTCGTTGACCTGCCTTGCCGAAAAGTAAATAACTACATCTCCCAATGCGTCGCGTTGAATTGCTTCGGATCAAACGTTCCGGGATCGAGTTTCACATCAATCTTGATGTCCGTATATTCCTCGGTGAACACCATTTTGTCATCGCGATAAACTTCCACGCGCGCGGCAATCATTCCTTTGCCTTCTTCGCGGTAATCCACGAAGCGCGTGTCCGTAGTTTTGCTCAGATAGCGCTGGTAAGGCTGTAGGAGACGCACAAACAACAATCGCTTTTTTTCCACCCAGAACTGCTTTGATTTCAAATCGCCCTTGTCCGCGCCGACCACATAGACCGGCTCTCCGTTCCACGATTCTTCGTGAAATTTTGTCACGTCGATACCTTCATTTTTCAATTGTCCCAGCGTGATCTCGGGCGACTGCCGATAAACGTCAAATCCCAACACCAGCAACAGGTTCAGCAATGGACGGCTCGATGTCTGCTTTCCCGCTTGAAAAGATGTCGCGCCACCATCCGCCAGCACCAACCCGTTCCCCTCGCTGGCTGGCCCATAATCAATGCGCAGTTTTCCAGGCAGGCTTGCCGCTTCATACCACGTCTCCACTTTTGTCGTGCCGTCCGAGTTGTAGGTCGTGCTCTTCTGCGTAAAAGTCACCGTGTCATACCAGACTTTTTCGTAGCGAGCGTGCATCGCGCTCACGACCGCTTCACCACTTTTAACTTCTGAGTCACCCGCTGTAGCCACAGCAAGGAGGCACACCGCGGCCAAAGTTATTCCCACGCGCATTCTCATAAAAATCCTTTGATTGGACATAAGGATACACCCCCATAACGATCCTACTATTCATAACCTCGGAGTTGAACCGTACCACAGGCAGGCTCACTGAATCATGCTGTGGCCAATAATGCCGGACCGCAAGGCGGCGCGGCCCATGCGTGAAACATGTTGGCCGCAATTCGTGTTATAAGTCGCGAATCCTCCCACCAACATAGGAGATTGTCGGATGAGCGAACGAACGCGCAGGGAATTCTTAAGAGACGCCACGATTCTGGGCGCCGGAATTTCTACTTCCAAAATTGTCGACGGCAAATTGCTCGCCGCCGACGCGCATCCCGAACTGAACCCGGCGATTGCGCGTCCAGCTGCAGCGCCGGGCACTGTTGAACTTTCTTTGTTGGGCGGAACTTCGCCAAGCACGCCCACTGGAATTAGTTGGGGAGTTCCGTGGCCGCAGGGCGCAGTGAAACGCGGCGCGACATTTAGTTTGAGCGCTCAAGGCGCGGATCTGCCGGTGCAAACTTGGCCACTGGCCTATTGGCCTGATGGTTCAATGAAGTGGAGCGGCTTTGCCACCGTTGTGCCCGCCGGGCTTGTAGGGCCAATTACATTGTCGCAAGGTTCATCCGCCGCAAAAGGTGCGCTCACTGTCACAAAAAATGGCAACGCGATCGTTGTCGATACCGGCGCGATGAAATGTTCGATCTCCGCAAGCAGTGCCAACATCATCGACTCGATCAGCATCAGCGGAAAAATTGTTGCTGGAGCAAGCCAGCTCGTCTGCATTTTGCAAAATGGTCCGGAAACTGAATCCACGGACGCGCCGGCGCGCGAAAAATATTTCAGCGTTGTGAAGAAAATGACGGTCGAGCAATCCGGTCCGGTGCGCGCGGTTATTTTGATTGAAGGGATGCATCGCGGCGCGACGTCGCACCGCGAATGGTTGCCGTTTACCGTGCGGCTTTATTTTTACGGCGGCCAAACTTCAATTCGCATCGTGCACTCAATCGTGTTTGATGGCGATCAGGAAAAAGATTTCGTTCGCGGTCTCGGTTTGGAATTCACAGTGCCGCTGCGCGAGGAGCCACGAAATCGCACAGTGCGATTCGCGGGTCAGGACGGCGGCTTGTGGTCAGAACCTTTGCAACCTGCGGGCGGCAACGCAGATCAGGAAGCGGGCAAAGCAATTCCGGATAATCCGCGGCTCGCACAAAATGCAATTTGGGATGACTTCAAATTAATGCAGCCGAATTCAAACGGATTCATGATCGTGAAGCGCACTAATCCGAAAAGCACGTGGCTCTATTCCAATGCCGGAAAACGCGCGCCGGGTCTCGCGTTTGTCGGCGACATTACTGGCGGCCTTGCGGTGAGCGTGAAAAATTTCTGGCAATCGTATCCGTCATCACTCGAAGTGCGGCAGGCCAGCAGTCCAACGGCGCGGCTCGTTGCATGGTTGTGGTCTCCCGACGGGCCAGCGATGGACATGCGTCACTACGACATCAAGGCGCACGGACTCGACGCTTCATACGAAGATGTGCAGGAAGGATTGAGCACCGCGTTCGGCGTTGCGCGCACCAGTGAGCTGACGCTTTTTCCGAGCGCGACAATTCATTCGCGCACAGAAACTGTTTCGATGGCAAATGTCGGCGGAAAACTTCCGCTACTTGCGTGCACGCCGGAATATATTCACTCGACGGGTGCGTTCGGAATTTGGAGTGTGCAGGATCGCTCGACTGCGTTCAAAAAATCCATCGAGGACGGCCTCGATTCCGTGCTCGCATTTTTTCAGCAGCAAGTCGACGATCGCAATTGGTACGGCTTCTGGCAGTTCGGCGATTTCATGCACTCGTATTCCACGCCGCGCCACGTGTGGCATTACGATTGGGGCGGCCACGCTTGGGACAATACCGAACTCGGCACACCGCTTTGGCTGTGGTACAGCTATCTTCGCTCTGGCCGCGAGGATTTATTCCGTCTCGCCGAAGCGCTCACGCGAAATACCAGCGAAACCGTCGTCTATCACGTGGGTCCGATGAAAGGACTGGGTACGCGCCACAACGTGATCAAGTGGGGCGATGGCGCGAAGGAAGCGCGCATCAGTCAAGCCGCGCACTGGCGATTTTTTTATTATCTGACCACCGATGAGCGTGCCGGCGACATCATGCATATGGTGACGGAGTCCGCCGGAGTTGCGGTGGGAACTTACGATCCGATGCGCGAAGCAGAACCGATTTTGGCGGACGAGCCAAAAGTGCGCATCCGCATCGGCCCGGATTGGTTCGCACTGGCAAGCAATTGGATGACGGAATGGGAACGCACCGGAGACACTCGTTGGCGCGACCGCATCGTCGCCGGAATTAATTCCATGATCACGATGCCTTTCTGGTTTGCGACCGGCAGAAAAAATATCGGTGGACGTGGTGGATCGGCAGCAGTCGTTGGATACGACAACGCGACAGGAAAACTCACACCAATTCCGGCACCGGACGGAACTCATATTCCCGTGAACTACAATCTCGCTACAATTCAGGGCGGCGGCGAAATCATGTTCGAGCTTGTGCCGCTGCTCGGGAATAAAGATTTTGAAAAAATGTGGTTGCAACTTTGCCGGCTCACAACCGCGCCTGCGGAAGTTTTGACCAAAGACAAAACCACCGGCAACGAAGGCGCCGATGCGAATTACGTCAACGAAGTGCGGCTGGCCGCTTACGCATACTCAAAAAATGGAAACGTAGCGTTCGCGAAAAAAGCGCTCGCAACTCTGCTCTCATTGAGCGGCAGTGTCGCTGATCCACATGTTATTTCCGGATCGGACTCGCTGAATCCCGTTCACGAAGATCCGCGCGTGAATACGAACAGCGCATCGCAGGATAGCCTTTCAACGATTGAGTATCTGGAGCTATGCAGAGATCAGTTGCCGACCGCGGCGGCGGTTCGCACTCCGCGCGCGCCGCGGACTCCTCCTCCGGCCGCCGGTCCCGGCGCGGCACCCGGTGGTCCCGGGCATGAAAAAGAATGAGCGTGAAGAAGAATAAGCCGAAGCTCTCGAAGTCGATGACGGAAGAGCAGTTCGACAATGGATATTGGTATGCGACTGAAATCAAAACTTTCGCTGATGAAATTGGAATTCCATTTGCATCGAAACTCCGCAAAGACGAAATCGAAGCACTAATCAAATATTATTTACGGACTGGCCGCGTAAGAAAACCAAACAGAAAAAATCTCTCGCAGTCTTCCGCTAAGGATATTGAAAAAGGGCTTACCCTTGCGCTTCCGATAGTTAGGTATACCAGTAACAAGGAAACAAAAGACTTCATCGTCAAAGAAGCGTTGAAGATTGCGCCAAATTTAAAAAGGAAATCCGGCGCTCGCTATCGGCTGAACCGTTGGCGAGAAGAGCGAATCAACAAGAGCATCAAGATTACGTATCGGGATTTGGTTGAACAATATGTCCGATTGAATCAGGCAGAGGGAAGCTTCGCTCGCGTGCTGTCGGGCAGATACATCAATTTCCTTTCTGATTTTTTGGCCAAAGAAAAGAACTCGACAAGAGAGCAAGGAATCCGCGCGTGGAAAGAATTGAAGAGCGCGAACATCCCAAAAACTTATCGCGATTGGAAGATGAATTGTAAAGGAAAGAGAAGTAAACTTGCGTGAGCTAATCTTCCTTTTCGCCGCCGGTGACTTTTAGAACTGCCAGGAAAGCCTCTTGAGGAATATCTACTCGGCCGACGCGTTTCATGCGGCGTTTGCCTTCTTTTTGTTTTTCTAGCAATTTGCGTTTGCGGGAAATATCTCCGCCGTAGCATTTTGCTAAAACGTTTTTGCGCATGGCGGCTACGGTTTCGCGAGCGATGATGCGGCTGCCAATGGCGGCCTGAATTGGAATTTCAAACATTTGCCGTGGAATTAATTTTCGTAATCGCGAAACGAGTTCGCGTCCGCGTTCGTAGGATTGATCGCGATGGCAAACGAGCGTTAGCGCGTCGACTGGTTCGCCGCCGACGAGTACATCCAGTTTCACGAGATCGGATTCCTGATATCCCGCAAGTTGATAGTCGAGTGACGCGTATCCACGGGAGACGCTTTTCAGGCGGTCGTAAAAATCCAAAACAATTTCGTTCAGCGGTAGATCGTAAGTGACCATCACGCGCGTGGGAGAGAGATACTCGAAATTTTTCTGAATACCGCGCTTATCTTCGCAAAGTTGCAGAACTCCGCCGACGGATTCTTCTGAGGTGATGATCATCGCGCGGATGATTGGTTCTTCGATTTTGTCGATGTCGTTCGGTTCTGGAAATTTTGTTGGGTTATCGACTTCAACTGTCGCGCTGGAATTTGTTTTGGTGATGCGATAGCGCACCGAAGGCGCGGTGGTAATTAAATTGATTCCGAATTCGCGCTCGAGGCGCTCCTGCACGATTTCCAAATGCAGAAGTCCCAGAAACCCGCAGCGAAATCCGAAACCGAGCGCGACGGAATTTTCAGGCTCGTAGAAAAATGCTGCGTCATTCAATTGCAATTTGCCGAGCGCATCGCGGAGAGGTTCGTAGTCGGTGGCGTTTACGGGAAAAAGTCCGGCGAAAACCATTGGTTTGATGGCTTCAAAACCCGGAAGTGGCGCAGCGGGCCTGCCGATTTCGACGATCGTGTCGCCGACTCGCGCGTCGGCAACTTGTTTAATATTTGCGACGAGAAATCCCACGTCCCCTGCGGCGAGTTCATCGAGCACGACTGGTTTTGGTGTGAGCGCGCCGAGCGATTCCACTTCGTGAATTTCTTCGTTGAAGCAAAGTTTGATTTTCATGCCGCGAGTCATGCGGCCTTCCATTACTCGAACGAGAACTACCGCGCCGCGATATGCGTCAAACCACGAATCGAAAATTAATGCGCGCAGAGGAGCGTCGGAAGATCCGACCGGCGCCGGAATTCGCGCGACGATTGCTTCGAGGACATCGTGAACACCCAATCCACTTTTCGCGCTGATGAGCAGCGCGTCGGCCGCGGGAATTGCGAGAACGCTTTCGATTTGTTCGCGTGCGGACTCCGGATTCGCGGCGGGTAAATCGATTTTATTAATTACCGGAATGATCGTGAGGTTGTGCTGTGCCGCGAGAAAAGTATTTGCGACGGTTTGTGCTTCCACGCCTTGACTCGCGTCGACGACAAGCAATGCGCCTTCGCACGCGGAAAGCGCGCGGGAAACTTCGTAGGAAAAATCCACGTGACCGGGCGTGTCAATTAAATTCATGCGATAGGTATTGCCGTCATTCGCTTTGTAATGCAGGCGAATACTTTTCGCCTTAATGGTGATGCCGCGCTCGCGCTCAAGATCCATCGAGTCGAGAACCTGCTCGGTCATCTCGCGCGAAGAAAGCGCGCCGGTAAGTTCGAGCAAACGATCGGCCAGTGTGGACTTGCCGTGATCAATGTGCGCGATGATGCAGAAATTTCGTATGAACTTGGGGTCCATGAAACCGTTCTGAACAAAGATAGCCCGCAGGAAAGTTTTTCGGGCGCACCAGAATGTTTTAGTCTGCCATAGATTGCGAAGTTGGGCCAACGGAGGACGCTGGATTTGAGTTGAAGGGAATAAATTCAAGAATCCGACACGAAAAATCGCCGTGTTGAACGATTTTGCAAAATCAAAAGTGCTGTTTTCCCCCTGCTGACCCGGATTCTCCGCGTCTCTAGAACTTCAATTCCAGAATTGGTTGGTTGCTGAACTTGGCGATTTCGTACGTCAATTTTCTTGGATGCATGAAGGTGAAGATGGTGAATTCTATCGTCCGCTTATCGGTGGCAACGATGGAATAGGATTTTCCGGCCGGCGAACGTTTGTGTTGGACGGCGGCGATTTGATCCCAAGCGAACGCGATGTCGCGCTTATTTTTCTTTGAGCCGAAACGAAAGTCGACGCCGTTCGCGTCGACGATTGCGATGTAGTGAGACATTTGCATTGCTTGAATCCAGATGGCCCAACCGGAAAAAGCGGTCGCGAAAGTGCCGAATGCCCACTCGAAGACGTTTATGGCGCGGGTGAATGTGTAGCCGTGGAGTGGGAAAGCTACGGTGAAAGTGAAAACCAGCATGCCGACGGCAGTGGCCAGAAGTACGGCGCCGAAGAGGATTAGTAGGGCTATGAAAATCCAATTGGCGCGAAATTTTTCTGTCCTTATATTCAGCGCATCCATTGGCGATTCCGCGGTGATGATAAAGGTAGCGGCGCGGATCGGCAAGTGAGGCGCTGGGAGTGCCGGAATTTGGTTGGGCGGAAAAAACTCAGGTCTTCTCGGTAAAATACGACCGGGACGCAAAAGACGCAGAGGACCTAATCTACACGCTCGGAAAACAAAAAAAACGCGCAAAGTGACGCGGGCAGACAGTTCTTCTCTATCCTTATATACGGCTCAACCGCGGCCTTATTGTAGCGATTTCGGCGGGTGTGTCATCAAATCGGACACACGGGATTTTGCGCGCGCTGGCTAGGCTTTCATTGACGTTATATAGTGGATGTGGATTTGTGTCTGCTATGCGCAGTGCGTTGCATGATGCGCATAGAGGACTTGCGCGTCTGCGCGGATTTTACAGGGAAATGAAATTCGGCTATGGCCTCTGAAGTAGAAAAACAACTCGAGCGGGCGAAACGCGCTTTGGAAAAAGCAAAGCCGGCGGATGCCATTGCCGCGTATCAGGCGGTGTTGCAGGCGGCGCCTACTAATATTGAGGCGATGCAGGCGCTGGGAGATTTATTTATCCAACAAAATGAGCCGCTGCGCGCGGCGAATTATTACGGGTTGCTTTTTGACCGTCTGGCCGATTCGCGCGAAGAGCCGAAAGCGGTTGCGCTTTATACACGATTTTTGCGGTCGAGCGAGCAGCCGCCGGAACGGCAGGCGCGTTATGCAACGGCGTTGCAGCGGATGAATAAACCGGGCGAAGCGCTGGAACATTTTTCCGTTGCGGCGGAACATTTTATCGCGAAGGGAAAAGAAGACGACGCGTTGCGATGTCTGGAGCAAGTGGCGGAACTGGATCCGACAAACGCGGACCGGCAAATGTCGTTGGCGGAACTGGCGGAGAAACGCGGTAAGGGCGCGATTGCTTCACGGAGTTATGTCCGCGCCGGACAACTTGCGCTTGCAGCGGGCGAAACGCAGACAGCGATAAAGAGATTGGGCGCCGCGAATTCCGCGGTGCCGGACGATCGCGATATTGCGTTGCTTTATGCGCAGGCATTGATGATGTCCAGCGAAGCGGGGCTGGCGGTGACCGCGCTGGAACCTTTTGCGGCGACGGAGCAACAATCGCCGGCATTTTCAAAATGCTTTGGAGAGGCGTTGTTGCGCGCGGGTCAACTGGATCGCGCTTACGCGATGCTGGAAGAATATTACAAACAGGCGGGCGGCGATAACGCTTTGCTGTTTCAGGTGGCGGAACATTACGGCGCGGTAAGTAATGATGAGAAAGCGGTAGAGGTTTTGTCGGCGGTGCGTCAGCGATTTCACGCAACGGGAAACGACAATGCGTTCGCGGCGCGGCTGGATAAAATTGCGGAAGCGAATCCGCGTTCGCTGCCGATCATTGAATTTTGGAGTTTGGTTTACAGCGGGATGAACCGCGAGGCGCGTTATTTTGAAACGCTGGTAGCACTTTTCGACGCGTATTTGGAAAACGACAACTTGAAGGGCGCGTGCGACACACTGGATCGCATGGTGGATATTGATCCTTACGATTTCCGGAATCAGCAGCGGTTGGAACGGCTGAACGGTTTGACGGATAACGATTATTTGCAGCGCGTGGCTTCGCGGTTGGGTGTAACGCTTTCCCAGGGCGGCGTGGTGGACGCGATTGAAAATCCCACGGGCGAAAAATCCGGTACTGCTTCGGCCGCGCTGGATGATTTGCTGGTGCAGGCGGAAATTTTTATTCAGTATGCACTGCAGCCGAAGGCCGTTGAGCGTCTGCAAAAAGTTGTGGAATTATTTCCGTACGAATCGACGACGAACGAGCGTTACTTAGGTTTGTGCGAACTGGCAGGATGGTGGCCGGAAGGCGTGGCACGCAAAGCGGCGGGCGAATCGACTGAGCGGCTGGCGACAAAACCGAAATCGGTGAAAGCGGAAAAAGAAGAAGACGAGGGACCGCGAGAAATTGCGGTTCCGCCTTCGCCTTCGTCTGGAATTTTCACGCAGGAAACGCTGCGCGATTTGGCGAAGATTGGCGAAATTGGGCAGAGTATTTATCGGCAGTCGAGTCCGAAAGCGATGTTGAGTTACACAGTAAATGAAATTGGAAAACATTTGCGCGCGACGCGGTGCATTGCCGTTGTGGGCGAACCGGGACAGCCACCGCAACTTGCCGCGGAATATTGCGCAGCGGGAGTTGCTCCTTCGGCAGGGCCACAAGTGATGAAATTAGTTTCGCAATTGGAGCGCGCGGCTCCGGACGCGATGGGCGGATTGCCGCTGGATGTGGCAGCTGCGCCGATGCTGCGCGAAGTTGGATTGGTGACGGCGCTCGGCGTTTCGTTGATGGACAAAGAAACGCAGGCACCTGCGGGAGTGATTATCGCGGGGCACGCGGAATCGCACAAATGGAAACCGAACGAGTCATATTTTCTGCAAACGGTGGGCGACCAAATGTTGCAGGGCGTGAGCCACACGCGGCTGCGATCTCTTGTGCAAACGATGGTGGTGGCGGATCGCAAAACAGGATTGCTGGCGCGAAGCGCGTACACGGATCGATTGCTGGGTGAAGCGCAGCGCGCGAAAACGCAGGACTCGTCGCTTTCCGTAGCGATTTTGCAAATTGATAGTGGACCGGAATTGATTCGTCAGCAGGGTGAAGCTTTGGTGGAAAATTTTCTGGAACAAATTTCGCGCGCGGTGTTGCCACTTGTTCGCGTATCGGATCTCGCGGTGAAATATACGGCGTGGTCATTGGCATTTGTGTTTCCAGATACGACATTGGCCGGCGCGATGGGGATGGTCGAGAAAATGCGGCAGGCAGTGGCGAATGGGCGGAAAGAAAATTCGGAATCAGCTTTGAAGATGACAGTGAGCGCAGGAGTGGTGGAGGCAATCGCGCGAATGGACTACGATACGGAAGATATTGTGACGGATTTAATTAATCGAGCAGAAACGAGTTTGGAAGAAGCGCGAAAACGCGGCGGGGATTCTGTGGTTTCGTTGACGAGTTCAAAGGCGTAGAAAATTTCGAGGCGTAGTAGATTCCGAAGCAGACTGCATTAGAATAAGACTTCCACAGAAAATTGGGCGGAACGGAGTTTGAGAATGTTTCCTACAGATGTGGTGATTGTGGCCGGAGCGCGCACGGCGATGGCGCGTTACACCGGAGCGTTCAAAGATATTTCTGCGATTGAATTGGCCGCGGCTGCTTCGCGCGAAGCGATTCGGCGCGCTGGAACTGACCCGGCGGAATTTGATCACGCGATTTTTGGAAATGTGATGCAGACAAGTTCTGACGCGCTTTACGGCGCCCGGCATGTCGCGTTGAAGGCGGGACTGAAAGCGGAAACTCCGGCGGTGACGGTGAACCGTTTGTGCGGATCGGGAATCGAATCAGTGGCGCAGGCCGCGATGAGGATCTTATTGGGCGACTCGACGCTGGTGTTGGCGGGCGGAATGGAAAATATGACGCAGTCGCCGCATGTGATTCGCGGCGCGCGAACCGGATTTAAGTTGGGCGAAGGAAAATTGGAAGATTCATTGATGTCAGGATTGTTGGACACATTTTGCGGATGCAACATGGCGGAGACGGCGGAAAATGTTGCGGCGGAATATGGCGTGACGCGGAAAGATTCAGACGAGTACGCGTTGCGAAGTCAGCAAGCGGCGGAAGCTGCTGTGCAAGCTGGCAAGATGAAGGACGAAATTGTTCCGGTGGAGGTAAAGGTCGGACGCAAGACGGAATTATTTAGTGTGGACGATCATCGGCGTCCGGAAACCACTTTGGAAACGCTGAGTAAACTTGGTCCGGCATTCCGCAAAGATGGAATTGTGACGGCGGGAAATGCGAGCGGAATTGTGGATGGCGCGGCGGCTGTTGTAGTGACGCACGCGAAAACCGCGGATGCGCGCGGATGGAAGCCGCTGGGAAGAATAGTTTCGTGGGCGACGGTTGGAGTTGAGCCGCGAATTATGGGGATTGGTCCCGTGCCTGCTTCGCAAAAAGCGATGGCTGCGGCGGGGTTGAAAATTGCGCAAATCGATCGCGTGGAAGTGAACGAAGCGTTCGCGCCGCAATATCTGGCTGTAGAAAAAGGATTGGGATTGGATCGCGCGAAGACGAATGTGAATGGCGGCGCGATTGCTTTGGGACATCCGCTGGGCGCTTCGGGAACGCGATTGATTTTGACTCTGCTGCTGGAATTGCGTCGCACAAATTTGCGTTACGGCTTGGCGACGGCGTGCATTGGCGGAGGGCAGGGAATTGCGATGATTGTCGAGGCGATGCAATAGCGCGATCAATTTTTTGGCGAACATTTCAAACAAGCGAGGGGAAATGTGAATGTCGATTGAAAAAGTTGGAGTTGTGGGATGCGGACTGATGGGCGCAGGAATTGCGCAAGTGGCGGCGCAGTCCGGTTGCGACGTGATTGTGCGGGAAGTCTCGCCCGAGTTGGTTGAAAAGGGATTGAAGAACATCGAAAAGAATTTGGCGCGGCTGGTGGAAAAAGGCACGATGACGGCGGCGGACCGCGATACGGTACGAGGACGCCTACGAGGAACGACGAAGCTTGAGGATTTGACGGATCGCGATTTAGTTGTTGAGGCGATTATCGAACAATTGCCGATTAAGCGCGAACTGTATGGCGCGCTGGATAAAACTTGTGGGCCGTCAACACTTTTTGCGAGCAACACTTCGTCACTTTCAATTACAGAAATGGCCACGGCGACGAAACGTCCGGATAAATTTTTCGGATTACATTTTTTTAATCCCGTGCCGGTAATGAAGCTGGTGGAAGTGGTTCGGACGATTGCTTCCGATGCGAAGGCTTACGACGATTTGGTGGCGTTCGCGAAGAAGCTGGGAAAAACTCCGGTGCTGACTTCGGACCGCACGGGATTTATCGTGAACAGATTACTGGTGCCATATCTGCTGGATGCGATTCGCGCGTTGGAAGAAGGTGTGGGAAATATTGTGGACATTGATAATTCGATGAAGCTGGGGTGCGGGCATCCGATGGGGCCGCTGACACTTTTGGATTTTGTGGGACTGGACACGACATATTATATTTCGCAGATCATGTTTGACGAATTTCACGAGCGGCGATTTGCTTCGCCTCCATTGCTGAAGCGGATGGTGCTGGCGGGATGGAATGGACGCAAAGCGGGCCGCGGGTTTTACGATTATAGCGATCCGCAGAATCCGAAACCGATGCAGTTGACTTAATTTCCGAACGGAGATTCCAGGAATGAATTACGAAAATTTGCTGTACGAAGTGCGCGACGCGATTGCTTACATTACTTTTAATCGTCCGAAAGTTTTGAATGCGCTGAATCGCCAGACGATGCAGGAACTTTTGATCGCGCTGGGCGCTGCGAAACTTGATGACGCGGTGCGCGTGGTGATTTTGACGGGATCGGGCGAGAAGGCGTTCATCGCGGGCGCGGATATTAATGAGCTGGCTCAGCAAACGCCGGTGGACGGCAAAGAGATGTCCATTTTCGGTCAAGGCGTGTTGCGAATTTTGGAAACGATGGGCAAGCCTTCGATCGCGGCGATTAATGGATTTGCATTGGGTGGTGGATGCGAACTGGCGTTGGCGTGCTCAATCCGACTGGCATCGCGAAATGCAAAGCTAGGTCAGCCGGAAGTGAAATTGGGAATTCTTCCGGGATACGGCGGGTCGCAACGATTGGCGCGGTTGTGCGGAAAAGGTGTGGCGCACGAATTGGTACTCGGCGCTGAAATGATTTCCGCCGATGAGGCGATGCGCATCGGATTGGTGAATCATGTTTACGAGTCGGCGGAGTTGATGCCCGCGGCGGAAGCGCTGGCGAAAAAAATTGCGGCGAACGCACCGCTGGCTGTGCAATACGCGATGGAAGCGATCGAGCACGGAATGGAAATGCCGCAGGAAGAAGGACTTTTCCTGGAGGCAACGTTATTTGGATTGTGTTGCGCGACGGAAGATATGAAGGAAGGCACGCGAGCATTTTTGGAAAAGCGCGCGGCGCAGTTCAAAGGAAAATAAATCGGACGAATGGTAACGCAACTCACTTCAAATTCAACCGCTGGAAAATTCCGCGCGGATGGAATGCGATTCGGCGTGGTCACGAGCCGATACAACAATTCAATTACGGAACCACTTGAGCGCGCGGCGCTGGACGTG
>Ga0193726_1001354_pt1 | contig 19620 bp, 20 predicted proteins | sample H2c1metaG_FD_144928 | JGI IMG/M metagenome (GOLD analysis project Ga0193726, IMG submission 144928) | Soil microbial communities from a riparian zone of the East river system, Colorado, United States - H2c1 | ecosystem: Environmental > Terrestrial > Soil > Riparian zone | place: USA: East River... | reverse complement strand
CCGCGTACATTCCGCGCAACCATCGGGTCGAACGAATGATCGTCGCGGCGGTGGAGCGCGGCGACTTTGCTCCTTTTGAGGAGCTTCTGGCCGTGCTGTCACAGCCGTATCAAGAGCAGCCCGCTTTCAGCGCCTACGCCGATCCGCCGCAGCCCCATGAGCGCGTATTGCAGACGTTCTGCGGCACTTAGGGACTCAATTGCAATGTAATTGCCCGGTCGCCGGTCTTATTTGACAGGAGTAAGATCGAATACCCATGACTATTGTATTTTTAGTGTTTTTAGGCGGCGTGTTGACCATTTTGAGTCCCTGCATCCTGCCGGTGCTGCCCTTCGTATTCGCTCGATCCGAGCAAAAATTTCTCACCAATGGCCTTCCCATGCTGGCCGGCATGGCCACTACATTTGCGGCCATCGCCACGCTGGCCGCGGTCGGCGGATCCTGGGCGGTCAGAGTCAACCAATATGGGCGCATCGTTGCGCTGGTGCTGTTGACCGCGTTTGCGGCGACGTTGCTGTCGCCGCACCTGGCCGACTGGCTGGCACGGCCGTTCGTCGCGCTGGGCAATCGGCTCGCGCAGCCCAGCCCGGGAAGCAGCAAGTTCGGGCTCGTGAATTCCTTGCTGCTGGGCGTCGCCACCGGTCTTCTATGGGCACCGTGCGCCGGCCCCATCCTTGGACTCATTCTCACCGGAGCGGCCATCTCCGGGCCCAATGCGCGCACCACGTTGCTGCTGTTTTCTTACGCGGCCGGAGCGGCAACCTCGCTGGCCGTTGCACTGCTCGCCGGGGGAAAGGTTTTTGCTTTCCTGAAGAAGTCGCTTGGCACCGGTGAGTGGATACGACGGGCTTTGGGCGTCGCGGTGCTGCTCGCCGTGGTGGCCATCGTATTTGGATGGGATTCAACCGTGCTCACGCGCCTGTCGCTCAACGGCACCAACAGCCTCGAGCAGTCGCTGATCGACAAGATCAATCCACGCGACTCTGGCGCCGCGGGCGGCAGCATGGCCATGAGTAATTCGGCCATGAGCAATTCCAACATGGCCATGAGCGATTCGAAGTCCGATGGCCACGCGATGATGATGTCTGCGGCGAAGCCTTCCAAAGATCTGCCGGTGGAAGGGGAAATCCCCTCATTCGCCGGCGCCACACTCTGGTTGAACTCGCCGCCGCTCACGCCTGAAGCTTTGCGCGGCAAGGTCGTGATGGTCGATTTCTGGACCTATTCCTGCATCAATTGTCTGCGCGCGCTGCCCTATGTGGAGTCGTGGTACGAGAAATACAAGGATCACGGATTGGTCGTCATTGGCGTGCATGCACCTGAATTCGCCTTCGAAAAGGACCCCAACAATGTACGGCGCGCAGTCGCTGATCTGAAGGTTACCTATCCCGTCGCGCTGGACAACGACTATGCCATTTGGCAGGCATTCAACAACCAATATTGGCCCGCGCACTACTTCATCGACGCCACCGGCCGCATCCGCGGCCATCATTTCGGCGAAGGCAATTACGAGGAGTCCGAGCAGACCCTTCGAAAATTGCTGACCGACGCCGGGCAGACCGATCTACCGCCCCCCGGACTGGGCTCGGCGAAGGCCGTCGGTGTTCAGGCGCCGCCCGACGAAGCGCACGATCAGTCACCGGAGACCTATGTCGGATATCGCCGAGCTGAGAATTTCGCCTCGCCCGGTGGTTTCTCGCAAGATCAACCGCACGGCTATTCGGCGCCGGCTGCATTGAAATTGAATCAATGGGCGTTGAGCGGGTCATGGAATGTAGACCCTGAGAAAGCGGTTCTGGGCGCCGTGCCGGGAAAAATTGAGTTTCGGTTCTATGCGCGCGATTTGCACCTGGTCTTGGGTCCGGGCAGCGATGGCAAGCCGGTACGCTTTCGGGTGCTGCTGGACGGTGCCGCACCTGCGGCGAATCATGGCGCCGATACGGATTCCAGCGGCGCAGGGACCATCGATCGGCAGCGCCTGTACCAGCTGATCCGGCAGACCGGGGACGTGCGCGAGCATGTGTTTTCGATCGAGTTTCTGGATTCGGGCGTACAAGCGTATTCGTTTACATTTGGTTGACAGACTATGAGCGTGCTGATGAGTCGTCGTTATTTTGTCGCGGGTTTGACTGCATTGTCGGCATTCCCGTTTCGCAGCGCTTCTGCGGCAACGCTGTCGGGGCCTGCGCCGAACAGTGAAGTGTCCATCGAGAATTTCTCGCCCGCCGGCAAAAGCTTGGGTGTGGCGCGGGTCGCGAAGCTCGTGAAAACCGATGCGCAGTGGCAAGCCCAGCTTTCACCGGCCGCCTATCGCGTCGCGCGCCAGGCCGGCACGGAGATTGCGTTCAGCGGCGAATACGACAGAAATCATGCGGACGGCATTTACCACTGCGTGTGTTGCGACACGGCGCTTTATGATTCAAAGACCAAATTTGAATCCGGCACCGGGTGGCCGAGCTTCTGGCAGCCGATTTCTGCGCTGAACGTCGTCAAGAGCAGCGACCGGACTTTGGGGATGGAGCGCGACGCGATTTCCTGCCGCCGCTGCGATGCCCATTTGGGGCATGTATTCGACGATGGCCCGAAGCCCACGGGTTTGCGCTATTGCATGAACTCAGTTGCGCTGCACTTCGCGGCTCGCTCTTAGGATAAGGAGAGAATATTGACATTTTTGAAATTGGCATCTCCGATGCGCGTTGCTGTGCTCATTGGCGCAGCCTTCAGCGGCGTCATTCTGTGGCACTCGCCGCTGTTCGGCGCAGAGGCTGCGGTGATCATCGCGCCCCCGGCGGTCGATAATCCGAAGGCCGCCGGACCTGCGCAGACCGCGGTGCTGGCCGGAGGTTGTTTTTGGGGCGTGCAAGGCGTGTTCGAGCATGTGAGGGGCGTTAAAAAGGTGGTCGCGGGTTACGCGGGCGGTGAGAGATCAACCGCGCAATATGAGACCGTCAGCTCGGGAGCCACGGGCCACGCTGAATCGGTGAAGATCACTTTCGATCCGGCGGTCATTTCCTTCGGCCAGATTTTACAGATCGCATTTTCAGTGGTGCACGATCCCACTCAGCTCAATCGCCAAGGGCCCGATGTTGGCACGCAGTATCGTTCGGCGATTTTCTATGGCGATGACAATCAAAAGCACATTGCGCAGGCCTACATCAGCCAGTTGGATCAGGCCCACGCATTTGCGCGGCCGATCGCCACGCGCGTGGATCCGCTCACGGGATTTTACGCGGCAGAGGACTATCACCAGGATTATTTGATCCATAACCCAACGCAGCCGTACATCGCGATGTATGACATACCCAAGATCGAAAGTTTCAAGCGCACGTTTCCGGATCTGTACAGCGGAAGTCCGGTCCTGGCTCACAACTAGCCATCCATGAAAAAGCTTCTCTGTTCCTGGCTGCTGGCGCTCTGTTTTGTCGGGGTGCAGGCCGGTGCTGCGGATGAAGACAAGCCGTCGATCACGGTATTTGCCGCCGCGTCGCTGACCAATGTGCTGCAGGAATTGGGGGACGGGTTCACCAAGGACTCATCGGTCCCGGTGCGTTTCTCGTTTGCCGCAAGTTCGGCGCTTGCCCGCCAGATCGAAAACGGATCGCGGGCCGATCTGTTTTTTTCGGCGGATCTTGAATGGATGGATTACCTGCAATCGCGCCAGTTGATCCAGCCTGCGACACGGCACGATGTTCTGGGAAATCAGCTGGTCTTGATTGCCCCGGCTGACAGCAAAATTGTCCTGAAGATCCAGCCGCATTTCGCACTGGCCGCAACCTTGGGCAAGGGACGCTTGGCGACCGGTGATCCGGATTCGGTGCCGGTAGGCCGCTACGCACATGAAGCGCTGGCCAATCTCGGTGTCTGGGATGAGGTGGCAGCACGACTGGTGCGCGCCGACAGCGTGCGTTCGGCGCTCGCGTTCGTTGGCCGTGGCGAGGCCGCGCTCGGCATCGTGTACGCAACCGATGCGCTCATCGACAAGAAAGTACGCGTGGTTGACACGTTTCCCGCCGCCACGCATTTGCCCATCATTTATCCAGCGGCATTGATGATCGGCGCGAAGGCCGATGCTGCCAGGTTTTTAACCTATATCCGCGGTCCTGTGGCTAGTGCCGCGTTTCTACGCTATGGCTTCACGCCGCTGCACTAGCTGCACGGGGCCTGAGACAGGCTTGGGCGAGGCAGAGGCTCCTACTGCGCGTTCGGCGGCGGCTGAGGGGGGTCGAGTGCGGGGATACCCCGGCGAATATCGGCGGAGAAAGTGTCGCTGCGGTCCGACTGCTTCGCGCGGTCGGTGATTCGTCCGAGGGCGCGCAGCTCTTCCAGCGAGTACCGCTGATCCAGGCCACCCACGCGGTAGACGTATGCGGGCAGGTAGCCGGTGAACAGCAGCCGATAGCTCCACGGCAGATATCCGACGATTCGCTTCATCATGTGATAAACCAGCGTGGTGCAGTTGACCGTAATGGTGTTGTAGAAGCGAGGCTCATTCACCAGTCTGTCGGCCTGCTCGACGTAGCCGAGAAACAGCGAGCGCATCGCGGGCAGCGGCATGCGAATCCGATAGAGATAATCGTCCTCGCCCCGAACATTGGTGCGCACGCGGATCACATCCCGCTCATCGGCTGCAACGATGCTGAGCCCATACCGTTTGAAAAAGCCGCCGATCTCGGAATAAGTCTTACCTTTCTCGCGCCGGACTTCCACGGAAAAAGCCACGTGCTCACCGTCATCGAAGCCGAACGACACCAGCATGTGCGCAATCGCCCAGCCATCCCAATACGACATGATCATGTCGACTGAATCGAGTTTGTCGAGATCATAGACGCGGGTTTCCCAGCGCTGAGTGTAGTCATCGTTGGTACGCCAATCGAAATTGCGCACATTGTGCAATGTGGTCCGCTTGCCCTCGTTCGTGCCGCTGGTAATTCGCGCCACGTCATCCGCCCACATGCGATCATTGGAGGGCGCAATGTGCTGCCACCAGAAAAGCAGGGCGCCGAACGCCAGCGCAAAGGCCAACACAGCGATGCCGGCGCGGCCTTGCCAGAGCGCGATCAGGGTTGCAAGGCTGAACGCCGTCCATAGCACGGCCATGCCGACTTTGAGCGGCTGTCCGCCCGGCGCCTGATACCAAATCGCCAACGCCCCCCAGATCCCCGGCAAGCCGACCAGCGCAGTGGCCAGCAGGGTGACGGTGAATCGCAAAATACTCAGGGCGCCGGCAGTCATGGTTCCGGCATTGTGCCAGTAACGCCCCACCGGCCTCCAAGATCCTCGATTGACACGCCATGGCGGTGCAAGGTACGGTTTCGTGTGACTCAATCGACTGCATTTCGACTCAATGTCCCGTTCATCAAAGAACTGGGTGTCGAGTTCATCAGCGCAGGGGACGGTCGGTCGGTGGTTGCGCTCAATCTTGAACCTTGGCACCTCAACAGCTGGTCGGTTGCGCATGGCGGCGTGCTCATGTCCCTGCTCGATGTGGCCATGGCCGTGGCGGGCCGTTCGCTGAATGAGAATGCCGGCGGGGGTGTCACCGTAGAAATGAAGACCAGCTTTCTGCAGCCCGCGAAAGCGGGTTCACGCTTGATCGCCTCGGGGTTCGCATTTCACCGCTCGACGACCATGGCCTTCTGCGAGGGTGAGGCGCGCGATACCGATGATCGATTGATAGCCAAATCGATGGGAACATTCAAATACCTGAATTCAGGAGCTGGATCCGATGGCTAAGTACCGAAGCGCATGAAACAGCTCATTTTGCATCACTATCCCATGTCGCCGTTCGCCGAGAAAATCCGCTTGATTTTCGGATTCAAGGGCTTGCATTGGTCCTCGGTCCACATCCCCAATGTCATGCCGAAGCCCGATCTCACGGCGCTCACCGGCGGCTATCGCAAGACCCCGGTCATGCAAATCGGCGCAGACATCTACTGCGACACGGCGCTCATCGCAGAGGTCATCGAGGCGCTGTCGCCGCAGCCGACGCTATTTCCGAGCGGCATCGCGGGAGCGTCGCGAATTCTGGCCCAATGGGCCGACTCGACGCTGTTTTGGACGACGGTTGCCTTCACCATGCAGCCGGCCGGTCTTGCGCACATGTTCCAGGGTGTGTCCCCGGAGACGATCAAGGCTTTCGGCGATGACCGAAACGTGTTTCGTGCCAATCTGCCGCGCATGCGTCTCGCGGATGCGACTGCGGCGTTTACCTTGTATCTGGAGCGGCTCGAAGAGATGCTCGCAGGACAAACATTCTTCTTCGGATCCGCGCCCAGCATTGCGGATTTCTCGCTTTATCAAAATATGTGGTTCCTCGAGCGCGGCGGCCCGGTGGCTAAAATTCTTGAGTCCTATCCCGCACTGAGTGCGTGGCGCACACGCATGTCGGCGTTCGGTCACGGCACTCACGAGAAACTCGACAGCGAGGCCGCGATCGCCATAGCTCACGGCGCCACCGCCGAGCCCGCTGGCGAAAATGGCGCTGAATCCCACGGCATCTCCATCGGCGAGAGAGTGATTGTCGCCGCAACCGACACCGGAACCGACCCGATCGCGGGCCTCTTATACGGTGCAACCCGCGATCGAATCTCGATCGCGCGAGAAGATCCGCGTGCCGGAAGGGTCGTGGTGCATTTTCCTAGACTGGGATTTGAGCTGCGGCGCGCCAAATAAATTCAACGCCAAGCTGGCGTCGCCGCAAACTATGGGGGAGGGCGATGATGTTAGTGCTAAAAACAGCGGTTTACGCCGGCCTGATCGCAGGTTCCATCGACATCGGCGCGGCCTGCACCATCAACATGATCGGTCCGGGGCCCATTCTGCGCTTCATTGCGAGCGGACTCTTGGGGACCCCGCTTCCTCATGAAAACTGGGTTTACGGCTTGGGGCTGGCATTGCAGTGGATCATGTCCATCATCATCGCGGCGATATTTGTCATTGCCGCAACCAGGATGCACGCACTGTTGCGCCGCTGGATCCTGGCCGGTATCGCGTACGGCATCGTGGTGTACTTCGTGATGACCTTTGTCGTGGTGCCGCTTTCCAAAGCCAAGGCGGGACACGTGACGATGTCATCCTTCGTCGAGAATCTGCTCGCCATGATTCTGTTCGGCCTGATTGTCGCGTACATGGCGCAGCGCATGGCCCCAAAGACCGCGGCGCCGGCCTGATCGACAGCCACAAAGCTCAAGTGCGCGTTACGTGCGCGGCGCGGAAGGACGCCAGACCCGGAAGCCGCCGAGAAAGGCAAAGTCGTTGTTTCCAAGCCGCGTGTTGTTCGGCAGCTTTTTCAATTTACGAGCGTTGCCGCCGCCCAGTACCACGTAGTCGGCTTCCAATGCCTTACTGAGCTGCGCGATCACAGCTGCGACCACGCGACGCCACTTTTTGGCGCCCAATCGACGCCGCCCTCGGTCGCCCAAGTAATCCTCGAAGCTGCGGCCGCGCTTGTAGGGCAGGTGCGCAAGCTCCATCGGCGCAACGGTGCCGTCGACAATCAGCGCCGATCCCAGCCCGGTGCCCAAGCCCAAAAAAAGCATGCGTCCGCCTTCGTAGCTGCCGATCGCTTGCATCGCAGCATCATTCATGAGCAATGTCGGCCGGCCAAAGGCCTTGCGAAAGTCAAAACCAACCCAACCACGCCCGAGATTGAACGGTTCGGTGACGATTTTGCCGTGAACGACCACGCCGGGATATCCGATCGACACCGCGTCATATTTCAAATCGCCGGTCAGCCGCAGCACCCGCGATACCATCTGCCGCGGCGTAAGGGTGGGCCCGGATTCGAACTGACGCATGTCGCGGCGCCCCGAAACCCGGGTCTTGACATGACTGCCGCCCACATCGATGACGAGCACGCGCCGCTGGGGCTTTCGTTGCATGATCCAACAATAGCGCACTCAGCCGCCACTCGTCAGGCGTATCTGCTACATAATGCGCGCTACCAGTATCGAAAAAGGAGGTCCCATGAAGCTTCAGTCGTTTGCACGGGTGTTGCGGATGTCAGTGCTCATGGCGGCGGCGGGATGTGCGGCCGCTCCGTCCGCACCCGAACCGCTGCGCGTACCTGCCGGTCAATCGTTGATCAAGGAGCTGCATGCCACCGGCGCGCAAATCTATCAATGCCAGCCTACGAAGAGCGACCCTTCTCAGTTCGAATGGGCGTTCAAACAACCGGAAGCCGTGTTATTGACCAAGGGCGGCAAGAACTTCGGAAAACATTACGGCGGCCCCACTTGGGAAGCTGACGACGGCAGCAAAGTGATCGGGGAGGTGATCGCCCACAGCGACAGCCCGACGCCAAATTCGATTTCCTGGCTGCTGCTGCGTGCCAAGGCCACCTCAGGAAATGGCGTGTTCACGGCCGTGCGGTTCGTTCAGCGATTGAATACGGTGGGAGGCAACGCCCCCGTGGTCGCGTGCCGGCAGGATCAGGCCGGACAACAGCTGCGCGCGTCGTACACAGCCGACTATTTATTCTACGGTGCGAAGTACTAACACGATGCAAGATGACGCCTTGGAGCATGTCCAGTCAAAGATAGCCCATCTCGAGCGCGCAATGGCCGAGCTCAGTGATCAGGTATTTCGACAGCACAAAGAAATCACAGCGCTGGATGCGCAGCTGAAGGCCGTCAGAGAGCGGCTCGAGGGCGGCGCGTCGTTCGAGGAGACGCGCTCGGCAGAGCAGGAACGGCCGCCGCACTCGGTGGCTGATATGGCATGATGCCGGCATGTCATTCGCAACGGATCCGGCCGACTGGGTCGAAGAGACCCCCGGCGGCACGCACCGCGTGTTTCTCAAGACCCCGCAGGGCCGAATCGTCAGCTACGCGGCGCTTCGCGAACAGTCCGGCCGAATTGCCTCTGCGCTGATGCAGCGTGGCGTGCTGCCGGGCGAGCGCATCGCGGTTCAAGTCGACAAGTCCCCGGAGGCGATCCTTCTCTATGTGGCCTGCCTGCGTTTGGGTGCCGTGTTCGTGCCCATCAATGTGGCGAACACGCCAAACGAAGTGGAGTATTTTCTGCGCGATTCGCAGCCGCGCGTGGCCGTCATTCGGCCGCAGGACTTGAATTTGGTCGCGCCGCTGGCGAGCGAGGTGGGCATTGCACTCGAGACGCTGGGTGCCAACGGCGACGGGTCGTTGCCCAAATTGGCTGCCGGGTCGGCAAGTGATTTCGAACCTTACCGCAGGCTTGACCCGAGCTCGATCGCAGCGATTATCTACACGTCGGGAACCACGGGACGCTCAAAAGGCGCGATGCTGACGCGTGCCAGTCTTGTCTCGAACGCCGCGGTACTGGCAGAGGCGTGGCGCTTTACCAGCAGCGATGTGCTGCTGCATACGTTGCCGCTGTTTCATATTCACGGATTGTTCACTGCGATCAATACGGTTCTAGCCTCGGGATCCAGCCTGGTTTTATTGTCCAGATTCGATGCCGCGGAGACGCTGCAGCATCTGCGCGATGCGACGGTCTATATGGGAGTCCCGACGCACTACACCCGGCTACTGAATCAGGATGGACTCGGCCAAGAAACTACCGCGACGGTACGCGTGTTCATTTCAGGATCTGCGCCATTGCTGTGCGAGACTCACCGGGAATTCCTGCAGCGCACCGGCCATGTGATTCTGGAGCGCTATGGAATGTCAGAGACTTTGATGAATACGTCAAACCCCTACGACGGTCTGCGCCTGCCAGGATCCGTGGGGCCACCGCTGAAGGGAACTGCGATCCGCGTCACCAACACCGAAACCGGTGCCGTGGAGGCCGAGGCGGACGCGATCGGCATGCTTGAGGTCAGGGGACCCAATGTGTTCGCGGGTTATTGGAGGGATGAGGCGAAAACGCGCAGCGAATTTACCGCTGACGGCTGGTTTAAGACGGGTGATGTGGGCCGTATCGACCGCGACGGCTACGTGCATATTGTCGGCCGCGCCAAAGATCTGGTGATCAGCGGCGGCTGCAATATCTATCCCAAGGAGGTCGAAACCGAATTGGATGCTCTCGCCGGTGTGCTCGAGAGTGCGGTGTTCGGAGTGCCGCATCCGGATTTTGGGGAAGGCGTTACCGCGGCTGTTGTGGCAAAGCCGGGTGCCGTTCTTTCGGAAGAGGCCATCATCGATTCGGTCAAGGTGCGTTTGGCATGCTACAAAGTACCGAAGCGAATTCTCCTGGTTGATGAGTTGCCGCGAAATACGATGGGCAAGGTGCAGAAAAATGCCCTGCGCAAAGTCTTTGCAGCCATTTACGCCGGTGATGACCGGGATGCGGTTAGTCGCTAGGCAGCAGCGTGATCATGGTGAGCGTGCGCGGGCCGAGCAACGCGCCTCCTTCAGATTGGTCGATGACCACGTAGAAACTCTTTGAGCGAGTACGCGGGGCGTTGCTCAAGGGAATGCTCACGAAGAAGCTGGATTTTCCGTCGCCGACGTGGGCGAGTTGAGGCACCACGGGTGTGAAATCAATCCCCGGCTTGGCCGTACCGGATTCAGTCCACCAGGTAAAGGTTGTCTCACCGCGCAAATTGCCTTTGCGGTTCACCGAAACTTGGGCCAACAACTCAGCGGCCGGAACCTCGATGCTGTCCGCGGCCATTTCGATCTTCGAAGGACCGGAAGAAACGCCGGCCGACGGCGGCGCGGAGGGGGCCGCCGCCGATTTCGCTGCCGCGCGGGGCACTCCTGCGGCGGGCGCTACGACTGTCGGTACCGTGGGCGCGACCCCGGGCCCTACCGTGGACGGAGCTGCCGCCGTGCGCGGCGCTGCGGCTGGCGGCGCTGCGGCGGGCGAAGCTGCGGTGGGCGGCGCTGCGGAGGGCGACGCTGCCGTGCGCGGCGCTACGGTGGACGGCGCGACCTTGGGCGCTGGGGCGGGCGTGTCGTGCGATGTGGTCGGCTGAGACGTCGAATGGGCTATCGGCGCGGGCGCGGGCGCTTCGGGTCCCGGGGGCGCGGGAGTCTCGGTAGGACTTGGCGAAGCCGCATCGACATGGATCGGCGGGTCGCTGTCAAGCTGCGGCAATACGCTGCGATGGCTGATTATCCAAGAGGCGCCCGCGAGAAGCAGGACAACCCCGGCGACCGCCGCCATTGCAAAAACAGATTTGCGCTCCTTGCGGGGCGGTGCCTCGATAAGGTCAGTGATCGGTGCCAACTGTCTCGCCGCACCACGAAGGTCCAACCGCTCCAACCAATCTTGCACATTGGCCGGCCGGTCCTCGCGTTCCCAGCGTAGGCCGGCGCGAATCGCGTGCCATTGCCGATTCGTCAGCTTCGGGGGCCGTCGCGGGCTCATTCTGGCCTGACGAGCCTCGATCGCCGTTTTCTTTGAAAATGGATGCTCGCCGCTCAGCAGCAAGTAAGCGATGCATGCAAGCGCGAACACATCATCCCGCGCATCCGCGCGTTCGCCCTCGAGCACCTGACAGCTGGCATACGCGGAAGTGGCGAACGGCATTGTTATTTCATGATCGGGCGTCGATGACCTGCGGTTCGATCGATGTGCCGCTGCGAAGTCCAGGACACGCACTTCGCCTGGAATCGTGATGAAAATATTTTGCGGATTGATACTTCCATGCACCACACCGCGTGAATGCGCATACCCAATGGCCGCGCCGATGTCTCGGACAATCGCCAACGCTTGGGCGCGCTCCAAGGGAATGAGCTTTCTTGCCTGCAGTACGCGACTGAGCAGCGGCCCATTGAGAAGTTCCATCGTGAAAAAGACGACGGGGCCATCCCGATCAAATTCAAACACGCGCACGATGTTCGGATGCGATAGCAGCTGCAGCTGCTGGAATTCCCTGCGCAGCTGGGCGAGCAATTCCGCGCGCTTGGTCACTGCCGTGTGCAGCACCTTGATGGCCAGCTTTTGGCCGCCCTGCGGTATTTCCAAGCGATACTCATCCAGGGCTTGGAACACCCGGCCCATTTCGCCCTGGCCTAATATGTTCTCGAGCCGGTAGCGACGCCGCAGCACGCTGCCGGGATTCAGTTCGCCGGCGGCGTCCGGCGATTCCTCGCGATGGGAGTGCGCATCGCTCAGCTCGGGGCGCGTGAGCGGTGGCTCGGGGCGCGTGAGCGGTGGAATGGCAACTTCGCGGGCCACTGGAATCTCGGAAAGCTCGGGGATCTCGTGCGCAGCCGCGATGTCGGCCGCGGGAATATTGCGGCCGCCCAGTGCCGATTCCGCCAATGCTTTTTTAACCGAGTGAAATACCTCGGCCTTGATCCTTCCGCGCCGATAATATTGGTCGAGCTGCGAGAGCACCTCCCAATTGCCGTCGGCATCGGATTTGAATCTTTCTTGCATTGACAGCAAGAACATAGCTTGATCGCAGGCACCGCTTGCCAGCGCGTCCAACCATACTTTGATTGCGCTCTGATCCGCCATTTCAAGTTGCTGAACGCCAGCTGTCTGCCTCACCGGACACATTGGAGATCCTCAAGTCCTACACCCACGGCATTGTACCCTTGGATCAGAACTGGGGACGTGAAGGGATGATGAAGGGATGATGCGGTGCAATTCCTTGTGTGAGAAGTCCCGATGATGTAAGAACTTCAATACTATGCCTCAAGCCGGACTCATGATGGATCGACCGCTGCTGATTTCCGACGTGATCGAACACGCCGCCGGACAATTCGGCGATACGGAAATCATTTCGCGCGAGACGCATGGCGGTATTTTTCGATATAACTATGCTCAGTGCAATGCCCGAGCGCAGCAGTTGGCGAATGCGCTTGCCCGGCTGGGCTTTGGCGGCGGGACATCAATCGGGTCGGTGGCGATGAACAATCATCGGCACCTGGAAGCCTATTACGCGGTATCGGGCAGCGGCATGATCATGCACACGTGCAATCCGCGGTTGCATCCCGCACAACTGATATACGTCATCAATCACGCCGACGATAGGACGTTGTTGTTCGACCCATGCTTTGCGCCCTTGATCGAAGGCATCGCGGCTCACTGCCCGCGGGTGAAGAATTGGATTTGCCTGAGCGACACTGAAAATATGCCCGAAATGGGCGGCATGAATCGCGTGTTCTGCTATGAGGATTTCATTGCGTCCGAAAGCGCAGAGTTTTTATGGCCGCAATTCGATGAACGCACTGCCGCCGCACTCTGCTATACCTCGGGCACCACAGGAAATCCCAAGGGCGCGCTGTACTCGCATCGATCGATCGTCCTCAATGCACTCTCGGCCTGCCTGCCGGGGCTGATGTCGCTGTCGCCCAGAGACACCGTTCTGCCTGCCGTTCCCATGTTTCATGTCAATGGCTGGTGCGTTCCGTATGCGGCTCCAATTGGCGGCGCCAAGCTGGTTTTGCCGGGACAGCGGCTGGATGCTCCCGCGCTATACGAAATGCTGGAAGGCGAGAAAGCGACGGTGACGGCGGGCGTGCCAACGATCTGGATTGCATTGATGCGATATGTGGAGCAGAACAGTCTGCCTTTGTCGGCTCTCGAGCGAATCCTGGTTGGCGGTTCGGCAATGCCACTTTCCTTGATCGCGAAATTCGACGAGGAATTCGGCATCGAGGTACGGCAGGCCTGGGGCATGACGGAAACGGTGGCGATTGCCACGATGAGTACGCTGAATTCTCGGCAGGCGGCGATGCCGGGTGCCGAGCGCCATGCCATCATGGCCAAACAGGGTAAGTCAGTCTTCGGTGTCGAGATCAAAGTGGTCGACGAAGCCGGCGCCGCTTTGCCCCGCGATGGACAGTCGCAAGGTCATCTGATGGTACGGGGACAATGGACCATTGCGGGCTACTACAAGGCGGAAGACAGCGCTCTCATCGATGGATGGCTGCCCACCGGCGATATCGCGACCATCGATATGCATGGCACGATGCAGATCAGGGACCGGGCCAAGGATCTCATTAAATCGGGCGGGGAGTGGATCAGTTCGATCGATTTGGAAAATGCCGCGATGGGTCACCCCGCCGTCGCCATGGCCGCGGTCATCGGTATAAAGCACCCGCGCTGGGAAGAGCGGCCGTTGCTATTCATCGTGCGCAAGGCGGACATTTGCGTGGAATGCGATGAAATCCTGGAATTTCTTGCGCAGCGGGTCGCGAAATGGTGGGTCCCGGAGGGCGTCATCTTCCTCGATTCGTTGCCGGTGGGCGGCACCGGCAAGGTGCAGAAGGCGACGCTTCGACAGCAATATGGAAGCGAATTTGGCTGATACGCGGCACCCGCCAAAACTGCGCCCAACACCCCACCGCGCTCGGCGGGCGCTCTTGAATTGCCGGGTTGTCGCACCTATAAAGACCGGGTACTTCGCGAATTCCAAGGTGCCCGAAATGACCGCCAAAATGAAAATTGATTTTGTATCCGATGTCTCCTGCCCGTGGTGTGTGATCGGTTTGAAATCGCTTGAAACGGCGCTCGCGAAGCTCGCCGGCGACGTGGAGGCCGATATTCACTTTCAGCCGTTTGAGCTCAATCCAAAAATGGGCCCGGCCGGGCAGGATATCGTGGAACATATTGCGCAAAAGTACGGGTCAGGACCTGCGGACATCGAGCGAAACCGCAATGCGATACAGGCCAGAGGCGCGGAACTGGGGTTTACTTTCGACATGGGAAAGCGCGGGCGGATTTACAACACGTTCGACGCGCACCGTCTGCTGCATTGGGCAGAAGGGGAGGGAAAGCAAAAGGCCTTGAAGAGTGCGCTATTTACGGCCTACTTCACAGAGGGCCGAAATCCCAGCGACCATGACGTGCTGGTGGATGTCGCCAGATCGGTGGGTCTGGACGCCGCGCGTGCCGCGCAAATTCTTGCCTCTGATGAGTATGCGGCGGAGGTGCGGGCGCGCGAGGAGTTCTATACCAGCCGCGGCATCAATGCGGTCCCCTCGGTGATCATCAATGATCGGCATTTGATTCGCGGCGGCCAGCCGGCCGAAGTCTTCGAGCAAACACTGAAGGAACTGGCGGGCGAGGCTCGCGAGTCGGAGCCCGCGCGCGCCGGCGCCGGCGGATAACCCGGAAAGGCAAGATGCCGAGCCCCACCAGAATGACCGGCGCGCCGCTGGCAACGGCGATGGGGCGGCGAATTGATATCAGGTCACATGCGGATTAGGATCGCAGCCCATGCTCGATCTGTATCTTGCGATAGCCCATCATCTTCTGATTTTCGGTATTTTCGGGATTATATGCGCCGAATTTTGGGCCTTGAGGCCGGGTGTGACCAGTGCAACGGTCGCGCGCATTGCCTCGATCGATCTGTGGTACGGAATCCTCGCGGCGGCGGTCATCGTAGTTGGCTTTTGTCGAGCGATATTTGCCGCCAAGGGCTGGGCATACTACTCCCATAACGCTTTTTTCTGGGCCAAGATCTTGGACTTCGCAATCATCGGAATACTGTCCGTGCCGCCGACCATTACGTTTATTCGCTGGCGAAAATCAAGTACCGTGCCGGGCGACCTGGATATTCAGAGAGTGCGGCGGTATCTGCACGCCGAGCTGGCGCTGTTCGTATTTCTACCTATTTTTGCCGCAGCCATGGCGCGAGGTTACGGAGAATTCTAGTTTGCGTCAGCCGCAGCGGGTACCGGGGAACCAGCAAGCCCTCCCCAAGTTCAAAGCCTCAGTCGTGTTTCCGGAGTCCTTGGACGATTTCGGGATTTGGTTCGCCCGTCGTTTCGGGATTTCGTCAAAAAGGATCTAGGCATGAATCAGAAAGCTGCCCCGCCGCTCAACGAGCAGAATGCGAGGTATCAGCCCGCCTCCGCCATACGAGAGCCGGTTCCCGCGCCGGTGGCGGCGGACCCGCCGATCAGAGCCACACGCGAGGCGGTGGCGGCGAGTTCAGCCTGGATTCGTCCGCTTCAGCAAGAGATGGCGCGGGTCATTGTGGGTCAAAAACACCTGCTCGATAGACTGTTGGTGGCCTTGCTTACCAACGGGCATGTCCTGCTTGAAGGGGTGCCTGGCTTGGCGAAGACCCTGGCGCTCAAGACCCTGGCCAGTTGTATCGCCCTGAATTTCAAGCGTCTGCAATTCACGCCCGACATGCTGCCGGCCGACATCGTGGGAACCATGATTTACAACCCTCAGGATGGCGCGTTCAGGACGAAGCACGGGCCAATATTCAGCAATCTCATCCTCGCCGATGAGATCAATCGAGCGCCGGCGAAGGTACAAAGCGCCCTGCTGGAAGCAATGCAGGAACGGCAGGTAACGATTGGCGATGAAACCTATCGGCTGCCCACCCCATTTCTGGTGCTTGCCACCCAGAATCCCTTGGAACAGGAAGGAACTTACCCGCTGCCCGAGGCGCAAATCGATCGATTCATGCTGAAGGTGATCGTCACTTACCCAAACCGCACCGATGAGCGCGCCATTCTGGACGCCATGGCAACAACCGAAGCCATGCTCGTCCCCCGAGCGGTGGTGAGCGCGGCAGAAATCCTCGAGGCGCGCCACGTCGTCAACACATTGTACGTCGATGACAAGATTCGCGATTACATCGTTGATCTGGTGCTCGCAACGCGTCCCCCGATCGCCGCCTCCTTGAATCTGAACGGTTACATCCAGTACGGCGCCTCGCCGCGCGCGACCATTGCGTTGACCTTGGGCGCTCGCGCCATGGCCTTCTTGAGCGGCCGTCACTTTGTGATACCGCAAGACGTCAAATCGATTGCACTTGACGTGCTCCGCCACCGCGTCTCGGTTACCTATGAGGCGGAAGCGGAAAATATCTCCTCCGAGAATGTCGTGGAGAAAATTCTCGATGCCTTGCCGGTGCCTTGATGATGCGGAACGGCGCCAACTCGAACAAGGCCATCATGAGCAGCAGCATGCGCCAACTGGAGATCCGCACGCGCCGCATGGTCAACGACAGTCTCGCCGGTGCATATCATTCGGTATTCAAAGGTCGCGGAATGGACTTCGACGAGGTGCGCGAGTACACCCCCGGAGACGAGGTCCGCACCATCGATTGGAATGTCACCGCGCGGGCAGGCCGGCCTTTTGTCAAGAAGTTCACCGAGGAGCGTGAGCTCACCATCTTCTTGCTCGTGGACATCAGCGCTTCCGGAAATTTCGGGTCCGGCGGAGCCAGTAAACGCGATCTTGCCGCGGAACTGGCCAGTGTCCTGGCATTCTCCGCGATTCGCAACAGCGACAAAGTCGGTTTAATGCTCTACACCGACCGGGTCGAGCGCTACCTGCCGCCAAAGAAGGGGCGGCGCCACGTACTGCGGGTGGTTCGGGATATTCTCTATCACGCACCGGAGGCCGCCGGCACCGATACGGTCAAGGCGCTCGATGTCGCGAACCGGCTCCTTCACCGGCGGGCGATCGTGTTCCTCATTTCAGATTTCGAGACGACCGCAAACCCCGCAGTCGCGCGCGCCGCGTTGCGCCGCGCCATGCGCCGCACCAATCGCCGCCACGATTTGGTGGCCGTGCACATCGAGGATCCCCGCGAGAAGGAACTTCCGGACGTGGGCATCGTTGCGCTGGAGGATGCGGAAAGCGGCGAGGTGATCGAACTCGATACCGCGAGTCGCGCAGTGCGAAAGCGGTTCAAAGAACTTTCCACGGAAAGATGCCAACGACTGGTGAGCGATTTTCGCTCGGAGGGTATCGACACCTTGCAGTTGCTGACCGACGCACCCTACATGCCGGCGTTGCAGCGATTTTTCAAAACGCGAGAGCGCAGACGTCGATGAGCGCACGCTTTTCAGCAATGCGCGCCGCGGCGGCGGCCGGTGTCCTGGGAGCAATTCTCGGCGCGGGCCTGTGCGCGCCCGCGCCCGCAGCGGAACCCGACGTGCCGGCGGCGTCGGCGCCGCGCGCCTCGGCAACGAACTCGGCCGAAGACATCCGCGACATCCGCGGGCCAAAGGTGTTGTTGGCCGACTGGCTGCTGCCCCTGCTCATCGCGGCCGCGGCCGTCATCGCCCTGGCGATTTATGGCGTTTGGCGCTGGCGGCGCAACCGTCATGCTCGCGTGCTATTGCCTTACGAGATCGCGCTAAAGCGGCTGGAGGAAATCCGCGCTCTGATGCAGCCGGCACGCGCGCGCGAATTCTCCACCGCGGCATCTGATATCGTGCGCAGCTACATCGAACAACGCTTCGCTGTCACCGCGACCCGCCGAACCACCGAGGAGTTTCTGCGGGATCTGCTTGAATCACCGAATGCAGCGCTTGCCCGCCACCAGTCGCTGCTCGGAGATTTTCTACATCAGTGCGATTTCGTAAAATTCGCGGCAATGTCTCTCAACGAGCGGAATATGGAATCGCTGCGCGAAAGCGCGCGCGTTTTCATCTTGGCTACGGCGGGGCCGCGAGAAGCATCCCCGGCTCCGGAGGCTCATGCCGCGCTTCCTACAGCCTGAATGGCTTTGGCTGCTGTCGCTGCTGCCGCTGGTGATGCTGTGGCGTGGGCGGCGCGGTCCGATCGCTGCCATCGAATATTCCGACGTCAGCCTCGCACGCGAGGTGGCTCGTGGCAGCCGCAGTCGCATCGGGCGGTTGGTGTGGCTGTTGCCGATTCTTGCAGGTGCTTTGATGATTGTCGGGCTTGCGCGTCCGCAGCGCGCCCACAGCCGCACCGAGGTCAGCGCCAACGGCATCGATATCGTGCTGGGACTGGACGTCTCCGGCTCGATGCAGGCGCTGGATTTTATGGTTGACCACCAACGGGTCAATCGGATCGAAGTCGTCAAATCCGTCGTGTCGAAATTCATCGACGAGCGGTCCGACGACCGGATCGGCCTCATTGCCTTTGCCGGTGCCCCCTACCTGGTCAGCCCGATCACGCTCGACCACGATTGGCTGCAACAAAATCTGGAGCGCGTCACCATCGGGGCCGGCGACGATGGCACAGCCATTGGTTCGGCGATCGCCGCCGGGGTCAATCGATTGCGGCTGACACCGGCGAAATCGAAGGTGATCATTCTGCTCACGGATGGCATCAACAACACCGGAAAGATCTCTCCGCTTGCCGCCGCCGAAGCGGCCAAGGCGATGGGCGTCAAAATCTACACCATTGGAGTGGGCGTGCGCGGCTATGCGCCGATCCCCGTGACGAACGCGGCGGGATACACGCGATTGATGACAATGAAGGTGGATGTGGACGAAAAAACCCTGCAGGCCGTGGCTCAAGAGACCGGGGGGAAATTCTACCGCGCTACGGATACCGATTCGCTGCAGAAGATCTACGAGGAAATCAATCGCTTCGAGAAGACTGCGCAAAGCGTGCAGAAGTTTGAGCGCACCGAAGAGCTGTACCCGCTGGCGCTCATTCCAGCGCTGGCCATACTCGGGCTCAGCCTGACACTGCAGCAGACTCGACTGCGGAGATTGCCGTGAGGTTCAGCAGCCCAGGGTGGTTGGCGGCGGGACTTCTCGCCGTGCTGGCGCTCATCTGGCTATGGCACCTCTATGACGCCCGCCAGCACCGTGCGCTCGCGGCGTTCGTGTCGGCGCATCTGCGGCGGCAATTGACCCGCTCGATATCCCCGGCCAAGCGCCGCGCACAGCGCGGGCTGTTCCTGGGGGCGGTGATTTGCCTGTTCGTTGCACTGGCCGGGCCGCTCGTGGGATTTCGATGGGAAGAGGTCAGGCGCCGGGGGAATGAAATCGTTTTTGCGATCGACAA